>Ga0209345_10004303_pt1 | contig 13849 bp, 17 predicted proteins | sample Cruoilmetagenom7_FD_187294 | JGI IMG/M metagenome (GOLD analysis project Ga0209345, IMG submission 187294) | Oil polluted marine microbial communities from Coal Oil Point, Santa Barbara, California, USA - Sample 7 (SPAdes) (version 2) | ecosystem: Environmental > Aquatic > Marine > Oil seeps ... | reverse complement strand
GCTGCCGATAACTCATGTGTAGATCTCATTTTTTTTGGTCGAAAAATAAGGCTACCACATTTCGGTAGCTGGCCTCTCTCCGACCTGGCCCATCACATGAGTGTTGCGGTTATTATCTGAATTCAGGTTCTTCTTTACTAATGCCCAATGCTTGTGCCTTTTCTTCTACATCTCTATGCCACGCTCTGTAAAATTCTTTTCTTTTTTCAGAGATTTGTGCAGAAATTAATTTGTTATCATTATTCTGTTTTTTAGCCTTTTTTTTATTGCTATTGTTCATAAGATTAGATTACCTGTGTCAGTAAATACTGAAGCTACTCCAAAGATTTCGTAGCTGCTTAAGACTGTTCCTTCAATAATCAGTTCTGGCTTTGTTCAAGAGCATCATGAAGAGTATGGTTACGTTCAAGAAGTTCAGATTGCAATCCCCCCATTTTAAGCAGCAGTTATTCGTAGAAAGTTAAGCCGCTTGCAATAGTTGTTTGGGAGGAACGCCTCCGATAGCCTAAAGTCACACAGAATTCTGAACGCCCTCTACATCATTTCAATTGCAGTTTTTTATTTCGCCTGCACAAACAGCAATCTATTCATTGAACAGTCACAACTTAACCAGTACTCATCTGCTTGTTTTTTAATGCGAGTTTTAGTGTTACCACATTCAGGACATGCTGTTTTCATCGATGTATTGGTGTCACAACTACCACATTGAACATAGTAACCAAACTTGCCATATTTAGCGGTTAGGTTTTCTGTCTCGTCACAGTTTTTGCATGCGATACCGATCACTGATGTGCCCAGCACCTCGTCACTTTTTTGAGTGTTTGATGGGCTGACAATTTCAACTGGTTGGCTAATGGTGTTAGTTTTATCATCGAAAGATATTTTTGGTTCTTCGATTTTTAATTCTTCGATATTTGGTTTTGATTGACATGTATCAAGCAAAAATTGCCCGATATTGTTTAGCTCATTTTGACTGAAGTAGGGTTTAGTTGAGAAGGCTGAGCCTAGTTTTGAGTACCCGCCAATTTTTTTGACTTCGTCCGAAATGCTCTCGCTTTTGATAACTTGCTTGCTTATATCGCTTGGCATTTCTTCTCTATGTAAAATGCAATTATTCGATACAGTACATAAGACAGCCCACTCTCGATACCTGACTTGTGTTTGAATGCCGAGTAGTTTGCCTAAAAATAATTCAACGTTATCGATGAGTAGCTGGCGTAATAAGTCCTTTTGTAATCCTGCTTGGATGATAGGCGATGGCATACCTGACCATTGTCCTTTGTAACTCCGTGACCATTCACCACGTGTGTTAACTTTCACTTCACCATAGATGCTTTTAGACTCAATGATAATAAAACCTGCGCGATGTACGATGAGGTGATCAATTTGCGCAACTTCGTCGTTGAAGGTGAAGCGAAAGTCATTCAAAACCAGTATGTTTTCATCATCCTTAAATGCGCGTCGTAGGTAAAAAGCCACATCCTTTTCTTGTTTATCACCGGCTGCCAAACGTGGATCTTTAGTGTCTAAAAAATCCTTTTGCTTCAGAATCGTCATTACCGCTCCATGATATGAAATAATGCAGTTATATCAGTAGTCTAAGCTTTAACGACCGATTTTCCAACCACAACATTCAACCACTGCTCATCCCTATCTGGCCGTTTGTCCTCTGTAATCCATTGCTTAAGCACTGTCAGATTAGGGCGTTGCGCCATTAAAGCCGCAAAGCGTGCCTCATTCATATCCGTAAAAACACGTCCAGCTTTTTCCCGTTCGCCATCCCCATATTTAAACGACATATACCAAACACCGTCAGGTCTCAACGCTGCTTCAAACTGTCTGATTACCAACGGCAGTTGTTTTTCAGACAGGTGGAGGAGGGAAGCACAGGCCCATATGCCGTCATACACTTCAATGTCAGTGACGGACTCTAGGGTTTGATGTTTAACGTTCAATCCGGTGTAGGATGAGGCAAGTTTGACCATTTCTATTGAGGCGTCCATGGCTTCAACCCGAAAGCCTAACTCCATAAACGCTTTAGCATCGCGACCTGAACCACATCCGGCGTCTAAGATGCATCCATTCGGTTTTACTTGCGTGATAAATGGCTGATAGAGTTCACTCATATCTACCTGAATGGTATCGTTAAAAAACTGTTGAGCGTTTTGGTTGTAAAAATCTAGCGTCATCGTTAAGTTCTTTTGTTCTGAAATGGATTGAGTTTACAGTAACTTCGTTAACACCTATTCCCAGATCCGATGGGTGAACGGACATGACCACACACGGATGGATCGCTTTGAAACAGACTGTCGAAAATTACCCCGAATTTCAGCCTCAATTATTAGAAACACTGACTCAAAGACTTGAGAGCCACGGGTTTGAGTTTCAATACTGTCTATTAAGAGGTGTGTTGTTCTATCAGTGTGAGTCTGACATTGCGTTAATCATCGATCATCTCATCTGCCATCGTGAGCATCCCTATTCTTACACTGAGTACACCAAAGAGCAAAACAGCCTGATGCATCAGTATGCCCAGGTCTATCGAATTAGTGTTGATGATGAGCGCGAATTAGAAGAACAGTGGCGTCTGCTGCAGCGTTATCTCGAACGTGATTTCAGCGAAGATGAAATTCGCAGTGGCGGTAACCGAACTTTATCTGAGATTGATCCAACGTTACCTGAGTCTTTTTTTGAACAAGCCTTTATCGATTGCTATGGTCGTGAAGCGCTAGACCGTGTGTCGCGTGAATTGCCAATGATCGATATCAAAGGTCAAACGCGCTGGGTGGATTATTACCTGCACCGTCAAGATGGGGGTGATATCGCCATTGAGAAAAACGGTGAAACCTATCACCACCCTATTATTACCGGTAAAGCGCAGTACCAACGTCAATTGGTTAAACAGAATTCATTGGTTGCCTATGGCGCGAAAGTGTTTCGGTGGTCGATGGAGGGGATGCGTTTTGTTGATAATTTTCATGAAGAACTGAAGCGCTTTTTCGGTCCGGCCGAGTATTTCCAGCTAGCGCAAAAGGTATCGGTTTCCCGTAACTTTGCGTTGCTAACGCATCAAGTGAATCAGATCGATGCGCTGAAGCAGGCGAGAGGATCAGGCAACAATGCGTTCTTAGTGGTCTTGCCAACAGGTACCGGTAAAACTGAAGTGTTGATCGCTGATTTTGCTGAACAGTATAAAGCGGGTTTGGCTAAAAAGTGCTTGGTGATGGTGTCTTCTAAACAGTTAAAGCTGGATCATATTCAGAAGTTTACCCTTCGGCTCTGTGATCATGCTATTCAGGGTTTGAGTGTGGGGGAAAGAGTAGATTGCGATATTGTCGTTCAGACCTATTCAATGCTGAGTCGTCATTTTCATGCATTGCCATCACACCTGTTTGACTACCTTGCGGTCGATGAGGCACACCATGCAACCGCGCCGACGGTTAAGAAAGTGATTCAGCACTTCTGCCCGAAAACGTTGATCGGTTTAACGGCAACGGATAAACGCTTGGATGCTCGAAAACTTGAAGATATTTTTGGCAGTTATGATACTGACTTAAGCCTGGTCGATGCGATTAAAGAAGGTTTATTGTCGCCCATTAAAGCTTTTCGTTTGCACAGTAATCTGGACTTCAGTGACATTCGATTTAATGGTAAAGACTACCTCTCAACCGATCTACAAAAGCATGTCATTGTGCCATCACGCGATCAGTTGGTGGTGGATACCTTACTAAAATACTTTGTCGATACTGAGCTTAATCGCAAGCAGGGCATTATCTTTTGTGTTTCGGTGAAGCATGCTGAAAGCCTCGCAAAGCTGATGAAGCTGCATAAAATTTCAGCTGTGGCCGTCAGTGGTAAAGACAATAAATCAACCGCCTATATTCAAGACTACCAAGACGGAAAAATTCAATTCCTGACCACTTGTTCATTATTGAATGAGGGCTGGGACTCACCGCACACTTCCGTAATTGTGATGGCAAGACCAACGATGTCAAAGGTGCTTTACACCCAGCAGCTTGGACGTGGCACTCGAAAGTGTGCAGGCAAAGAAGCCTTGTATGTAATTGATGTAGTGGATAACTACGGTGCCAGTTCGGGTGTGAACAAAATGCCTTGGTCGATTCATGCATTACTTGGAGTACCTGAATACAGACCCTGGGAGTCGGTTCTAGACACGGACAAGCCAGCGCTAACATCAGAAGAGGTGATACTTGCGGGTCTATATGAACAGGAACGGTTGTTGGAAAAAATTAATATCTTTACCTTTGAAAGTGAATATCCCGATCATATCAGCGATGAACAGTTAGCACGTGAGTTGTTTGTCTCTACCGGAACTGTGAACAGTTGGGTAAAGAAGGGTAGAATTACTCCGGCAGTCAGCATTCCTCTCGGACGCCGAGTCTTAAATTACTATGCTGCTGATCAAGTTGAGCAGATACGAGCAGTGTTAGATCTTAAAAAACACGATGAAACAACGATCTATGAAGATTTTTGGGAGTTCGTTAGGGAAGGGAATTACACCTTTTCCTATAAAATCGTGATGATGTTGTCATTTTTGGAAGTGATGGATCACAACGGTGAGTGTCATTTGGATACGTTGGTTGAAAAGTATACAGGCTTCTACCGGGACAGACTGGAGCAAGGGTTGCCCGTCGATAGACCTAAGTGCCCATATCAAGACAAAGACTTTCTGGCCAATTCAACCCTGATAAAAACCAGCTTACTACAAAACCCTTTCGAGAAATTTGAGCGCAAACGCTTTATGTATCACTGCAAAGATCTTAATCACATTGCCTTCTCAACTGTGCTGTGGAGCAAGATTGGTCATGGTGAAGAGGTTAAGGTGTTGAAAGAGCATTATCGGGTCGAGTTGGAGCGGTATTATGAGCAGATATAAGTACCAGGTAGATGAGTTTTTATTCTGCCCTGAGTCTTCTTTTTAGGATTGTGATACATAGCTTTATGAGCCAGTCAAAAATACTCAATTATCTTAGTGGTTACAGCCTGCAGGTTCAGCAGCAGGCGATGGCATTGTTAGATAACAACAAATCTGGCGTTTGGTTACAGAAAAAATATCCGCAAGTGCATGATTTGGTGTCAGATAGGGCTTTGTACGACTATGCCCAAGGCATCAAGAATAGGTATATGCGCAGCTCAACACCGATCAGCAAGGTGGTTTATGATGATAAAATTCATATCATTAATAATGCGTTAGGCCTTCATACCTATGTATCTCGGGTGCAGGGCGCTAAGTTGAAGTCGAAAAACGAGATTCGTGTTTCTTCGTTATTTCGTAAAGTGCCGGAGCCATTTTTACGGATGATTCTGGTCCATGAGCTCGCACACCAGCGTGAAAAAGAGCATGACAAAGCGTTTTACAAGCTCTGTTGTTATATGGAGCCTGAGTATCATCAACTTGAGTTTGATCTTCGCTTGTACCTGTGTCACCGAGATCGTTTTGGTGATTTATGGGTAAGGTCAACATATTAATCAAACCCATTTTGAGCTGTAGTCTAAGGAATGAAGATTTTACTCTGACCTCTATCACCTCAGTTTTGGCATCACCACATTCAGAGCAAGCTATATTCAACGCGGCATTGGTCTAAGTTATCTTCCTCCACCACCAGCGGGCCAAATGACCCATTGAACACTTGTTGCAGGGAAAATAAATCCTTTGATGAGTATGATCATATCGCTAAGTCTATTGAAGCCCGGCTTTCAAGAGGATGTTGCTTTGAAGAAGCTCTGATAGCAGAAATATCTGAATGGTTTTTTGAAGGAAAAAACTTCGATTCCGGCATGCTTGGTAGCACTATTCAACTATACAACCAAATGAAATGATCAAGCTATGGATGTATATTTGTTTTAAGCAACAGTAAATGTCGTACCAGTAGATATCATGGACTCAATTGAGGACATCATTGAGGATAAACCATGAAAAGCGTTGCCGTTATCGGATCAAGAACATTTGCCGATTATGATCTGTTAGAAGAGACCTTAGTGAATTATCAGATTAGCAAACTTATAGGGTGGTGCAAAGGGTGCCGGCTCTCTGGCTGAGCGGTATGTGCAACTAACCACGACATTGAGCTAGTTGTTTTTAAACCCGATTGGAAAAAATATGGTCGTTACTTGTGAGGTTAGGTATGTACGACATACTGGGTGATATACATGGCTATGCAGATGAGCTTGAATTGTTGCTAGCTAAAATGGGTTACCAGCGGATTAACACAGTTTGGCAACATCCAACACGCGTCTTGATCTCTGTTGGCGATTTAATCGATCGAGGTCCACAGCAAAAAAGAACGGTCGATATCATGCGATCCATGCAAGAGTACCGCTCTGCCATCGTCATTCAGGGTAATCACGAATTTAACGCGATTTCTTATGCAACCTATGATGCAAACGAAAAGCCACTTAGAGCACACACACCCAAAAACAAAAAGCAGCACCAACAGTTTCTGAACGAGATGGAGAATCATCAAGACTGGTATAAAGACACTATTCACTGGTTTACATCGTTACCGTTGCTGTTAGATTTACCTGAATTTCGTGTGGTGCATGCTTGCTGGCATTCAGATTCAATTCATGGGCTCAAGACCTACACCGACGAACACTTTAGGCTTCTGCCAAGTGCTTGGGTTCATGCCAATGATCCTGATCACCCGTTATACCATGCCATCGAAGTGTTAATGAAAGGATGGGAGCTCAAACTTCCTGAAAACTATAGCTTTACCGATAAGGATGGGCATGTTCGGGATAGCATTCGTACGCAGTGGTGGTTGGATCAGAACAGCACTTACCGAAGAATTGCCCTCGGAGTGCCTAATACAGACAGCCTCCCAGATTGCACTATCTCATCCGATGAAATGCCGGGTTATGATAATCAGAAACCACTTTTTATTGGACATTATTGGTTGAAGGCTTCCCCGTATCCGACGATTGTCTCCAAACACGTCGTCTGTGTTGATTGGTCCGTTGCCGATAAAGGTGCTCTCGCTGCCTATCAGTTCGATGACGGTGACCTTAAGCCTGAAAATTTTGTGACGGTCAGTGTGCGGCCTCATGATCATTTCAGTCTTGAGCAGTTGTCTGAAGCCTTTTATTTGGCAGACCCAATGAATACCTGTTGTGTCGAAAATGATTGCACAGATGAGTATGAGTATCTTGCTGCACAGGTTAGAGCTTCGCTTGATGACCAAACTGCACTGTATGACGCTGTTGAACAAGCGTTAATAGATTCCTTTGATGATCTTGTGGAGTCGCGTCACGTAGCAAAGGTCCTTATCAAATTAGGCGAACTCATCCATTGAGTTCGCTCACGCAAAATGAGTCATCAATTTGTGGTGTTTTTAGCGTTTGTATCTTTGAGTATGGCATCACTAAGGTTCGGTACTCAATGACGCACCTGTGAAGCTAATGGAAGAGTTTTGTGTAATCTGTTAGCGTTTTTACAATATTCCCATGTGTTCTTCAGTTCATGGCTGCTGTTTAAAAATAATATTTGCTCTACCACCCTGAGTGAGGAGACTTGGTAGCCCAGTCGCTCCATGTAACATTCTTTAGTGTGGTTAAAATCTGGATGCTTGGTAAGCTCGTGGCAGAGGTCTAGGTAGCGATAGTACAGTTGGGGATCTTTGAGCATGCTGTATCTGTATCGCTTTCCCAATAAAAATTTCATCACCCGGCTATCCCAAATGGCATACACATCAGGGTTAACGAAGTGAAGTAGTTTCGATGTGCCGACAAGTGAGTTGTTGATAACACCTTTTAGAAAGTAAAGGCTTTCCATAGATAAAGGTTCAAAACACCTGGCGCGACAAAGTATGTCAGCGGCTTGTTTGGCTTTCTCATCAAACAGGTTTTTATTCGATTGGTCGTTATTCATAGATTTATACCGCAGAATCGTTGGCATCCAAGAATAGGTGAAGCTAGAACCAATAATAAAATCATGCTCAGTAATCACAGCTCTATCTGAAAAATAGCGCACAAAGTAGGGATAGGACCAGTCGTAATCCTTTTGTGTATCCACTGAATTCAATACACCCGCTTGGTCCATGATTTCGTTTAATAAAGCATTCATTCCACTATTACCCTCTGAATTCCAGCATCTGAATAATCCGTTTTGAAAATACCTAATCCAAACACATCTGTTATGGCCCGCCGAGATTGCAATTTTCCAAGTGCTGCCAAATGCTCAGGCGTCTTGATGAAAAAATGCGCCAGGATCTTTCTGACCTGTGGCGCTTCTGGCATATGAGATTCAGTGTGCCAGTCAGTCAAAAGAAATACAGCCTGTTTTAGCGTGCCAGCACTGGCATCACCCCTTAAAAATTCATGGTATACCAGTTGTTCCATCCGTGACATCTGCTTAATCGGCAAGGGCGCATGCTGTCTTCATATGTAATGTTGTAATTCTCTTTCACACATTGGCTCAGGGCAGGGTGTGTGCATTAAATGATCTGGGCACTCGGGTTCGTCATGAAAGATATTGACTTGAAATTGATCAGTAAGACCTACCTTTGTGTAAAGGTAGGCGGCACCAATGAGATGATTAGACGCATGTATTGCTATGGAGATCAGTGTTCTTTTTGGACCTCCATCCAGCAAAGACAGTGCTGATTCATCATTGCTTTCAACGTAATTAAACAGTTTTTTAAGTTGAATGAGGTCTGACAGGCAGTCCTGAATATGAAAGGCTAAATCATCTATGGTTGATGATTCGTCGTCACTGCTCAAACTCGCCACTAAAATGTCTTTAACTCTGCGCATAGGGTGATTCGACTAAAATATTTTATTGCTGTGTATTGTAAAGATGTATTGCGACAATATTTGTCGTATGTTCGCGTAAACTCATACATATATGGAACACAACTAGATTCCAGTACATAGGGTAAGCGTCATGCTGGATACACAATCTATTGAGAGGGCAGCAGCCTATCTGAGGTCGGCGAAACGATTAGTCATTCTGGCGGGTGCTGGTATGAGTGCTGACAGTGGATTACTCACCTTCCGAGATGCCACTGGGTACTGGAAAAGTGATGACCGTAATCAATTTTCCTTGGCCAGCTACTCTCTGTTCGAAAAAGAACCACGGGCATCCTGGAAGTTTTACGCTAAACGTATTCGACAATATCGTCTAACAAAGCCTCATCCTGGTTATGAAATTTTGCACAAGTGGTGCACACGTGTCGGCAGTCACCGTTCATTTGTATTGACGTCAAACACAGATGGTCATTTTTTGAAGTCAGGTTTCAATCCGGATCAAGTGTATGAATGCCATGGATCGCTTGAGTCTATGTATTGCAGTGATAAACATTGCGATACCCGTAAAATTGGATTAATGAGCATTACCGATGATCAGTTAAACTTGATAGAAGATGGCATTCTACCGAAGTGTGGCTGTGGGCAAGTGTTGCGACCGCATGTGCTGATGTTTGGTGATCGTAGCTTTCTTCATCACGCTGATGAAAAGGCCTATTTGAATTGGCAAAGTTTTGAGAAGCACTTAGCGTCTAGCCGTGACTTTCTTGTGCTAGAGATTGGTGTGGGTTCAACCGTCACGACACTAGAAGATAAAACTTGGGCATTGGCAAAACAGGCCTTAGCTGTGCTGCAGATCAATATCTGCAAGGCTGCACCTAATGATTCACCCTGTCCATGGCTTAACCTCGATGGCACAGCGTTAACGGTATTAGAATCAGTACATGAAGAGATGAATAAATACGCAGATGATCAGTAAGTATTGTTGGCGAACTAAGCGGATTGAAAAAATGCTTGATGATCATGAGTGGAATCAAGTGTGGTCATTATCCCAGGCCAATATGGAAAATTATGCGGTGCTATCAACTCAAGGTGTTGATAAATCCAGTGCTGCGATACAGTTACATTGCTGGGTCGTCAATGAGTACAACTCAATCACAAGTTCTGCATTACTTCACAAAGACTGGTACTTAGTTCACTATTTTCGTGCCGATGACTATGGACCCGAATGCGTTATGTGCTCGTTACCGTTACGCTCTTCTTCGGCTAAGTTATGTGTTGAGTGTGGAACGGCACGAATCGAAAAGGGATGAATTCATACAAGGTTAGACCTACCTGCAAAGAGTTTATATCATTGAATATCGGCCATTCTTTACAAAATGATCTCTGCGACAAAATTTAACGCACCCATTCCCTATACTCCCAATAAATCCAGCAGTGAAGGGAGTCAGCCATGTCATCTTTGTTACAGTACGTACCTAGCCCAATTTTGATGGTTCAGCCTCCCCAACCCTTATTTGGTCAAGGGTGGATAAGGACGGGTGAAGTTAAAAATTCTGGCCATCACAAGCCTGAGCGTGTTAACGCCGAAATTGATGCCATTTTGGGATCGCTCTATCAGGCTTTGGGTCATAGAGAAAAAAAGAAGAGGCATTCAGAAGTGCCTGTCTATTTCAATCCAGCCTTTTCAAACACGGATTTTTCGCTGGAGTGCCTCACAAAGGAACTAAAACGTAGTCGAAGAGGGCGTGTTTGTTTGTTCGGTCCGCCAGGAACCGGTAAGACATCATTTGCTACCTACTTGTCCGATCAATTGAACATGCCGCTTGTGGCACACAAAGCATCTAATTTGTTAGATATGTTTTTAGGTAGCACCGAAAAATCACTAGCGCATGCCTTTGACGAAGCCACTGAAAAATCAGCAGTACTATTGATCAGTGCAGCAGATATTTTCTTGTCATCGAGTGCTCAAGTACGTCATAGACTGAATGTCACGAAAGTGCATGAGTTGCTGCGTCAGATGGAACAGTATGATGGCATTCTTTTGATTTCTACTGGCTTAATGACACATCCGGATATGGCAGCGATGCGGCGGTTTGATTTCAAAATCCGGTTCAATTATCTGGATTTTGAGCAGACGTGGATGTTGTTTAATAATCTGATAGGACGTTCTCATGAGTCAGCTTTAAAGGCTTATCCAGTCGACAATATTCACAGTGAACTGCAAAAACTACGACTACTTACCCCCGGTGACTTTGCAGCAGTTGAGCGACATCATCGTGCTATGGGCGATACCCTTACACCACAATCATTGCTGAATGGATTGCAGCAAGAGCACGAAATTAAAACACTGCAACCAGGGGGCAGCCTTGCCTTATCTGGGGGAAATTAGATTATGGAGCATCTGGTTGCAGTGTATGGATCGTTAAAGCAGGGCCACTTTAATCATGACCTACTGAAAGGCTCGGAGTTTGTCGGAGAAGATAGGTTGTTTGAATTTACCCTCTATGACCTGGGGTTGTTTCCAGCCATAAAGCGTGGTGGCTCTGAAAGTGTGCTTGTTGAAATCTATCGTGTATCAACGGAACAGCTACATCGCCTGGATAAGTTGGAAGGCTACAACCAAGGTGAGCCTCACAAGAGCCTATATCTGCGTATCGAGGTTGAATCAAGCTTTGGCTCTGTGTGGGTGTATGAATAAAGCCGACAGGTAGAGCTTAACAGTGTCATCGCGACAGGTAATTGGTGCCCAGAATGAGCGACACCAATTCAACATCAGATCGTTGAGGACAGTCACGTACATCCAATTAAATAAGTTGGCTGATATATGACTTAAGTCTGTTTCAATCGCAAGAGCCTTTGGATATGATGAAATTATAGGAATCAAGGACCTGCTTCAGGATGAGTAACCAGCACAATACATTATTTAGGTATTTAACGCTTTTGCAGTTAATTCCTAGATTGCCAGGATACAGAGCGACCCCCACCCTTCAGGCACTTCTTGAGGAGCGTGGTTTCCAGGTTGAACTTCGAAGTGTTCAGCGTGATTTGGAAAAAATGTCCAATCACTTCCCACTTATCTGTGATAAAGCATGTAAGCCCTACCGCTGGGCATTCGATCCAGCGTTTAAAAGTAATCTACCAGCTTTGGATACACCAACAGCGCTCACGCTGGTGCTTGCTGAGGAGTATTTGAAAGGCTTGCTTCCCCAAACGGCAGTTGTGCAGTTAAGTAATCAGTTTAGCGCTGCACGTAAATACCTAGACCAACTCAAAGAGAGTGGCTTCAGTGACTGGACTCGTCACGTTAAAGCCATCCCTAATGGCAAAGCGCTGATTCCAGCACCCATTGATCAGAAAATTTGGTCTGAGGTAACGGATGCCTTGCTGCGCAGTATTGCACTTGATGTTATCTATCTTAGCCGAGCCAAAGGTGAAGAAAAATCCTTCACACTGCATCCATTAGGGCTAGTTGCTCGCCACAGTGTAACCTATCTTCTTGCAACAGCAGATGAGTACGAAGATATTCGGCATTTTGCATTACACCGAATCAAGCAGAGTAAAGAAAGCCGTGCAGTCTATCGTGCACGACCTGACTTTAATGTAGATGACTATCTGCAACAGGGTGTATTTGGATACCGCATAGATAGCCAAGACATAGAGCTAGTCGCTAAGGTGAGGCCTGAGATTGCCTGGTTATTATCTGAAACTCCCGTAAGCGAACAACAAAATTTATCTGAACCCAACGAAGAAGGGTGGACGACGTTGACTGCAGTTGTGCCGAATGACTTGCAGACTCAGTGGTGGGTAATGGGCTTTGGAGCTGATTTTGAAGTGATAGAGCCATTGGCATGGCGTGAACGAATTAAAGACTTAGCTGATGAATTAAAAAAGCTATATGGATGAAAATCTGTTAAGGAAATAGACGCGATGCAGTACCAAGAACTGAAGCAGATACACAGAGAAAGGCGCGAGTTCTCAGCTCCTGAACTCTCTCTTCGTATTCACAGGTCTCTGAGCTGGCTGAACAAGGCCGAACAGGTAGAAGATGATCTGGATGCGAAATTCATTTTTCTGTGGATAGCCTTTAATGCTGTTTATGCCGTCGATGTGGAAGAGCAATATCGTACAACTGAAAAGGGTATGTTTGAGCAGTTCTTTCAAAAACTTGTAGAGCTGGATCAACACAAAAGCCTCTACCATCTGGTATGGAAAGAGTTTCCTGGCACGATCCGTGCGTTACTCGATAATCAATACATATTTCAGCCTTTCTGGGATTATCAAAATAATCGCCTGGAAAAAGACCAGTGGGAAGCCCGCTTTAAACAATCCAAGAAACGTGCCTCTCAGGCATTGGCATCTCAGAACACGACTCATATTCTTTCAATCATTTTCAGAAGAATATACACGCTCCGTAATCAGATAATGCACGGTGGATCAACCTGGAATAGCCATGCCAACAGATCTCAACTCAAATACTGTGTATCACTATTGGATAAAGCTATACCAATCATCCTTGAGCTGATGCTTGAGCATGATAAAAACGAATGGGGTGAACCATTTTATCCTTTTATTCAGGAGAGCTAAATGGTTATAAAAATGAAACCATTCATGATTAAGTGCCAGGCTTTCGGTTGGGCTAAAATAGTCTCGCCTAGAAGTGATGTTTTAATGGAGAGCGATTTTGTGGAAATTTTTTCGGTATGTTAATCGAAGGTAATTTGTAAATAGGATTTTGACATTTCTAGTTGATTTTAAAGAATATGTGGTTAGTTATAGTCGAATAAATAATGAAAATTAATACAGATAACCTGTAAGTTATACGGAAAGAAGTAACTAGGCTTGTTGATCTGGAAAGTCATTTGCTAACCAGTATCAGGGATACTCATAGGTTGCTTTCAGATGAGAGTTATTTTTTATTTAATAAATTCAATATAGTAAAAAAGTAGTAATATATAACCTGAATTCAACTATTAACTGCAACACCCGCTTATATTCTGTCGCAATTGCTCTTTAAAAATTACGTCTGGTTGAATGAAACCCAGTATTTTCCTGGGACGCAGGTTCAGCCTTACTTGAGCCTTTG
>Ga0209345_10004302_pt1 | contig 13851 bp, 12 predicted proteins | sample Cruoilmetagenom7_FD_187294 | JGI IMG/M metagenome (GOLD analysis project Ga0209345, IMG submission 187294) | Oil polluted marine microbial communities from Coal Oil Point, Santa Barbara, California, USA - Sample 7 (SPAdes) (version 2) | ecosystem: Environmental > Aquatic > Marine > Oil seeps ... | reverse complement strand
CAGAAAAACATTCCGGCTGATTATTTCGTTTTTGCTAATACGGATGGTGGAGTTGTGAAAGTCATCCGGATTCCCGATACCGTAAAGGCAGGATACCGAGGAGACCACGATAACATCCCTTCGTCCTGACAGCAGGGCAGATGTGGTGCTCAGCCTCAGCTTTTCAATTTCATCATTGATGGAGAGGTCCTTTTCAATATAGGTGTCTGTTACCGGGAGATAGGCTTCGGGCTGGTAGTAATCATAATAGCTTACAAAATATTCCACCGCATTTTCGGGGAAAAATTGTTTGAACTCACTATATAGCTGGGCAGCCAGGGTTTTGTTGTGACTGAGGACCAGTACGGGACGATCCAGAACCCTGATCACATTGGCCACCGTAAAGGTTTTTCCGGAGCCTGTCACTCCCAGCAGAGTCTGGAACTGCTCTCTCGTGTTAAATCCATCCACCAGTTGCTGAATGGCTTCCGGCTGGTCCCCGGTAGGTTTAAAATCCGAAGTAAGTTTGAACTCCATACTACCAGGTGAATTCTACGTAGATGGGGAGATGATCGCTGGGACCTCCATAGTATTCTGGTCCCCCGTAAGTGGCAGAGGGAAGGCTCTCTCCATACTTCTCGCTGGAATAAAGCATCCACGCCTCTTGCAGAATCCGTCCGCTTTCAAATCCGGTACGCAGACCTCTCTCCTGGTTCAACAAGCTGTATGAGACAATTATCTGGTCCAGCATGTTCCAATTTCCCTGGTAGTTGTAGGTTCCTGCTCCCTTCATGTTGTGGAGGTCATAGAAAAGGTTGTACTGCTCCCCCATCTGGACATTTCTTCTTTTATTCTGGGCAGACAGCCCCTGGCTTATGCTACGGTTGGTGGGCTCGTCATTAAAGTCACCCATGATAATCACTTTGAAATCCGATTCCCTGGCCATCAGCATATCCACCTGCTTTCGCAGCGTAATGGCTGAAAACATTCGCTGTCTCTCGGTCTCCAGCACTCCGCCACTCCTGGATTTCCAGTGGTTCACAAAGATATGGAGACTCGATCCGTCGGGTCCTTTTCCATGCACATGTAATATTCCCCTGTAGAGGTAATCCGGATCAACCGGGTCTTCGATGGGAACATATTCATGTGACTTGTACTTGAACAGGTCAGGCCTGTAGAGCAGGGCACACTCGATTCCACGGGGATCCTGACCGTCCTCATGAACGAAAGCATACTCTCCTTTGCGCAGACCACGCACCTGAATGAGATCTTCCAGGACACCACTGGTTTCAACCTCCGCTAAACCAATGAGAGCCGGGAGCTCTTTCCCGGGTAAAGTGAGTATCACCCGGCTCAGATCATTCAACTTTTTCTGGTAGCGGTCATAGGTCCATGCTTTCTCACCTGAAGGGGTGAATGCGTCATCGTCAAAGCCTGGAGAATTGATGGTATCGAAAAGGTTTTCCACATTATATGAAACCACCAGGAACGATTTTACGTTCTTTTGAGAGTAGAGAGCTTGTGTGGTGATTAGGATCAGTGCGGCAAGTAAGGCTCTGTTTTTCATAAGTGAGATAAGCTTGTTAGACAAAGATATTAAACATAATGGGACAAAAGCAGGATGAACTGTTAAAGCGAATCCAAAAACTGGTAAGGAACAACCAAGACCTGTATGATAAGAATGAAAAGTTGCAGAAGGCTATTACTGAGCTCTCCGAGCAGAATGAAAACCTGAAGCTGCGCCTGAAGGATGCACGACTGGGACTGAAGGAGGAAAGGTACCAGGAGACCGGGGAGCGGATCAAAAAGTACAAGATGGCCACGGTCCTTTTTGCCTACATTACCGGCTTCAAGCATCTCACTGATCACGATTCCTCCGAGGTGGTCATGGATCAACTGGATGAAGTGCTGATTGAGTTCGACCGTATACTGAAGAAATATAAAATACATAAGATAAAGACCATCGGCGATACCTATATGGCTGCGGGGGGGATGCCGGTGAAAAATATTACCAATCCCATTGATGTGATCATGGCTGCACTGGAGATGAACATCTTTCTGAACCAGCTCAGGCGCATCGATGGCATACGCTACTGGAACCTGAGTCTGGGTATTCATACCGGACCCGTCACCGCTGCCATCTCAGGCAAGAAAAAAATTACTTACGATATCAAAGGCGATACGGTCAATATTGCTCACCGGATGCAGGGGGTGGGGGAGAGTGGAAAAATATTGATTTCGGTGATGACCTATGAATTGATTAAAGAGTTTTTTGTTTGTGAATATTACGGAAAGATGCCTGTTAAATACAAAGGCGATCTGGAGATGTTCGTGGTTAACGGAATCAGACCGGAGTTCTCCATGCGAGAACGAGGAGTGATGCCCAATACCTTGTTCAATACAAAATTCAAGCTGATCCAGTTTACAGATATCCAGGAGATGATCCTCGACAGGCTTGAGAATGAGTTGCCCCGCTACCTTTACTACCACAATGTGAAGCATACGGTGGATGTGGTCACCGAGGTGGAGTTGATGGGATGGGCCGAAGGACTTGATGATGAAGGGATTTTGCTCCTGAAGACTGCAGCACTGTTTCATGATGCGGGACACATCGTTGCCTATGATGATCACGAGCACCATGGCACCCAGCTGGCCAAAAAGTTTCTGCCGGATTACGGCTACTCGGAGAACCAGATCGAACAGATTTGCAGAATTATCATGGCTACCCAATTGCCTCCTCAGCCAAAAGATATCTATGAGCAGATAATATGCGATGCGGATCTCGATTATCTGGGCAGAAGTGATATGATCCCGGTTTCCAATACCCTGTACAAAGAGCTGAGTGAACAGGATAAGATCGGGACGCTGAACGAATGGAACAAGCTGCAGATAAAATTTATCTCCAGTCACTCCTACTTTACCAAAACTGCAAGGAGTTTACGGGAAGTAAACAAACAGAAGCAGATAGAACGCATCAAACGGCTTATCACCGAGGATTGATCCTGCAGGATCCTATTTTCCGATTTTAATGGTCAGGTTCACCCCATACATCAGGGTGTTGGTAATGAGTACCTCTCCTGTTCCGGGATCTATGCCATCTTCATCATGCCAGCAATAGTCGTAAGCGATATAGGCCTGGGCCCCCAGGTAGAACTTCTGTAAAATATGCCAGTCATACCCGTATTTAAGTGCTGAATGTACCCCCAGGTTACCCTCCTCGTACATTTCTGAGGTCTCAATGAGTCCCACGCTTACTCCCACTTCCGGGGCAAAATAGGAGTTTCCACCCTTCAGGTAAAAAAGTCCTCCCATGTTGATGGAGCTCTGGGTCCACTGCTGCAGGGTGGTGGGAAGCCCGGTATAGCCTGTTCCGATGGAGATCTCATTCAGCAGGATATTAAAACAGACCCCCAGGTATACTCCATAGGTTCTTTTAATCCGAGTGCCAAATTCCAGGTTGAGATTAAACGGTGTTAGGGAAACTCCCTCGTAAAGTGTTCCAAAATTGTGTGAGGCACGCGAGACTCCCACACCTCCCCGGAAATACCGCCCGGAGAAGAGTCCGGGATTTTCCTCCTCCAAAGCGTTGAGATCTACTTGCTTTTGACCAAAGACACTTACCGACAGGAAAGTGAATACCAGGAAAAGAACATTCGAAGAAAATTTGCGTATACTCATGACAAGGTAATTAGGGTTATTTTAAAAGTATGAAATCTTTCATCATTCGCTGCGGTCTGCTCCTTGTTTTATTAACATTTTTCGAGCTAAGCTGCCTTCAGGGGCAAACTCCTGATAAGGAAAACAGGGTAGCCCTTGTAATGGGAAATGCAGCCTACCTGAACGGTCCCCTGAAAAATACAGTCAATGATGCCCGTGCAATGGCTGAGGTCCTCAGTGCCTCGGGTTTTGAGGTGATTTTGAAGGAGAATGTGCTGAATCAAAATGAGATGAAAAAGGCTGTTCGCGAATTTGGGATGAAGTTGAAAACGGGAGGAACAGCCCTGTTTTATTACTCCGGTCACGGGATGCAGGTAAATGGATTTAACTACCTGATTCCCACTCAGGCAGTGATGCATATTGAACAGGAGATTGAGTATGAGGCACTGGATATGGGATTCATCCTGGCGTATATGGAGAGTGCCAGAAGCGATGTGAATATTGTGATCCTGGATGCCTGCAGGAACAATCCCTTTTCAAGATCTTTCCGGGATACGAAGCAGGGGCTCAGTACGATGGTGGCCCCTACAGGTACTCTAATTGCCTATTCCACCTCACCTGGTTCTGTGGCATCGGACGGGGATCAGGAATATGGGCTCTATACCAGGGCGCTGCTGCAGCATATGCAACGGCCGGGAGTAAAGGTGGAGGATGTTTTTAAGGGAGTAAGAGCCGATGTATTGGACAGGAGCGGAGGACAACAAACGCCCTGGGAGTCCAGCTCCCTGGTAGGCGATTTCTATTTCCGGAACGGATCCGGCGCCGGCTATACGGCCATTAGCGCCCTTCCTTTGCAGGAAAGGGAGCAGGAAGAGGAGCAGGTAAATGCAAATGCGCTTAGCCAAACCTTCGAGGAAGCTTTCACCAAACCGAAACCTGAGAAAAGGACAGAATCCACCCTCTCAGAAGGAATTCCAAAATCTGCATACAGAAAAAGCGGGATCAAGGTTCCCTTCACCTGGCGGGCCATGCCTGATGGTAAATTTTACCTTTGGGTGAAGAAGGTGGATATTAGTCCGGAAACCATCTACGAGCTGCACGGAAGTAATTTGCATGTCTACCACCAGGCAAGCAACCGGGTCTTTATCTTAAAATCCTTTGTGCAGAGACTTGATGGCAGTTCCCACAGGGGACATACCTACGATTAATTGACTATTTTAGGGCTGGTAATAATAAAATGTTCCATCCCATGAGAGTTCCTTTTGTTTTTCTATCTTTTGGTTTACTCCTTATATTCGTTGATCAATCTTCAGCCCAGAGACATCCTGGCACAGGGGATCATCTTGCTCATACCTTTTCTATTGTGGCCAGGGATACTGCCACCGGCGAGATGGCCATCGGGGTCCAGAGTCACTGGTTTTCTGTGGGTACCATCGTCTCCTGGGGCCGTTCGGGTGTGGGAGTAGTGGCTACCCAATCCTTTGTAAATCCAGCCTATGGTCCCAACGGACTGGACCTGATGTCAGAGGGAAAAAGCGCCGAGGAGGCTTTGCAGCTTCTGGTGGAAGGTGACCGGGGACGGGATTACCGGCAGGTGGCCTTTCTGGATAGCAGAGGATCAGTTTCTGCCTATACGGGCAAGAGTTGTATTTCATCCGCTTCACATGCCATTGGGGATAACTACTCGGTGCAGGCCAATATGATGTTGAATGATAACGTGGTACCTGCCATGAGCAGGGCCTTTGTCGAGAACCAGGATCTTCCTCTGGCCGAGAGGGTGCTTCAGGTCCTCCTTGAGGCACAGGCTGCCGGGGGCGATATCCGGGGGAAGCAGAGTGCCGCACTTATTGTGGTTGGACCTGAGGTGGTGGAAGAAGCGTGGAGTGATCATACCATCGACCTCCGGGTGGATGACCACCGGGATCCCCTTAAAGAACTGGATCGACTGTTGCGTGTCCACCGCGCCTATGAACACATGAGCCGGGGCGATCTGGCTGTGGAACACCAGGATATGGAGGCTGCTCTCCGGGAATATGGGGCCGCAGAAAAGATGTTTCCCCGAAATCTGGAGATGAAATACTGGAAGGCGGTAGCTCTGGCCAATAATGGACGAATGGAAGAATCACTTTCCATTTTTGAGTATGTATTTGACCGCGACGAGAATTGGCGCGAACTCACCCGCAGGCTGCCTGCTTCTGGATTATTGACGGTCAGTGAGACGGAACTTCAGACGATTCTTAAGCTCTAGTAGTCCGAGTATTCAGTCGGGTAGAGCAGGTATTTTGTGATGCTGGAAACCGTGTTCTGATACCTATCCAGGTTCTTCATCCTGTCCCATTCCGGGTGAGTCCTGAAGGCATCCCAGTTTTCCTTCTGGGCCGTGGTGTCTGCATGGGTGGTCATGTAGATCAGGTGGGGCATGTGAGCACTGGAGAGCACCTCGCAAAAGAAGACCGGATTGAACTTCAGATCCTGGAAGAGTGCAGACTCTCCTTCATTGAACATTTCCACCTTTAGCTTGTAGAGTTTTTCAGTGGCTGCCTCATAGCTTCTGAATTCATATACCCGCTCCGATCTGGGGGTGTTCAACCGGGGTAAAGCCAATTTTGGAGTTGCACTGAATGAGCGAAGAATCATGCTTTCCATACGGGTGTAGGGCGGAGCATCGTGGGGGGCATCTAGATATGCCTCTGCAGACTGAAGGTAGTCTGCATCTTCCTGCAGTAGTTCCGGAATTTGCTCAAACTGCTCCAGGGAAGAGAAAGGGGTCGCGACCATCATAAAGTCCTCCCTCTCATTGAGCCCTGCAATGGGTTTAAAGACACCCACATTCTCTATGCCGATACGGTGGAGGGCAGGAAGCAAGGCTTCCTGCAGATACGTATCCAGCATGCTTTCCTGTTCCGCGTTTTCGTAGCTGTAGATCTTCAACTGGAAGTAGTCCATCTCCACAGTTTCACTTGGAGCTGCTTCATTTTTGACCTGGTCCGTTGTCTGGGTACAGGAGTAAAAAGAGAGGAGTGCGCAAGCAAGGAGAATTAAGGCAATTCTTTTCATGGGTCTGGTCTTGGGTTCAGCATAAAGATAATCAATTATTAGGTTTGCAGGGTGCAAACTTAATTGCTTGCGTAAGAATAAACTCTATCTTGCTTTACCAATCCAACAAATCGCATGAGACACACCTACATCATTTTTGCTGCAATAGCCATTTTACTGACTTCCTGTACAGGTAAAGAAGATCCTGATATTGCTTTGATAGAGACCATTGAAAACAATTTACTTCCCAACATTTTGATTGAAGGTGAAGGAATTGAAGGGATGAATATCCATGAAAGGATGAAGCACTACCAGGTTCCTGGGGTGAGTATTGCTTTTTTGAATATGGGGAAGATTGTCTGGGCAAAAGGATACGGCTATACTTCTTCCGACAGTCTCCTGCCCGTGGATGAGCATACACTCTTTCAGGCAGCCTCCATTAGCAAGCCTGTAGCTGCCCTGGCTGCCCTTGCCCTGGTGGAGGAGGGAAAGATCGGCCTGGATGAAGATGTGAACCTTTATCTGAAAGGCTGGCAGGTGGAGGAGAACGAATTTACGGCTGAAGAGAAAGTTACGCTGCGAAGGATTCTTTCCCACAGCGCTGGTTTAACCGTACACGGATTTGGTGGATATGCCTCTGATGAGGAGGTACCTGATATCATTAGCATCCTGAATGGAGAGGAGCCTGCAAATTCCGGCAGGATCTTTCCTGATACTACGCCGGGCGTGCAATACCGTTATTCCGGCGGGGGTTATACCCTTATGCAAAAAATGTTGTGCGATGTAAGCGGGAAGGCTTTTCCGGAACTGATGGAAGAAGTTGTCCTTTCAAAGATTGGAATGGAATCAAGCGGTTATCAGCAGCCCCTGCCGGAAAATTCATGGAATGTTGCTGCCCGCGGGCACCGTGCCAATGGTGAAATGGTGGAAGGGAGATGGCATACTTACCCGGAAATGGCTGCAGCCGGAATGTGGACCACGCCCACAGATCTGTTAAAATATGCCATGGAGGTGCAAAAATCTTATGCCGGAGAGTCTAATCTTATTTTATCCCGGGAGATGACCCACGAGATGCTTACTCCACAGCTGAATAATCATGGAATTGGACCAGGAGTAGGTGGCTCCGGAGATTCCATTACTTTCGGTCATGGTGGTGGAAATGAAGGATTTAGGTGTAATCTGCGCGCATTTACAAAACTGGGACAGGGAGTAGCTATTATGACCAACAGTGACCGAGGTGGGGAGCTAATGTCAGAGATCCTCAGATCCTTTTCGAAGGTCTATAATTGGGACAGGTATAAGCCGGAAGTCAAAACCATTGTGTCTCTGGATGATGAAGAGTTAAGCAAACTGACCGGACAGTATAGCTGGACCTTTCAGGGCCAGGATCTGATTGTTGAGATCACTGTTGAGGAAAATCACATAGAGGGGGTGCAATTGTGGAATGACTTCTCCTTTGAAATGCATCCGGAGTCGGCCACCAGATTCTTCAATAAGGATGATGGAGCGGAATTTGAGTTCTTACTGGATGAAAATAATGTGGTGACCGGGATCACTATCTATGAAGGGTCCCAGGAGTATTTCTTCGAAAAGAATTAAGCGCTAATGCGGAAGCATGGGGAACAGCCTGAGGATCTCTTCTTCGCCAGGCTGCTTACCATATTCGCAGATTTCAAATCCCTCCGCATGTTGAACGTTTTTGCCTTTTTCCCCGTACCACTTTATCAAGGATTCCCGGGTGGAAGCTCCGGGTCTGAATGTCCGTCGTCTGGCCAGATAATCTATCCTGCCTGCCTCGTCTTCCGGGATTTGATCAAGGGTTCCCGCAAGCCATGGTAGCCAGTCAAAATATTGAGAAGCATGGGCAGCCATCCCATAGATCTTCTGTTCAAAAACCTCATCAATATCAATGGCTATATCCGCTTCAAAGGGATTCGGTTTTTGAAAACGGTCCGCTGCATAGAGAAATACCGGATTCTTTTTAAGAGCAGGAACATCCGGTGCAATATTCGGGACAACCACCATAAAAGCAGCATCCTGCATCAATATGGCTGTATACCTGTGGTCCGGGTGGTAATCGTTGGGTCGGGGACCAATGACCACATCGGCATCCCATCTTCGGATCTCCCGGATCACCTTCAACCGGTTCTCCAGGGTAGGCATCAGTTCCCCATCGTGGTTATCCATGACCACGTATTCCTTCACACCAAGTCTCTTTCCTGCTTCTTCTGCCTCGGCCATTCGCACCTTGGCCAGCGCTCCGCCACCATTGGCATAGTGCCCGGCATCCCCGTTGGTAAGCGACACAAATTTCACACGATGTCCCAGCTCAGCATAGAGTAATGCCAGACCTCCCGCATCGCCTTCACAATCATCGGGATGGGCTCCCAATACAATAATATTTAGAGGTTTTTCCTGTGCATACAGGAATACAGCCCCCATCAGGAGGCAGAGCGAAAGAAGTAATGTTCTCATCACTAAATAGTTCTGTTAGATTAATTTCATTGCATCCGGATCCCACTTAACGGCTTGTCCTTTGTAGTAGCTTTCATTGGCTAACAAAGCTGCACCTGCAGCACGAAATCCAAAAGTGGGATTTTCAATAATTTCCTTGTTGCCGCGTATTCCCTGGAAGAAGTTGTTGAAGTGATCGTAGTGACCTCCTTTATAGTCAGAAGGTGCTTCCCAGTTGGTCTCCCCGATATTCATATCCTTTGACCTCTCATCTGCAAACTTTTTGTCGTAAGCAGCTACAATTTTTTTCTGATTCTCTTCGGTGTGTGCTATCAGTGCATACTCACTGGGTTTCATTCCCAGTTTGGTTCTGATAAGTTTGACGCTTTGTGAGCCCACGTGCATAGCACCTTCGGTTCCCACCAGTCGAAATCCGCCTGCCTCTCCGCTGCCAGCAATGAAATTGACGCGGAATGCAGCATTAAATGCAGCATGGGTAGGAGTTTCAGGATAGTCATACAGGGTCATGGTAACATCGGGTACATCCCTGCCATCATTCCAATATCTTAATCCCCCTGTGGAGATCGCCCTTTCGGGACCATTTGAGCTAAGAATGAAATTCAGGGTGGAGAAGGCATGCACAAATAGATCTCCGGCAACTCCTGTTCCGTAGTCTTTGTAGTTTCTCCACCTGAAGAAGCGCTTTAATTCGTATGGCACCTCTGGAGCACTGCCCAGAAAAGTATCAAAATCAACAGTGTCGGGACTGGCATCCGGGGGAATGGGGTAATTCCATGCTCCCTGGGACGAATAACGGTCGTTATACATATCGAGCATCACAATTTCTCCCAGGGCTCCATCTTCATAAAGTTTTTTGGCTTTTTCATTTCCCAGCGACGACATTCCCTGGCTTCCCACCTGCATCACCATACCAGATTTTTTGTGTGCCTCGATCAGTTCATGGCCCTCATCGAAGTTTTGTACCATGGGTTTCTCACAATAGACTGCTTTTCCTGCTTTAAGCGCATCGATGCTGATTTTCTTGTGCCAGTGGTCAGGCGTGGCGATAATTACCGCATCCACAATTTCCAGGTCCAGGATCTCGCGATAGTCCCTGGTAACAAAAGTATCCTTACCCCAGAGTTCCCTGGCCCGGTCAAGTCGTCCTGCATACAAATCACAGGCGGCCACCAGTTTGACACCTGGTACCCTGAGAGCCGAGGTGGTATCCCAAATACCCTGGATGCCTGTGCCAATGAGGGCAAGGTTGATCTGATCGTTTGCTGCAAAAGTGGAAGGGGCATAGGACCGGGAATCCAGTAACAGGCTTTGTTTATAGCTTTGAGACAATATTGCCGGGGCAGAACTAACGGCAGCTGTTCCCAGGGCTGCTTTTTTCAGGAATAATCTTCTGGAGTTTTGATTTTCAGACTTTTTCATGTGAATTGAATGAGTAAGGGGGGCTTAGTGAATAGCATATTGTGCATTAATTGTAATGAAGATTTTTACATTTCTTCAGCTCAATGCGAGCAATGGCACTGGTTTGTTTCCCGCTGCAGAAAAATGCCTGGAGGTCGAATATGTTACCCGAGGTACAGGGTACGTCCAGTTTTTTTGGGAATATCAGCTCTTTCATAGCGGAGTGTAAAGTGCAGGTGTCAAATTAGAAAATATTATCCTGATCTGAAAAATAAAAGAGAGGAAAGCCCAAAAATAAACCCGACTAGTGGACGGAAAGCAGAATTTCATTCATAATCAGGGAAAGCGTATTCATCCATTGTTCACCTGGTTCATGGTAGGTATTATTCAGTTCACTCTGGGCGATTACAAGGAGTTCCAATTCAGGAAAAATGCAAATAAACTGCCCTCCATAGCCATTGGCGAAGTAGTACTCTATTCCCTGTTGTTCCCCGATCCACCACAGAAAGCCATAGTGATTGCTGTAATACATGGAATTGTGGTTGAAGAATTGGGGCGACACGGAGTTTTCCACCCACTCCTCGGAGACTACCTGCTGATGGTTATATTGGCCCATATTAAGGAAAAGTTGACCAATTTTCAGCATGTCACTGGCTTTTAACTGCAGGCTCACTCCTCCATAATTAAAATCCTGTTGATCGGCGCCCCAGGGACGTTCACCTTCTATTCCCAGAGCTGCAAATAAAAATTCTTCCGCAAAGGCTTTCAGGGTATATCCGGTGGCTTTGGTAAAAATACCTGAGAGAATCTGGCAGCCAGTGGTACAATAGGTGAAATGGGTACCGGGAACATGAATGATTGGAACATGAAGTGCATGGATAAAGTGATCCTCCGATCTGACCCAATTGTTCCAGTATATCCAATCCGGGTCAGTCAGTTCGTTCCAGTCAAAGCCACCTGTCATGGTCAGCAGATCCCTGATGCTGAGCCTGGCTACCAGGCTGTCTTCCTCCAGGAGGTAGTCAGAAAGGTAGTCTCCCACAGTTTCATCGATGCTATTAATATAGCCCTGATCAATGGCTATTCCCATCAATATACTGGTCACACTCTTGGTAACCGACTTTGTTCTGTGTATGGAATCTGCCCCGCCCTTTCCGAAGTAGCTTTCCACTATGATATCCTGGTTACGATATACAATCAAACTTAGAATACCTCCATCTTCTTCAGCTTTTTCCACGGCTTCGAATAGCAGCTGATCATCGATTCCATTAAGGGCTGCCAGAGGAAAGTGCACCTGTCGCTCTTCCTTGTGGCAGGCGGTCATAGAATAGATCAGGAATCCTAGCAAAAGGACCCGGCTTGCGCCAATTCGAAATAAGCTCATATACATAAGATGCACAGCCGGGAAAAAACCCTATTGGTTTTTTGTAAAAATGACTACCTTATCCCGGAATCCAAAAGCTTAGAGAGATGGATATATATAGCGACAAGCGTGTGGTTCTGACACTGGATGCGGGTGGAACAAATCTGGTGTTTAATGCATTCAAAGGAGGTAAGGCCATCCTGGGGGGAGGGATCCGGAAGGATGCACATGCCAAGGACCTGGAACGCTGTCTGGCCAATATGAAAGCTGGTTTTCGGGAAGTCATGCAGGAACTGGAAGAGAAACCAGAGGCCATTAGCTTTGCATTCCCGGGACCTGCCGATTATGCCAATGGCATTATTGACAACTCCAATAATCTGCCCGCCTTTAAGGGTGGCGTGCCCCTGAAGAGCATTCTGGAGGAGGAGTTTGCTTTGCCGGTATTCATTAACAATGATGGGGATCTCTTTGCCTATGGAGAGGCCCTGGGGGGTCTGCTTCCTGAAATCAATGCCAGATTGGAAGCCTCGGGGAGTCCCAAGAGGTATAAAAATCTGGTGGGATTTACCCTGGGTACCGGTTTTGGTGCCGGATTTGTATCCGATGGCAGACTTATACCCGGAGACAATGTGACTGCTGCCGAAGTGTGGCTCTTCAGTAACCGGCACAGTCCGGAGGTGAATGCGGAAGATGTGGTCAGTATCCGGTCGGTCCAAAGGGTATATGCAGCTGAAGCAGGGATGGATTATCCCAATGAACTGGAACCCAAAGATATTTATGAGATCGCCCTGGGGAAGAAGGAAGGAGACCGGAGGGCTGCTCTTAAAGCTTATGAGGAGACCGGACGGGCGCTGGGCGATACGGTTGCCAATGTACTCACCTTTATTGATGGAATTGCGGTGATCGGAGGAGGTATAACAGGAGCAAAGGACCTGTATATGCCGGCAGTTATGGAGGAACTGAATTTCAAATACAACCCATCGAATGTAGATGAAATGCCACGGCTGGTGCAAAAGGTTTTCAATCTGGATGATCAGGAGGACCACGACAGTTTCTTTCAAGACTACTCGAAAACGCTTCCTATACCAGGGACAGACAGGACCATCTCTTACGATCCCATTCCCAGACTGGCCATTGCCACTAGCAGTAGGGGGGCCAGTGAGTCCATTGCTCTGGGGGCCTACGCCTATGCCCTGAATCAGATCAGTGACTGACAATTATTTGAGATTTTTACTACTTATTATACAGCCAAATGCAAACTGAAACTGCAAAAAAAACCGGATTCGATAACGAAGCCTACATTAAAGAGCAGACCAAGTCTATCCTGGAACGAGTGAATCATTTTCATGAGAAACTCTACCTGGAATTCGGTGGGAAGATTATGTATGATTATCACGCTTCGAGGGTTTTGCCCGGTTTTGATCCCAATGTAAAAATGCGCCTGCTTCAGGAATTAAAAGAGAAGATCGATATCATTCTTTGTGTGCATGCGGGGGCTATCGAAAAGAAGAAAATCAGGGCAGATTTTGGCATCTCTTATGATTTGGATGTATTAAGAACTATTGATGAATTTAAGGAGTGGGGTTTGGAAATTACGGCAGTGGTTATAACCCGCTACCAGGAACAGCCTCAGGCAACCTCATTTAAGAACAAGCTGGAGAGAAACAATATCAGGGTTTATACGCATGGATATACGAAGGGATATCCCATGGATGTGGACCAGATAGTCAGTGACCAGGGATATGGAGCCAATCCGTATGTGGAAACAAAAAAACCCATCGTGGTGGTGACTGCACCCGGACCTGGAAGCGGTAAATTGGCTACCTGTCTTAGCAACATGTATCATGAATATAAACTGGGAGTGAAGGCCGGGTATGCCAAATTCGAGACCTTTCCTATCTGGAACCTTCCGCTATCCCATAAGGTTAATATAGCCTATGAGG
>Ga0209345_10004301_pt1 | contig 13853 bp, 11 predicted proteins | sample Cruoilmetagenom7_FD_187294 | JGI IMG/M metagenome (GOLD analysis project Ga0209345, IMG submission 187294) | Oil polluted marine microbial communities from Coal Oil Point, Santa Barbara, California, USA - Sample 7 (SPAdes) (version 2) | ecosystem: Environmental > Aquatic > Marine > Oil seeps ... | reverse complement strand
ATGAAAAGACCTACAGGGTGCGCTACAGAACCGACGGCATGCTGAAGGAAATGTCCCGCCCCTCCATAAAACTGGCACCCAAGATCTCGGCCCGAATAAAAATCATGTCGCAACTGGACATCTCCGAGCGCCGGATTCCCCAGGATGGGCGGATCAAGATGAAGCTGTCCAAAACCAAAGCGATTGATTTCCGGGTTAACACGCTCCCTACCCTTTGGGGTGAAAAAATCGTGCTCCGGATTCTGGACCCCAGCCAGGCAAAACTGGGCATTGACGCACTGGGCTACGAAGAAGACCAGAAGAAGTTGTTCCTTGATGCACTTTCCCAGCCCCAGGGTATGATCCTGGTTACGGGCCCGACGGGCTCCGGTAAAACCGTATCCCTGTACACGGGCCTGAACATTCTCAACACGGAAGATATCAATATCTCCACGGCGGAGGATCCGGCCGAAATCAACCTGGAAGGCATCAACCAGGTTAACGTGAACAACAAGGTTGGTCTGGGGTTTGCCGAGGCGCTCAGGGCCTTTCTCCGTCAGGACCCTGACGTAATCATGGTAGGTGAGATCCGGGATCTGGAAACCGCCAACATTGCAATCAAAGCGGCACAGACCGGCCACCTGGTTTTATCCACCCTGCACACCAACAGCGCCGCTGAAACACTTACCCGGATGATGAACATGGGGGTCCCTGCCTTCAACATTGCCACATCCGTAAGCCTGATCATCGCCCAGCGGCTTGGCAGGCGCCTGTGCAGCGCCTGCAAACAGCCCGGCGATGTTCCAAAAGACGTACTTTTGGCCGAAGGGTTCACACAGGAACAAATTGATACAGGCTTCAAGTTGTACCACCCCAAGGGCTGTGATAAATGCAATGGTGGGTATAAAGGCCGCGTCGGTATTTACGAGGTGGTCAAGATCACTGAAAAGCTGGCAAGCATGATTATGGAAGAAGCCAGCTCCATTAAAATTGCAAAGCAGGCTGAGGCCGAAGGCTTCCGAAATTTGCGCCAATCCGCACTGATGAAGGTGATGGAAGGCGTGACCAGTCTTGAGGAAGCGAACCGCGTGACGAAGGATTAAGCATGTCAGAGAAAGCGCAAAAGCTGGAATCGTATATCTGGGAAGGTAAAGACCGGAAAGGCAACAAAACCAAAGGCGAGCTTACCGGCTCAACTCTGGCTCTGGTTAAAGCCCAGCTACGTAAGCAGGGAATCATTCCGGACAAGGTCAAGAAGAAACCCAAGCCGTTGTTCGGCGGCAGTAAGAAGGTTACCCCCTTCGACATTGCGATGCTTACCAGGCAACTGGCAACGATGATGAAAGCGGGCGTACCTCTGGTTCAGAGCTTTGACATAGTTAGCGACGGCCTGGAGAACAAAGGGCTGCAGGAACTGGTCATGTCTATCCGGAACGATATCGCTTCCGGTACCAGTTTTGCCGGATCGCTTCAGAAACACCCCAAATACTTTGACAATCTCTACTGCAATCTGGTGGATTCCGGCGAAAAAGCCGGTGCTCTGGAGCAGATGCTGGACCGCATCGCCCTATATCTGGAGAAAACAGAATTGCTGAAGAAAAAAGTAAAAAAGGCGATGACATATCCAATTGCCATCATAGTCGTGGCCGTCATTGTCAGCGCTATCCTTCTTGTGAAAGTTGTCCCTCAGTTTGAAAGCCTGTTTCAGGGTTTTGGAGCGGAACTTCCCGTATTTACCCAGATGGTTGTGCGGCTTTCCGAATGGATGCAGAGCTATTGGTTTATTGTGTTAATTGGCATTGTAGGTACTATATTTTTATTCAAGGAAGCCAAACGTCGCTCACAGAAATTCTCGGACATTGTAGACAAATATGTTCTTAAACTACCTGTTATTGGTGAGATTCTCGATAAATCGGCGGTAGCCAAGTTCGGCCGGGTTCTGTCGACTACTTTTGCTGCGGGTGTTCCTCTGGTAGATGCTCTGGACTCAGTGGCGGGGGCCACGGGTAACGCGGTTTACCGGGATGCGATTGATCGCATAAAGAACGATGTATCCAGCGGTACCCAGTTGCAGGCTTCTATGCGACAACAGGATGTTTTCCCTGTAATGGCTGTGCAATTGACAGCTATTGGTGAGGAGTCCGGTAACCTGGACGAAATGCTTGAGAAGGTAGCCGTGCACTATGAAGCCGTGGTTGATGACATGGTTGACAACCTGACCGCACTGATGGAGCCAATGATTATGGCTGTGCTGGGTGTGCTTGTGGGTGGTCTGATTATTGCCATGTACCTGCCTATCTTCCAGATGGGCGCAGTTGTGGGGTAAAAGCCTTCAGCATGAGGCCATCGCAGCACCCTTCGCCCCACCCCTTCCCCGGAAGGTGTGGGGCGGAAAACAAGAGAATCACTTAGAGCTTTTTGAATGTCCACATTTAACATCTTCCTCTCAACGCCTTGGCTCCTGTACCTTTTCGTTATATTTGTCTCTCTCTGCATTGGCAGCTTTCTGAATGTAGTCATTCTCCGGCTGCCGAAAATGATGCATCAGGACTGGCGTTGTCAGTGCGAGGCGTTTCTGGAAATCCCGGAAGCCCAGCACAAGCAGGAAGAGCCTGTAACGCTTTCAAGCCCGGCTTCCACCTGCCCCACTTGCGGCCACAAAATCCGGGCATGGGAAAATATTCCGGTTATCAGCTATCTGATTCTTGGCGGGAAGTGTGGCGGTTGCAAGTCGCACATTTCGATCCGCTACCCGGTGATTGAGGCGGTAACAGCCCTGTTTTCCGTAATCACCCTGATGATCGGCGGCGCTTCCGGGACAACGTTACTGACCTTGCTACTGGTATGGGCTCTGATCGCCCTGACGGTGATCGATTTCGATACCCAGCTCCTCCCGGACAGCATCACCCTGCCCTTGATGTGGCTCGGGCTTGTTCTGAGTTATTTCGGGTATCTGGGTGATTTTAACAGCGCGTTCCTTGGTGCTGTTCTTGGCTACCTTTCCCTTTGGTCTGTTTACTGGCTGTTCAAGCTGGCAACCGGCAAAGAGGGGATGGGGCATGGCGACTTCAAGCTGCTGGCGGCCCTGGGTGCATGGCTGGGCTGGGAACTTTTACCAGCTATAATCCTGTTATCATCCGCAGTGGGTGCTGTTGTGGGCATCAGCCTGATGCTGTTTAAAAAGCATGGGCGCGAAGTACCTATTCCCTTCGGGCCTTATCTGGCTGCTGCCGGCTTGTTAAGCTTATGGTTTGGCAGTGAGATCCAGGAAATCTGGTACGGGCTGTTAGGAGTTTGACACATCAAATGAATATTATCGGACTTACAGGCGGAATAGGGTCTGGTAAATCCACAATCGTGCGACAGTTCGGGGATCATGGCGTCCACTGGGTGGACGCAGACGATGTGGCCCGCGAAGTCGTAGAGCCGGGCATGCCCGCACTGGCAGCTATAGCCGACCATTTCGGGCAGGACATTCTCACGCCAGCAGGAGCTCTCGACAGGGCGCGTCTCCGGCAGATTATATTTGAACAACCAGAGCAACGGGCCTGGCTCGAAAGCCTGTTACACCCGATCATCCGTGAAGAGCTAATCCGCCAGCTTCATCCCACAGACTATACTCTGCCTTATGTACTGTTAGTGTCTCCCCTGCTGCTGGAGACAGACCAGCACAAACTGGTTGATAAGGTGCTGGTGGTGGATGTTCCGGTGGATGTACAGATTGAGCGCACCATGGCACGGGATACCAATTCCCGGGAGCAGGTTGAACGGATCATTGCCGCCCAGATGCCCCGTGAACAACGTATCGCCAGAGCGCATGCCATAGTTGATAACAGCCAACCCACAGAAAAAGTTGCTGCCGAGGTTCGCGCATTGCATGAAAAATTCATGGTGGACTTTGGCTAAGCACTCCCGCAGGAAAAATCGCGCTGCTTTAGCCTGGATCACAACGGCGTCATTTCTTTTTATCAGTGTAAACAGTTACGGCATAGAGCCTGTATTCAAGGTTCGGGAGCACTCTATACCGGATACTCTGGCCCCTGCGAAGCTGCCGCCTTCCTTCTATACGTTTGAGCCAGATGAGTACTGGGCGGAGCCGAACGATTCATACTGGCTCGGATTCAGCAACTTCATTCTGCGCCAGGAGCGCATTCAGGGGCCGAAAGTACAGTCGCTTGGGCAGTGGGCAGACAGAACCCTCTCCGGCGAGATCCACGATCTCCCCAACAACGAGAGCTACTTGCGCCTTGGCTTCGCCACCGAATCGGAATACGGCGACCCGGCCCAATTCGAGCCGGAAGTTCGGTTCCGGCTCGACATACCAACCACAAAGCGCAAACTGCGCCTGGTAATCGAAAGCGAAAGCGACGAACTCATTCCCCTGGAGGAACGCCAGCGCGACCGTCAGCTTACAGAGACAGACCGTACTACAGGGACAACAACGGGTGCCTTCCGGTATCTCTCGCAAATAGGAGACGCCATTAACCTGTCAAACGACATAGGTGCCCGCCTCCACTTTCCTCCCGATGCGTTCTGGCGGGCTACAGCGGAGAAACGCTGGAAAGCCGATTCAGACTGGGTACTGCGGGTTCAGCAGCGCTTCTACTATTACCATCAGGATGGCTGGGGTGGCCGCACCTGGTTCCGGGCAGGCAGGGATGTAGGCAATGGCTGGCATTTCTGGTCTTCTTCCGAGCTGGAATGGGTGCACAGTGACAGCGAATTTGTTGCGTCACAGATTTTCAGCACCAGCAAACGTCTGGATAATCGCTCAACCCTGACTCCACGCATAGGTGTGCTCGGCGAGAGCAAACCAGGCTGGCGGACCACGTCGGCGTTTGCTGACCTTACCTGGCGTTACAGGCTCCACAGCGACTGGCTGTTTGCTGAAGTAATCCCTGCTTTAACTTTTCCGAGAGAGGAGAGTTTTAAAGATCAGGGCTCAGTTCTTTTTCGCGTAGAAATGTTTTTCTCCGGTAACATTAACCGTAACTTCTAACCCCCGCAGAGTATGAGTCAGGACCAATGGCCAGACACCCCTCTATTCCGGCAGGCGAAGCTCTGACTTTGACCCCCATAGCGATCACACGATCCTGCTTCAAAGATAAATTCGGGGTTCCACGCCAACCAGGGCTAACCCGCTATGCCAGAGCCGACCTGATTGTCCAGCCGCCTTATGACCGGGACGATGCATTCCGTGGCCTGGAAACTGCCAGCCACCTCTGGCTGATATTCCAGTTTCACGAAGCGGTTCGGGCCGAGTGGCGGCCAGTGGTCCGCCCTCCCCGTCTGGGAGGCAACCGGAAAATGGGCGTATTCGCCAGCCGCTCACCCTTCCGACCCAACAGCCTCGGGCTATCTGTAGTGCGCAATGAAGGGCTTGTACATAAAGATGGCCAACTAAAGCTGAAGATCAGCGATCATGACCTGATTGATGGAACGCCGATTCTGGACATCAAACCTTACCTGCCATTTGCAGATTCTGTGCCGGACGCCGGGCTGGGCTGGGCTGAAACGGCACCTACTGAGCGCCTGGACGTTAGTTTTCTGCCTGAAGCCGAGGCTCAGCTCGCCAGTCTGCCTCCTGAGCAGTATCCGGACCTGAAACTGCTGATTACTGATGTTGTAAGTTATGATCCCCGCCCCTCTTTCCGCAGAGGCCGTGATGAAGAGCGTATTTATGGTGCGCATCTTTATGATCTGAACGTGCGATTCCGGTTTGTGAACGATCACTCACAGAAAAGTGTCGAAGTGCTGACGGTCTGTTAGACTTCGTTGATGATTTAGTAGTCAAAACAGGGAATTCGTGCATTGCCTTCCAATCGAATGTTCACGCGCACAGGTATTCGGCCGCTCGCTATGCGGCTGCTTGCGTATGTTCTGATGTTCAGCCTCATGATTTCTCTGGTGGCCACAGGCATACAGATGATCGGCGAGTTTGACCGCCGCAAGGCAGATCTCCAGGAAACCCAGAAACGCGCCGCCGGGCTTGTTTCCGGTGCTATGAGCAACAACATCTGGCTGATGAATTTCAGCGAGGTGGCAAACAGCCTGGATGACATGCGTACGGTTAAATCCATTGATTACGCCAGCGTTACAACCTCTTCCGGGGAACAGTTCACCACTGGCATCCATCCCGAAGGCCGGGTTATTTCACAAACCTTCCCTCTGGTTTTCAATAGAGCCTCGTATACTGGCCCAAAGGATATGGGCTCCCTGACAATTACCTCGTCAGTGGAGCAGGTTTATTCCGACCTTCGTAACGGCGCCCTGATCAACCTTCTGTTCCAGTCGATTGTGGTGATGCTGGGGACACTGGGACTGGTTGTCATTGTTCGCCTTACCCTTTCCCGTCACCTGGAATCCATGGCAGATTATGCCGCCCGGCTGAATCTGGACGCATTGGTGGAACCGCTAAGACTGAAGCGCAAACCACCCCGTACCCCCGATGAACTTTCGGAGCTCGAACATGCACTGAACAAGATGCGGCTTCAGATTCTGGAAGACACCCGGTCACTCCGGCAAACAACCATTCAATCCCAGGGTGAGCGGGATGAGGCAATACGGGCAAACAGAGCGAAGAACCAGTTTCTCGCCAACGTAAGCCATGAACTACGCACGCCTCTGCAGTCGGTTCTCGGCTATGCAAACCTGTTGACAGACACCCCGCTGGATCAGGAGCAAAGTGAATACGTACACACCCTGCTCAAAGCCTCGGAAGGCCTCTCGGCCATCATTAACGACCTGCTGGACATTTCCAGTATGGAAGCTGAAAAACTTATACTTGAAGACATACCTTTCGACCTGAGAGAAACTCTTAACGATCTGGTGCACATGCTGGGAGACCGCGCACGGGAAAAAGGTCTGGCACTGGAGTTACGTATCGATGAGGAGCTGCCCTGGGCCTTGCGTGGTGATCCGGTCCGCGTCCGGCAGGTTTTACTGAACCTGGTTTCCAACGCCATAAAGTTTACCGATTCCGGGCATGTGCTGATCAGTATTGAGGTTCTGGGACGCCGGGATGAGAAGGTCCGGCTACGCCTGGCGGTTGAAGACACGGGCATTGGCATAAACCCGGAAGATATTCCTCTGGTATATGAGCCATATGTGCAACTGGGCCAGAGATTCCAGCGCCAGTTCCCCGGTGCCGGGCTTGGGCTTACCATTTGCCGGCAGCTTGTCAGCCTTATGCAGGGCTCTCTGGATCTGGAAAGCCAGCCGGGTGAAGGTTCAACATTCTGGGTTGAACTGACGTTGCCGGCGGTACCGGACAGCGCTTCCCGCCTGCGCCCGGATACACGTCTGGTGAAGGGCAAGCGCATACTGGTCGCCGATTCCTACGAACTGTCCCGCAAGATTACCCTGGAAATGCTGTCCCGCCATGAGGTGCATATTGAGGCGGTCAAGTCCGCGGGTGAAGCTCTGACATCGTTACGGCTGGCCTTCGATAATCAGGAGCCATTTGACGCCATTATTCTTGACGGCTTCCTGCCGAATATGGATAGCGACCTACTGTGCCGCCAGATTCGCGGTAATCCCTTATGGGCCGATATGCGTCTGCTGATTCTTTCGTCCAATCCCCAGCGCGGAGATGCGGAACATTTCCGGCAGGCAGGAGCAGATGCGTTTCTCAGCAAGTCCCTGCGGGAATCCTGCCTGACTCCGATTCTCAACCAGCTCTTTGAAGATGCCACAAAAGATGAACGCTGCTTTCTCACCAGGTTTTCCCTGCAAAGCAGCAACGATACCGAAAAACGTCGCGAACTCACCTCCCGACGCATGAAGGTACTGTTGGTAGAGGATAATCCGGTAAACCGCACACTAACCCGCAGGCTACTGGAAAAGCTGGGGTGCGATGTGATGACGGCAAATGATGGAGAAGCAGCCTCTAGCCTGTGGCAGTGGCATCCATTCGACCTGATATTCATGGACTGTGTAATGCCCAGAGTTGACGGTTTTGAGGCTACCCGGCGTTTGCGGGAGTGGGAGAAATCACATAAGCGAGCACGGGTCCCTGTGGTAGCTCTTACCGCCAGCGCAATGGAAGAGGATGAGGAACGTTGCCGCCAGGCCGGCATGGATTCATTTGTTGCCAAGCCTGTCAATATTGAAATGCTGCGGTCAGTACTGGAACAATACGCTCATGGAGCTCCCGTTAAAGCCCCTGTATAACGTCACTAAGCAAGCAGCGGTAACCGCAGACGCAAAACACGATTCGAAAGGTTCCCATGAACGTAAAATGCCCCACATGCAAAAAAACCGTAGAATGGACGGATGCTAACCCTTTTCGACCATTCTGCTCAGAACGCTGCAAACTGATCGATCTTGGAGCCTGGGCCAACGAGGAATACCGGGTTCCTGCAGAAAATGCGTTTCCGGACGATCTTGATCAGGGTGGCGAAACAACGCATCACTGAATGCTACGGGAACACCTGTACCGGCTTACAACGGACTTACACGCTTGTAAGTTGTGGTGCCCATGCCAGCCCGTTACCATTCGCCCACAATGAATACCTGCACCGCAATCAAGAAGGTAAAAGAATGAAAGTCTCCCGTATTTCTGTATTGGTTCTTTCTCTCGCTGCTGCTCCAGCGTTCGCCAGCGACGTGGATTTGAGCCTGACCAGCGATTCCGTAAAAGGCCAGGTAAATTTCTTCGGCACCAACAATGACCTTCAGCTTGGTGCCGGTTACACCTATCATGAAGGTAGCCGCCACATTGGTAACGTGGATTTCCACGCTCAGGGACGCACGGCGCTTGGCAACCTGCCCACTACCGCCGGTATAGGCATGCGCGCCATAGGGTGGGATGACGACCACGTTGATGGCGGCGCAGTGGCCCTGGGCGGCTTTGCCACAGTGAACGTCCCCGATGTTCCGGGCCTGTCATTCACTGGCGGCCTGCACTACGCCCCCCGAATCCTTTCGTTTGGAGATTCGGAAGAGCTGACCAGCCTTGAGCTGCGTGCCAGCTACAGGGTAATCCGCAACGCGGAAGTGTTTGCCGGTTACCGGTACCTGAACACCGAGCTTGACGCTCCATACCAGGGTGACATAAACCTTGATGAAGGTATTATCGCCGGTATGAAGATTTTCTTCTAAGGCTGTTTAGCCGGCTTTTCCGGGCACCCGGAAAAGCCGGGCACAGGCATGCAATGAAGAGAGGTTCTATGTTTGCCGCAATCCGCTCGTTAATGTTGGCAGTTCCGCTGATTGCGTTTGCAATCGGCGGGGGGCTTTATGTGCCATCAGAGCCGTCAGCGAATAATGATAATACCGGGTCTGAGCCTGCCTTGAGTGCATTGCCTCCCCTGCCTTCCTGGGCCCTGGAGAAGCTGCCGGATTTCTCTGGTTATCAGGATGCCACTGAAAGGAAAGGTGCCTTTTTTTCGTTTTTGTATCCGCGCATTGTACTTGCCAACTCCCGCATCCTCATTGAACGGGATTATCTGGACAGACTCGTCACAAAAGATACGCTCTCGAAAAAAGAATACTTCTGGCTCGAAGCCCAGTCAAAACGCTTACGGGTCGAGGAAGAACCCGGCAGCCCCGAGCAGCTTTCCCTGCTGAGAAAGCGTCTGGACATTATCCCTCCCTCACTGATTCTGGCCCAGGCCGCCAACGAATCAGCCTGGGGAACGTCACGCTTTGCTCTTCTCGGCAACAACCTGTTTGGCCAGTGGTGTTTCTCCAAAGGCTGCGGTCTGGTGCCTCTGAGCCGTACAGACGGCGCCAGCCATGAAGTGGCCACCTTCGCATCGCCTTACCACTCTGTACGAGCCTACATCCAGAACCTTAACCGACATGCCAGCTATCAGGGATTGCGCAACACTCGCCTTGATGACAGAGAAACCGGCGACCCGCTTTCCGGGCTCGCCCTCGCCCGCGGATTAGTCAGTTACTCTGAACGCGGCGAAGAATATGTTAATGAAATTCGCTCGATGATCCGTTATAACAATCTGGAATTCTACGACACTGAATTCAGAAAAATTTTAAGCGATCGCAGCCCATCACACCTGAAGGACCTGGCATCGGCGAAGACCGATCAGGCCCTTTTGCCAGGCCAGAGCACCGGTGCTTCGGCCGAAGGCTGATCTCCGATTAACCCCTGATAACCTGAGACATTCCCGCATGCTTGATTTTCTGCCTGCGCCGCTGAAGGGAACCCTGGCGGCTCTGTGTTTACTGCTTAACACCCTCGTGTTGTTCCCGTTTCTGTTGCTGTTTGCATTACTCAAGCTTGTGCTCCCGGTAACCCCTATCCGCAAAGCCAGCACCGTCGTGCTGAACAATATTGCCCGCCTGTGGATAGGGGTAAACAATACGGTTATGAATACTTTCCACAAGCTGGACTGGGATATCCGGGGAGCTGAACAACTCAGCCACGAGCAATGGTATTTCATTACCTGTAACCATCAGAGTTGGGCGGATATTCCGGCGATACAATACGTGCTCAACAGCCGCGTGCCCTTGCTGAAATTTTTCCTCAAAAAGGAGCTTATCTGGGTTCCCTTACTGGGAATCGCCTGGTGGGCACTGGATTTTCCTTTTATGCACCGCCACACCAAAGAGCAGATTGCCCGTAAGCCGGAACTGAAAGGCAAAGACATCGCCGCCACCCAGGCAGCCTGTGAAAAATTCCGATATACACCTGTGACCATTTTTAATTTCATGGAGGGAACCCGCTTTACTGACGCCAAGCACCAGCGCCAGAACTCACCATACAAGCACCTCCTCAAGCCTAAGGCAGGCGGTACCGCTTTTGTTCTGGGTGCCATGGGCGAGATGCTGCATACCATGCTGGATGTAACAATTGTTTATCCGGAGAAGAATCCTATTGGCATCTGGGATTATCTGTGCGGGCGGATTCGCAGAATTGTGATTGATATCCAGATACGGGAGATTCCCCAACAGTTTCTTGGAATGGATTATGAGAACAGCCGGGAAACCCGGGTGGAATTCCAACGCTGGGTGAGCGAAATCTGGAAAGAGAAAGACGCCCGCATCGAACGAATCAAAAGCGAGCATCAGGCCTGATTCAGTGATACGCCTTTTGCGCTTTACAGCAGCCCCAACTCCCGGGCACGAACCGTTGCCTGGGTACGGGAACGCACCTCCAGCTTGGCGTTTATTCGCCGGGCGTGGGTTTTAACCGTATGCAGCGAAATGTGCAGCGTGTCGGCAATCTCCTGATTCGATAACCCTTTGGCGATTAACTCAAGCACACCCTGCTCACGGTCACTGATCGGCTCTGCGAGCATTGCAGGCATTGTTCCTGACGCTATACCAAACAACTTGCCCAATACACCTCTGAATTCTGTGTCAGGCAACTGGCTGTAAGCCTTCTCCATCAGATCCTTCAGCTCAAGCTTCAGTTCTGCAAATGGACTTATAAAATGTTCTTTCTCGGCCTCGGATACTACCGCTGCAATGATTTTCTGCGCAGCTGGCAGGCCCTTTTCTTCACTGACGAGTATGGCTTCCAGCAGCCGTATGTGGATATCCACGCCCCATGGAATAGCCTCACTATGGCGCTTACGCGTGTTTGTAAGGGTTTCACGGGCTTTTACGGTTTCCCCCCGGGCCAGATCCAGCCGGATCTGAAGGCAGTCCAGCAACCCCGGCATCATCGGGAAGAGCTCCGGCACGCAGCCGGCTTCCCGGTATGGCCGCAGTTTAGCAAGAGCCTGGGCAACACTATCGAGCTGATTCAGAGCCAGCCAGCAGCTGGCTTTCAGTGCTTCCAGCACTGGCACGTAGAGCGATTCATCTACCTGCCAGGTGTGCATGGTGCGCTCAGCCCTTCCGATCCAGACAAATGCGTCTTCCAGACGGCCCTGAGAGCGGCACATCAGTACCCGGATAGCCATAGCCAACAAGAGCCCTAGATCCCGGGTCTGCTCCGCATGGCGACCACAGGTCATCAGCAGCCGATCCGCCTCTGCGTCGCGGCCCTGGTGCCAGAGCACGAGCACCAGGTTTAACTGGAGCCGTGTTTCACCGATGCGGGCTGGCCGTGTCAGCTCCTGCACCACTGTGTCCAGACCGGTTCGAAGCAGCTGCTCCGCATGTTTGAGAGCACCTTTACCCAACTCGATCCGGGCATGGGCGTATACCGCCAGAGCTTCTGAACCTGAATCACCCGCTTCTCTGGCCAGCCGGGCCGCAATGCGGTTGGCTTCCCGGGCTTCGGTAAAACGCCCGGAGGCACACAAAGCGCTGGAACGAACCATCTGTGTGACCAATTGCCCCTGAGTTGAAAGCTCCCGGCCGGAGAGGGCACGTTCAGCCAGCTCCAGAGCCGGCGCTACCTGTCCTTCGCCACGCAGGATAAATGCTCTGAGGGCGCAGATCCGAGGTTCATGCTCTTGCCGGCTGTCTTCATCCATACCGTCAATCAGAGCCTGTGCCTGCCGGAACTGACCGCCAATAGCATGTACCCAGCTATAAACAATTCTCAACCTGGGGCTGCGCTCGAGTAGCGGTACCGGAAGGCTTTTGCGTAAGCGCAGCAGCGATGCCGTATCCTGCCCCAGCAACAATGCCTCGGAACCCTCTGATGCTATGCGGATTACCTCTTCTGCATCACCTGCCAGCAGTGAGTATTTCAGAGCTTCAGGAAACTGGTTTCGGCTGCCGAACCAACGGCTCGCTGCCAGCATTCTATCGGCATAACCCGCCATCACCGGGGATTTCAGCCATTCCATTAGCAGCGGATTGAGACGATACCAACGCCCCCATCCCGGCATGACCTTGACGGGCAAACCCCGCTCACAGGCCTCGGATGGCAGCATAACGCCATCTGGGATCAGAGGTTCAAGTGACAGGACCAGCTCATCGGAACAAAGCCCTAGCTCAGATATAACCCTCAGAGAACGTATCTGGCCAGGCGCCAGGCTGCCCAGTACCGATTCCTTCAGAAACCGGTCAACACCCGGGGTTTCTGCAACAGTGTATCTCTCTGAGCTTTGCAGGATATCCCTGCGATAAAGCGCCAACGGCGTGGGCCAGCCTTCCGTCAGGTCGTACAGGTGATCAATTGCGACACTGGTTAACTGCTGATCACCAAGAATGTCCCTGAAAAATTCAAACGTTTCACTTCGGCTGAATTCCAGCTTTTCGGTACCTATGCGGGCAAACCGGTTTTCGAGCTCCAGCGCGTGAGTTTCATATGGCAACGATTGCCTGGAAAGCATGACAATCGAAAAATGGGCAGGTATGTCAGCAACCAACTGTTGCAGCAACGCAATGACCGCCGGGTTTGTAATATGGTGCAGGCCATCGAGAACCAGAACAGAGCGTTTCTCAACCGGCGTTTTTTTCAGCTCCATCAGCATAATTGCAAGGGCATCAGGAAATGTAGCGCCACCTTGCAGACTGCTTTCAGACGATTCTGGAATATCCAGCGCTACAGACAGCAGGCTGAGAACCCGGGTGGGAGCGTTATCCTGGGAGTTCAGTAACAGCCAGCGGACATTTTCATCTGAAATTCCTGCAGCCTGGACCCCCATTGCAACTGTATGGGACTTTCCGTACCCACAGGGCGCTTCAACGAAAGTCACACCCCGTGGTGTTAACGCCTCCGCAATTAAAGCATCCAGATGAGGGCGCACCAATGAATGCGCCGGAACAACAGGTGCCTGAAGTCTTTGTTTCAACAGGTCTCTTACGAGTTCGCCCCGCTTAAGTCCACTGTTTGCTGATTGGAACTCGTCATTGGCTGCATAGCCATCATGGAATGATTTCACAGACCGCCCCGAATACGCCTTTAGTATAATAGGGAGGTTAAACCAATTAAGGGGTGGGCTGCAAAGTTTTGACGTGAAAGGTGTTTATCCGGCGGCAGTTTATTATCACGGAAACAGAAACGGCGG
>Ga0209345_10004300_pt1 | contig 13853 bp, 14 predicted proteins | sample Cruoilmetagenom7_FD_187294 | JGI IMG/M metagenome (GOLD analysis project Ga0209345, IMG submission 187294) | Oil polluted marine microbial communities from Coal Oil Point, Santa Barbara, California, USA - Sample 7 (SPAdes) (version 2) | ecosystem: Environmental > Aquatic > Marine > Oil seeps ... | reverse complement strand
ATCACCTTGAACAACAGATAAGCCTTTGCTGACACATTGGTTTACACCTTTGGGGCTGATTTCAAGGCCGCGACCAGAAATGTCTTTTTCAGTCACTAAATAATCCAACAACTGCCCGTCACTACAACCCACATCAAGCACGCGCGAGCCCGGTTCAATCATATCTGCAATCAATTGTAAATCGACACGAATGTTTTTAATATTATTCATCAGATTGCGCCCTTTAAAGGAAGACCGCGTTTGCGTGCGGCCCCTTCCAAGAAACCGTGCAGAACACTGGTAAATTCGGGTTCATCTAATAAAAAAGCATCATGCCCACTGTCACTCACCACATCAACATAAGATACGTTCGCCGCAGCCCCTGTTAGGCCGCGCACAATCACTCGGTTTTCTTCTGGTAAGTAATGCCAATCTGATGAGAAGGAGATCACACAAAAACGGACTTCGGTATCTTTGAAGGCTTCGGCCAACAAACCACCACCATGTTGTTCTGCCAAATCAAAATAATCCATCGCACGTGTGACATAAAGGTATGAATTGGCATCAAAGCGCTCAACGAAAGCGCTGCCTTGATGGCGCAAATAACTTTCGATCTGGAAATCGGCCTCGAATCCAAAGGTTACATTTTCACGATCTTGAAGACGGCGACCAAATTTTTGTGTGAGGGCTGATTCTGACATATAAGTGATATGTGCAGCCATTCGTGCAACAGAAACCCCACTGCGCGGTAGCTTACCTTCGACCAAATAGCGCCCCTTGCACCAATCAGGGTCAGCCATAATAGCTTGGCGCCCAACTTCATAGAACGCGATATTTTGTGCAGAATGCTGTGCAGCAGTCGCAATAGGCACACATGAAAAAACACGTTCTGGATAAGCCGATGCCCATTCCAATGCCTGCATCCCGCCCATAGAGCCGCCAATAACAGAAAATAAACTGTCTATTTCAAGATGATCCAACAACAAAGTTTGCGCACGGACCATGTCCCCAATGGTGATAATCGGAAAATCGACTCCCCAAGGCACACCTGTTTCAGGGTTAATCGATGCAGGACCAATGGTCCCCATACATCCACCCAAAACATTTGAACAAATTACGAAATAACGGTCTGTATCAATTGGTTTGCCGGGTCCGACCATTAAGGACCACCAACCGGCCTTACCCGTTATTGGGTTTGTATCCGCAACGAACTGATCCCCGGTTAAAGCATGGGTTACCAAAATTACGTTAGACTTGTCCTTATTCAAAGAACCATAGGTCTGATAAGCCAAGCTAAATTCAGATAATTCAGCCCCACAATCAAGGCGCATAGGGACATCAGTGCCCAAAACCGCTTTTAAAGTTGGGAAGCCATCCTCGTAAGGATTAAGCACAGAGGCTTTTGCTATGATCTTATCATTCGTCATAATCTAAGGTTATCGCACAGAAATTCTTAAAAAAAGGTGTAGGGTCACAGACACATAAAAAGACTTATTTAATCTCATTAGCTAGGCTTGCCCCACATAACTGTCAATGTTTTCTTTGCCTTTACTCGCACTTCGGATTATTCCTAAGGCTTCTTTTAAACAGACCAATTCAGATCGTGCCCCATGTCCAAAATAGACCTCGCTTCTCTTCGCAATGAAATTGACCGCATTGACGACACCATCCATGACCTTTTAATGGAGCGTGCGCTCGTCGTTGAAAATGTCCGCGCAGCCAAAGGTGCTGAAGGCATTAAGTTGCGTCCAGGACGTGAAGCCGAAGTTTTACGCAGATTAATTGCGCGCCATACTGGCCCATTCCCCAAAGGGGCCTTGGTACGCATTTGGCGCGAAGTCATGTCGGCTTATCTAAAACTACAAGGTCATCTTGCCATGGCCGTCTACATGCCAGAACCGGGTGCGGGCTATTGGGATTTAGCCCGCGATCAATATGGGTCACAAACACCCATGAGCGCGCAATCTTCGATGCGCGGTGTTATCAGTGCTGTACAAAGCGCAGATGCTGCCATTGGTGTATTACCAGTTCCTCAATTGGCCGATTCGGATCCATGGTGGCGTCATCTATATTCATTGACGCAAAATACTCCTCATATTTTGTCTCGCCTTCCAGTCGCACAGACTGAAAAAGTACGCGGCACATATCAAGAAGCTCTCATCATCGGGTTACCATCTGATGACCATACCGATAGCGAGCGCTATTACACCGTTATTGAATTTGACGAAAAAATCAGCACACGCACCATCATCTCTTTATTTAAAGAGTGCGGGCTTGACGTCACGGTCCAAGGCCAATGGTACGATAAAGCATTACGCGATCAATGGCTTTTCCTTGTAGAATCTGACATTGCTTTACATGACGAAGTCGCCGAAGTTAAAAAGTTCCTCGACAAAACCGATACCCATGTTAAAGGAATACTTAAAATTGGAGCCTATGCAACTCCCTTCTCTGCAGATGAGCTTACTTAAACGATATTATAAATTGGGATTAAACACATGAGCGTGTTAACGCCGCGTCCAGGAATTATGGATATCCAGCCTTATAAAGGGGGGGAGTCTAAAATCAAAGACGCAAGCCGTATTATTAAACTGTCTTCAAACGAAGGCCCATTTGGCCCAGCACCCAGCGCCATTGAGGCCATAAAAAACGCGTCAGTTCTTCAACATCGCTACCCTGATGGCAACGCATTGGCCTTGCGCACAAAACTAGCCCAAAAACATAATATCAATGCTGATCGCATCGTTTGCGGTTCTGGTTCTGATGAAATCATAAGCCTGTTATGTTATTCCTATGCAGGACCGGGTGATGAAGTTCTTTATTCTGATCATGGGTTTTTAATGTACCCAATTGCTGCCAAAGCAGCCGGTGCCACACCTGTAACGGCAATGGAAACCGACCTTACAACAGATGTTGACGCACTTTTGGCGGCAGTGAGCGATAAGACAAAAATCGTGTTCGTAGCGAACCCTAACAACCCAACAGGCACTTATCTTCCAAAATCAGAAATGAACCGCCTGCACCAAGGCTTGCGTGATGATATCTTGTTGGTCATCGATGCAGCCTATGCAGAATTCGTGACTGTCGATGATTATGAAGCGGGCATTGAACTGGTTGATCGCTCTGAAAATGTCATCATGACACGTACATTCTCAAAAATGTACGGCTTAGGCGGTGTCCGTTTGGGTTGGTCATATGCGTCAGTTGAAATTGCGGATGTCCTCAACCGCGCACGTGGTCCCTTTAACGTGACGGCGCTTGCACTCGTTGCTGGTGAGGCTGCCTTAGATGACGAAATGTTCGTTGCCAAGACACATAAACACAATATCCATTGGCTGCGTTGGGTAGAGGCCGAGTGCCAGAAAATGGGATTGAAAACCACGATCAGTCACGCTAATTTTGCCCTCGTACGTTTCCCACATGATGGCGTTAAAACATCAAGTAAAGCAGATGCGTATCTGCGTTCCAAGGGGATCATTGTTCGCGCAATGGCATCTTACGGCTTAGGTGATTGCTTGCGTATCACAATCGGTACAGAAGAAGAAAACCAGCTGTGTATGACAGTTCTTCAAGAATTTATGAGTAAATAAAACAATGTCTAACACCCAAGACGCAATCTTATTTGATCGTATCACCTTTATTGGTATTGGTTTGATTGGCTCTTCACTGGCCTTAAGTGCACGCAAGTCGAAAAGCGTCAATCACATCACTGTTTGCGACATCAACCAAGCACATCGCGAAAAAGCCCTAGAGCTTGGTTTATGTGATGTCGCAACGGGTGATTACATCGAAGCTGTAAAAGATGCTGACTTGGTTGTTTTATGTGTCCCACCAGGATCCTGTGGCGATGCTGCTGCTGCGATGGCGCCGGGTTTAAAAAAGGGATGCATTGTCAGCGATGTCGGGTCGGTCAAACAAGCCATCGTTCAATCCGTTGGTGTTCACCTGCCTGATGGCGTTCATTTTGTACCCGCACACCCCATTGCCGGAACAGAACATTCTGGTCCCGAAGCGGGTTTTGCTGAATTGTTTAAAGGCCGCTGGCTTATTCTAACACCACCTGCTGGAACAAACGAAGACGCTATTAAAAAAGTGACGACTTTATGGGAACGTGCAGGATCACAAATCGAGTTAATGGATGCACAGCATCACGATATGGTCCTTGCAATCACGTCACACCTGCCTCATCTCATTGCCTACACAATTGTTGGTACTGCTGATGATTTAGGGGACCATTTAAAACAAGAAGTTATTAAATTTTCTGCTTCTGGTTTTCGTGATTTCACGCGAATAGCCTCATCAGACCCCGTCATGTGGCGCGATGTTTTCTTGAACAATAAAGAAGCCGTCTTAGAAATTTTACAACGCTTCAGTGAAGATTTAACTTTCCTTCAACGCGCCATTCGCTGGGGCGAAGCGGACAAGTTGGAAGAACTCTTTACCCGCACACGTGAAATTCGCCGTGAAATCATCGATGCCAATCAAGCATAATTGAAATGTTTCCTTGAATACAAAGCAGCCTATCCAAAAAGCTAGACCGCCCAAATATCCCTATTAGGTGTTTCTACGTAACAATAATGCAACTAAAAAGTTTTTTTGCGCTGCACTACTATGTGTTTTTCCGCCAATTACAAGCCTTTGAATTATTTTGTAACTTTCCCCAAAGCTTAGAAAAGCGTAGTCTTATTGAAAGATGGTGGGAAAACACTCACTCATAAAGAAAATTAAGTTGTGCTTGAGTAACAATATAATACAACTTAAATGCAATGACTCCAAAAAAATGGAGCGCTCAATAACAGTGGAGAGTCGTATAATGAAGAATAGGTACGTACAGAACCTCGTTACAGCCCTTTTTTTTGGGCTCGTAATCACGCTCGGGCCGAATGCCCATGCAGGAAAGATCACCCCCAGTAAAGTTTTTCAAGTTACTGAAGATGTTCTAGCTCAATTAAACCGCATGCTGGATGCAAGTTTAACCAAACCAAATTTCACAAAGGCTCGTCTGGAAATCCCGGCTCGCATGCCGCGTCATGTTCTTCAACAAGGTCTGAATGTACGCTCGAAAATACAAATATTGAAACGCGTAAATGGCATCAAGTCTTCTGAGATTACAACACCTCCCGTTAAAGAGGTCACTCCTGGCGATGTCCTGAAAGTCAGTGAAGCTATTTTGGCTGAACTTGTCGAATTTGATAAAGCCTTTGGCCTAACGCCTTTTAAAAAGCAAGCAAAACTCATTGATGGTAAAACACCAACAGATGTTTATATTAACTTGTTGCGCGCTGAAACCATGATCACCCAGCTTGGTATTCCCGGTACAGTCCCCAATGAAGTTTATAACACCGCTGTATCGGTCTCGAAAGAAATTGAGTTTCTTCGTATAGCCAAAGGTAAAATAAAACCCATTGACCCCCCTTCTTCTTCAATTGGGAAAACGCCTGGGGATGCTTATACTCTCGCCTTTTATGCCTTAAAAGGTCTTCAGGGTCTTTCAAAGAAAAAAGAATATAACGTACCAAAAGGCATCACTTTGCCTGAGAAACTTAAAAAAGGCATCACACCAGTGGATGTTCAGCAGCTTTTAATCTATTGCCTCGCTGAGCTCTCATCTATGAAAGTTTCTGCAGGTTTAAAAGATAAGCTTATACTACCGCCCCCAGCCGCAGGACAGACACCTTCAACAGTGTTTGACCAACTTGGTTTAGTTAATACGCAAATTCAATCTTTGGTATGGTAAGGGAGCCCGTCATGAATACAACAACACAAAATACAGCCCCGACCACCAAGGGTGGATTAGGCAAAAAAATTATTATGCTGGGCGTTCTCCCTGTCATTATTATGGCTATTTTGAACATTGGAGTTAGTTTCAAAACAAGTGGATTGTTTGATCACACGCTTGCAACGCTAAACGGAAAAGCCGCCAACACGGATAAGCTTTTAACCGCCAGTGATAAAGTGAATAAAAGCCTTGTAAATGTGCGTAATGTTTTTGCAACCTTGAATGCTTTCCATCAAAAAAGCATTCTGCAACGCAATCAAATGGCCGTGAAAAAAGCCCATGAATTACGCGAAGCCATCGTCCAAACATTTACGCCCCTACAACAAACTATTTCTGAATTAGGTAAAACCTTAAACGATACGGGTATGGTCAGCCAAAAAAATGAAGCGGGGGCTGTTCAAGCCAAACGCTTACGTTATATGGTACGTACAGCAACGAATTTACCTCTTCTTTTTGAGCTCTATACTGAATCAAATGAACGCAGCCTTGTTTTCTTGGGCAAGCGCCGTGCTGACAGTGCCGCAAACAACTTCATTTATGAAGAAGCATCTCGCCAAGTGGTTCTGCAAAATACCTTGGATAATATGGCAAGCGTTCTTGATGACCTTCTACAAGACGTCACAAAATCAGCAACGGCTCAACGTAACGCATTCCAAGACGATGTTCTGGATCAGCTTAGTTCAACTAAAATGTTAAACTTTCTGGTCTTAGGCGCAGTCTGTTTAGTTCTACTCGCCGTCAGTATTTGGTTCGCCTCTCATAAAATTTCAACACCATTGGTCAATATGGTTGATGCTATGGAGCAACTTAGCCAAGGTGATTTAGAAGTTTCGGTTCCTGAAAACCAAAAAGATGAAATTGGGAGCATGGCAAGTGCACTCCTTGTTTTCAAGGAAAGTCTAATTGAAACCAAACGCATGGCAGAAGAACTGGATATGGAACGCGAACGTATTGCCGCAGAACAACAAGAAGCGCGCAATAAATTAGCAAATGAATTTGAAAGCAACGTGGGTGAAGTCGTAACCACTGTTGCAACTTCATCATCTCAGCTTCAATCTACCGCTAGAAATATGAATGAAATTGCATCAAGTAACCAAGAACGTGCCGGTAATGCGACACAGGCAGCGACGAATGCAACAACCAATGTTCATACTGTTGCATCAGCCGCAGAGGAATTAAGTAATTCCATTAATGAAATTGCACGCCAAGTTGCAGAATCTTCAACTATGGCATCTCAAGCCGCCGCACAAGCCGGCACGACCAATGACACCATGAAAGAACTGGCAGAAGCCGCAAATAAAATCGGTCAAGTGATCAATCTCATCACTGATATTGCAGAACAAACCAATCTATTGGCCTTGAATGCAACTATCGAAGCTGCGCGGGCTGGTGAAGCTGGTAAGGGTTTTGCCGTTGTGGCAAGTGAAGTGAAAAACCTTGCCAATCAAACAGCAAGTGCCACAGATGAAATTGCGAGCCATATTAAAACCATTCAAGCTACAACTGACAATGCGGTAGAAGCCATCGACGAAGTTTCCACCATGATTGATCATATGAATGAAGTATCATCCGCAATTGCAGCTGCGGTTGAAGAACAAGGTGCTGCGACACAAGAAATCGCCACCAACGTCGAGTCCGCTGCCCACAGCACACAAGATGCTTCCAGTGATATGGAAGAAGTTACACGAAGTGCTAAACGCAACGGTGAGGTCTCAATGGAAGTGTTAAGTGCAGCAGAAGGCATGTCTGCACAATCTGATATCTTGCGCACAGAAGTTGATAAGTTCCTCGAACAAGTTCGTGCGGGCTAGAAGAAAATCAATTGGACAAAAAAAGGGCTGAACCTTTAACGGGTACAGCCCTTTTTCTTTATTTGAAACTTAGATACTCCTTAAGCTGCATTTTGCGCAGATAAAGCCGCTGCTTTACGACCTGCTTCGAACGCACGGTCATTTAAATCAGCCAATTCGGGTTTCTTTTGACGGAATTTTTCCACAATAATGCTTTTTAACAATTCGCCATCAAAGGGAAGGTATTCAGACACCCCGCCCATCATGATGGTATTGACCAAGCGCATTTCGCCCAATTCTTTAGCAATTTCACCTGCATTAAAGTCATAGGTTTTCACGCCCATCTTGCGCATCTCGCCAATGGGATCTTCTGGGTATTCAAACAGCCCCACATTCACAACAGGTGGGGTAATGCGCAACGTATTTACCATAGCCACACCCTCTTTTTTAAGATGTGTCGCCCAGCGCATAGATTCCGCAGGCTCGAACCCAATAATGATATCAGCTTCACCTTTGGGGATAGCTGGTGAAAGGACTTTTTTTCCAAAACGCACATGTGACGCCACAACACCGCCGCGTTGCGCCATACCAGCAACTTCTGTTTTTTTAACGTCCAAGTCCATTTCAATAGCAGCCATCGCAAGAATTTCCGATGCCGTCATCACGCCTTGACCACCAATACCAACGACTAAGATGTTGGTTAATTCATTCGAGTTTGTCATATCCAACAGTCCTTAATCTAAAAAGTCACGCGGTGTGAGTGGTTTAATCACATCTGGGCCACAGGTGCTGACACACAGGTTACAACCCGTACAAGCCGCAGTTTCAATCGTAACAAAAGCTTTCTCAATTTCTTTGCCTGATTTACGTACTTCAGTTTCGCGATGCGTCACGATGATTGCGGGGCAACCCGTGCTCAAACAATTGGTACAGCCCGTACAGCCATCAATAACTTTTAAAGGGGGGTTTTTCTTAAATCTATCTGTCAGCACACAAGGTTGATTGGTAATGATGACAGAGGGCTCATCTTTAGAAATTTCTTCCTTGATAATCTTAAACATCGTCGGCATCTCATATGGATCAACCGGGCGAATACGGTCTGGGTTTACGCCAATCGCTTCTACGATCTTTGCAAAATCAACCCGTGGCGCTTCATTGCCATTAATGTCAAAACCAGTACCGGCGTTTTCTTGACCACCCGTCATGCCTGTAGCGCGGTTATCCAGCAGCAAAACAGTAACATTGCCACGGTTATAAATCACATCCAACAAAGGCTGCATGCCCATGTGAAGGAAGGTTGAATCCCCAATGACAGCAACAACAGGTTTTTTCTTATCTTCTTCTGAACAGCCCAGGGTCATGCCCAGTGCCATAGAGATTGAAGCCCCCATACATGTAGTCGTATCAAGGGCTTTCCAAGGATGGCCTGCACCCAATGTATAACAGCCAATATCGCCTGCGATACGTACTTTTTTATGCAGTTTTGATAAGCAGTAATAAGGTGACAGATGTGGACAAGCGACACACATGGTTGGTGGGCGTGGGAAAACAGGAAGGCTCGACTCATCCAATGCTTCGACTTCTTCACCCAAGAAGGCCTTGATCGGATTTTCAATAATCGCAGGGCTCAATTCACCCGTTCTAGGTAAAATATCTTTTCCGTGCACAGCGACACCTGCGGCCAATAATTCTGTTTCGACCAAAGGTTCGGTTTCTTCAACGACGATGAGCTTATCAACCGTTTCGCCAAAGGCGCGGATGGCTTCAATCGGTACAGGATATGAGAAACCCATTTTGAATACAGGTGCGTCTGGGAATGTGCCTTTAACATGTAAATAGGCTGGACCGGATGTCACAAAACCAAGCCGTTTGTCAGAACCTTCATCAATCCAGTTTAGGTCTGTTTCATTTGTATAAGCTTTTAAGACTTTGTCGCGCACACCTTGCTCTTTTAAAAGCTCTTTCGCGTTCGTTGGAACCATAACCCATTTTGAAGGGTTATCTAAAAAACCTTTATGTTCGTAATCAAGACGCTCACCAACCGTCACCAAGCTTTTTACATGGCATACCCGTGTCGTCAAACGAATGATAATTGGAACGCCAAATTTCTCAGACAAATCAAACGCGCGGATTGCCATTTCATAAGCTTCTTGAGAATCACAAGGCTCTAGGATTGGCAGATGGGCAAACCGCCCCCAAAATCGTGTGTCTTGTTCATTTTGAGAAGACGACAAGCCAACATCATCAGCAACAGCCAACACAAGACCACCGTTTACACCAGCTAAGGTCTGAGACATCAACGCATCAGATGCCACGTTCACGCCCACATGTTTCATGGCACAAAAAGCACGAGAGCCAACCACGCAGGCTCCAATCGCAACTTCTAAAGATACCTTTTCATTCACCGACCATTGCGCATTAATATCGGGATAGAGCGCAAGGTTTTCTAGAATTTCTGTTGAGGGTGTCCCCGGGTAAGCGGTGGCGACTTTAACGCCTGCTTCCCACACACCACGTGCGATGGCTTCGTTACCGGATAGGAGATGTTTACTCTGAGCGTGAGCTTTGACAATAGCGTTCAAGGTTCGTCCACCTGACTTATAAGTTTCCAGACAAAATCGTGAAGCGCTTTAAATACGCTTCATTATAGCCAGAACTTACGACAGAAACGGTCGTCATTCTACAATTTTTGTAATTTTGTTTACTATTTTGTATCGCTTGCGAATGATTATAACAAACCATTACTGAATAGCTTAGAGCAACCAAGTCATTGCATGATAACTTGGAATGATTTTACTTCGTTATTGAGGCCTATTTTTAGGCTCCAGCTCATAAAACCCTTTCAATAAACTATCTAAAATTTGAAGTGATTAAAGATTCTTCACATCCATAAAACTTCAAACGGACACATGCCCTGATCTTGTACTCGCCTCTTTCTTCTTGATACGACGATACAGCCTTTCACCCAATAAAAAAGCCAAGATAGCGCCATAAACCAAAGGCTCACGAACATCGGCTTTTACCAACAAAAAGAAATGGATGACGCCAAAAGGGGCGATAATATAGATAAGCCTATGGAGCTTTTTCCAACGTGCACCGCCCAGTTTACGCACCATGGCTTTAGGGGATGTCACGGCCAAGGGGATCAACATAATAAAGGCCGTCATGCCAATGGTGATATAAGGGCGTTTGATAATGTCATTTAAGATGGTTGACCAATCAAAAAAATGATCGATCCCAATATAAACTGACAGATGCATGAACACATAGAAGAAAGCAAACAGACCGATCATACGACGATAACGCAATACTCCTGTCCAACCCGTCAAGCGCCGTATTGTCGAAACTGCAAGGCCTAGCAACACAAATCGCAGCCCCCAATCTCCCAAATTTCGCAAAATAGTCTCAATTGGGTTCGCGCCCAGTTGCCCTGAAAACAAGCCATATGTAAGCCAGATAACAGGGCCAAAGCAAACCAGAAAAACAAGTGGCTTTTGATAGCTTCTACGCATTGAAGCCATTAATAGAATTTCCTTAAATCCATACCTTTATAAAGATCTGCGACTTCTTCTGCATAGCCATTAAAAGAAGCAGTCGGACGGCGGAAAAACTCGCCAATACGACGTTCTTTACTTTGTGTCCAACGTGGGTGGTCCACTTCGGGGTTCACGTTGGCATAAAAACCGTATTCACTAGGGGCTTGTTGTTCCCATGTGGTCTTAGGCATTTCTTCAACAAAGCGCATATGAATAATTGATTTAATACTTTTAAAACCATATTTCCACGGCACAACAAGACGGACAGGGGCACCATTTTGCGCAGGTAGTTCTTCACCAAAGATACCCACGGACAGTAAGGTCAAGGGATGCATAGCCTCATCAAGGCGTAACCCTTCTGTATAAGGCCAAGGGATTGTAGGATAATTTTGACCCGGAAATTGTTTTTTATCAATTAAGGTTGTGAACTCGACATATTTAGCTTTGGAACTGGGCTCGAACTTCTTTAACACATCGCGCAAAGATACGCCGACCCAAGGGATCACCATTGACCAGGCCTCAACACAACGCATGCGATAGATGCGTTCTTCTAAACTGTACTTGGTCAACAAATCTTCAATATCCAACGCGCCTGGCCTATCACACAAACCATCAACCGTAATTGACCATGGACGGTTCATAAAACCACCCGCATTATCATAAGGATCACTTTTGTTCGTACCAAATTCATAGAAATTATTATAGCCCGTGACATCATCATACTTATTTTGCGGCTCATCCGTGCTGAAAGGGCTTTTGATCAAATTGGGGAATTCACGCGCACGTGTCGGGGCTGCACTCACACTCCACGGCATCAACGCCGCTGCAGCCGTTGCTGCGCCTCCCTTTAAAAAGCTTCGCCGGTTTAAATAGGTCGATTTCGACGTAATCTCAGAACTCAAAGGATCTGATGCAATGCGGTTTTTGATCAACATGAGGTGAATTCTCCATAAAACTAAACGATATTCTTTTATCTATTACCCATTGTAATATGCTAAAGCATCTATTGCGCCCCACATCTGATAACATTTACGTGAACGATTATGAGCCTAGACGACCGGATTACCGAACTCGAAATTCGATTAACTCATCAAGACAGCACTATTGATGAATTGAATCAGACTGTCTATGACCAATGGAAAACCATTGAAAGTCTGACCAAGGATATATTGGCACTAAAAGATCGTTTTAAAGCTGTACAGCCATCAAACATTGATGACGCACCTTATTTACCGCCGCATTTTTAATGTATAATGAGCCCAGAAAAAGACGATTGAGGAAAATCGAAAGATGATTAAATACACCTTGAGATGCGGTAATGATCATGTGTTTGAAGATTGGTTCGCCAGTTCCGACACCTTCGACAAAATGGCTGCTCAAAACTTACACAGCTGCCCAGAATGCGAATCAAGCGACATCAAAAAAACAATCATGGCACCAAGCGTTTCTAAAGCATCAGCTCAAGAACCCAGCTGTGGCCTCAGCCCGGCTTGTGGAAACACTGGCTGCCCTGCAATGCAGAATTAGAATGAATATTTGGCTAATCTTAGCAGGATTAATGGGGGCAGAAGCCGTCATCGTGGGTGCCATGAGCGCCCATATGGATTTAACCATCCATGCAAAAGATTTAATCGACAAAGCGCAAACTTATGAAATGTGGCACGCTCTTGCTTTAGTCGGTATCGCCATATTATCAAAAGACAACTCACGCCTCATAACGTTCGCTGGTTTCTTTTTCTTAGCAGGTGTAATCCTGTTTTGTGGGACACTTTTCATGCAAGGCTTTTGGGACATAGGGTTATTCCCCATGTCTGCCCCCATTGGCGGCAGTTGCTTTATCTTAGGGTGGTTATGTTTGGCATGCGCTGGGTTTAAGCGTGCCCCACAACATCCGTAATAGGTTTTGCACCAACATCTCCAGCATTAATGCCTGGTGTCATAGCCGCACAGACCTGATGCTCATAACGAACGGTCATCGCAACACCACCAAACTGAGTCGGCGCTAGAATTTTACGCCCTTTTCGCGGTAACGGAATCGAGGATTGTTTCGCAAAAAGCACCATCACACCAATAGCGGTTGCATGATCAAAAACTTTTCGAACAACGCCATCTCGTGGGCAAGACACCTTCGCAACAATGTTGAATTCATCTCCGCCTGTAACTTTAATACCGGAAACACCGCCTTCTTGCCCTGTCCCACCTTCAGTCTTTGACTGATAAAGCGATAAGGCTGAGCGCAACTCGATCTCAGTAAATTCTATGCGTCGGATTTCGATAGGCATTAAATCTCATTTATCAAGTGATCTTTGAGTTTGATTTTATACAAAGTTCATTAATAAAAAATCACCCAAATGGGTGAAATCTATTGTTTTATAGCCATAAATAAAAATTTAAAGGCCCCATGGTTAACAGATGGGTTACAATTTTTTAGATCAATCTAGCTTGATCAGCATAGTGACTTTAGTGCCCTCAGCTTTCATGACTTTTTTCCCCCCTTTGGGTACAGGAATGTTTTTATCTTGGCAGAAAACCAATAAAGCAGTCAATAAGTCTTTATCACGCAAGGTCAGGCCTGCAGTGCCTTCAGTAAAATCAATTTTTAAACGCCCGGTTCCAACCCCATCAGCTTTGACACCAAGAACAGGTTGAGCAGGAATTTTTTGGCCCGTTTTCGCACTAAAAATTTGCAATGCCGCATGGACTTCCACCATACTGAATTCGATTTTTCGTATTTCGTTTGCCATTTTTTTTCAACAGCTCAATTCTTAA
>Ga0209345_10004299_pt1 | contig 13857 bp, 11 predicted proteins | sample Cruoilmetagenom7_FD_187294 | JGI IMG/M metagenome (GOLD analysis project Ga0209345, IMG submission 187294) | Oil polluted marine microbial communities from Coal Oil Point, Santa Barbara, California, USA - Sample 7 (SPAdes) (version 2) | ecosystem: Environmental > Aquatic > Marine > Oil seeps ... | reverse complement strand
GACCCACCGCCTCCATTATCCACCACCACAGCCACTGCAATCCTGGGATTGTCTGCGGGTGCAAAAGCAATGAAAAGTGCATGATCCCGATGCCACTCCTCCAGCGCCTCGGCGTCATACTCGGCGTCCTGGGCGATGCCGACCACCTGAGCCGTGCCGGTTTTGCCTGCGATCTGATATTGCGCGCCAATTGCAGTGCGTCGCGCCGTCCCCCTTTCGCCGTGCATGACGGACACCATGCTGTTGATGACATGATCCCAGTTGGCCGGATTTTTCAGCACAACATCCTTCGGTTTTGGCTTGCGTCGGTAGATGGGATTATAGGGCACAGGCTCCTCTCCCTGCGTAGCGACCAGCCCCTGCAGCATGTGTGGCTGTACCCAGCGGCCACGATTGGCCAGCACCATGGAGGCCGTTGCCAACTGCATGGGCGTCATCACCAGAAAGCCTTGACCAATACTAAGGTTAACCGAGTCTCCTGGATACCAGGGCAGTCGGCGATCACTCTCTTTCCACTCGCGCGATGGCAGAAAGGAGGTGATGGCTTCAGGCAGGTCAAGACTGGTATCCGCTCCCACGCCAAAACGACCGAGGAAATCAGACATTGGGTCCACGCCCATTTTGTGCCCCACCTCGTAGAACCAGACATCACAGGACTCGGCCATGGCCGTATCCAGATTAACCCAGCCATGACCTGTACGTTTCCAGTCCCGGTAACGGCGCCCATTGGGGTTGATCTGATAGAAACCCGGATCCCAGATTCGTTTTTCAGGCGTTATCGTGTCCGTTTCCAGTGCCGCCAGCGCGATGATCGGCTTGATGGTAGAGCCTGGTGGGTAGCCGCCTCGCAGCGCACGGTTAAACAGAGGTAAATTTCGAGAGTCGCGCAGGGCATTGTAGTCCTGGGCTGAGATACCGGTCACGAACAGATTGGGGTCATAGCCCGGCGTACTGACCAACGCCAGAATTTCGCCACTGTCCGGCTCAATAGCAACCACCGAAGCACGCCGCCCAGCAAGAATTGATTCGGTGAACTGTTGCAGGCGCAGGTCAAGGCTTAACTGGATATCCTGCCCTGGAATCGGGTCCTGCCGCTCAAGCACACGCAAAATGCGTCCACGGGCATTGGTTTCTACCTTTTGAAAACCTACCTGCCCATGCAGCAGGTCTTCATAAAAACGCTCTATGCCCAGTTTGCCGATGTAATGCGTGGCCGCATAGTTCGTTTTATCGACCTGCACCAACTCACGTTCATTGATACGCCCCACATAACCCAAGGCATGTGCAAGCGACTCGCCATACGGGTAGTGTCGAATAAGATCAGCCTCAACCTGCACACCAGGAAGCCGATGATAGTTCAGCGAGATGCGGGCGATTTCGTCTTCGCTCAGACCAAAGCGCAGCGGAACCGTCTCGAACGGCCGCCGGCGCTGCTGCAGACGACGCTCGAAACGCTCGATATCACGCTCACTCAATTCAATCAGCTCAGCCAGCTCAGCCAGCGTGGTGTCGAGATCCTGTACTTCCTCTTTCAGCAGGGTGACCGAAAAGTTGGGCTGGTTATCGGCCAGCAACACCCCGTTTCGATCATAGATGAGCCCGCGGCGCGGGGCCACAGGCTGCAGCTGCACCCGGTTCTTTTCGGATATGGCCGCATAGCGATCAAACTCGACCACCTGCAGATAGTAGATGCGCCCAATCAGGACCAGCATCAACAGCAGTACACACCCGAAGGCAACAGCGGCCCGGTTGGTAAAGGTGATGCTTTCCTGGGAATAGTCTTTCAAGCGCTCAAAGGGTGCCATGGTGCGCCACTATTTATGGTAGGGGTGGCCCTGGAGAATGGTCCAGGCACGGTAGAGCTGTTCAGCGAGCACCACTCGCACCAACGGGTGCGGCAACGTAAGCGCCGACAACGACCATTTTTGATCGGCCAATGCCAGCACTCGCGGATCAAGACCGTCAGGTCCGCCGACCAGCAGGCTGACGTTGCGGCCGTCCATGCGCCACTGTTCAGCCTGCTCGGCCAGCTGAGGGGTTGACCAAGGGCGACCTTTCACATCCAGCGCCACTACCCGATCCCCCTTGCCGATGGCCGCGAGCATGGCATCACCCTCGCTGCGAATGGCGCGGGCAATGTCGGCATTCTTGCCTCGATGTCCCGGTGTCAGCTCCACCAGTTCCAGCTGGAAGTCAGGCGGCAGGCGACGGGCATACTCGTTGTAGCCCTCCTCAACCCAGGCAGGCATGCGGTTACCAACGGCAAGCAGGCGAATACGCATACGTCAGTGCTTACTCCTGCACAGGCTCTGCGCTGTCTTCGGCATCAAACCGCCACAGACGTTCCAAGTCATAGAAGCTGCGTGCGTCCGGCATCATCACATGCACGATCACATCGCCCAGATCCACCAGAATCCAGTCACCCACCGCCTGGCCTTCAGTACCAACAGGCTGCAGACCGGCTGCCTTGACCTTCTCGAGCACTTCCTGTGCCACGGACATTACATGCCGCTTTGAGGTGCCGCTGGCGATAACCATGTAGTCGGTCACACTGGACTTGCCGCGCACATCGATCTCGGTGATCTCACGGGCCTTGATATCTTCCAGTGCACTGTGCACCAGTTCACGCAGTTGCTCAGTTTGCATTAGCGCTTTGTACCTTCTCTTTTGAGTGAAAACCATAAAGTTCATGCTGGCTGATATAGTGCCACACCGGCTCAGGTAACAGGTAGCGCGGCGACTGTTCAGACGCTATCAGTTGTCTGATCTGGGTGGCGGATATCCCCAGCGGGGTCAATTCCTGAATATGTATGCGCCCCGAGGGCGACCCAAGCAGCGCCCTATGATCATAGCTGCGATGCTGTTGCAACAGCGCCTGCAATACAGGGCTCAGATCACTGTCGGCATAGCCCGGCCGTGCGATCACCAGAATATGGGCATAATCCAGAAACGCCTGCCAACGATGCCAACATTCCAGCGTCTGGAAAGCATCCATCCCCATGGTCATGACAATGGGGCAATCGGACCCGCGCTCCTGGCGCAATGACTGCAGCGTCAGCAGTGAGTATGAAGGTTCATCCGCCTCGACTTCTCGCGCATCGGCACAGAGTGCCGGTTCGTCTGCCACCGCCAGCTGCACCATTTCAAGCCGCTCACGTGCGGTACAGCCGGGCCGATCACGGTGTACCGGCTCACCGGAGGGGATCAGGCAGACCTGTTCGACCCCAAGCCACTGCTGTAGTTCCAGCGCCGTACGCAAGTGGCCATTGTGAACGGGGTCGAAGGTTCCTCCCATGAACACTAGCGGCGACATCAGCTGCGAACCTGACCGTCACCCAGCACGATGTATTTTTCCGATGTAAGCCCTTCCAGCCCAACCGGACCCCGCGCATGAATTTTGTCGGTGGAGATGCCGATCTCGGCTCCCAGGCCATATTCAAAACCATCGGCGAAACGGGTCGATGCATTCACCATCACCGAGCTTGAATCCACTTCGCGCAGGAACGCACGCGCCTTGGTGTAATTCTCGGTGATGATGGCATCGGTGTGCTGTGAGCTATGGCGGTTGATATGGGCAATCGCCTCATCCATACCGTCCACAATCCGAATCGACAGAATCGGAGCCAGATACTCGGTGTCCCAGTCAGCCTCAGTGGCGACGTTCAGCCGCGGCAGCAGCGCAAGGGTACGTTCACAGCCTCGCAGCTCCACATTCAGCTGCTCGTAGTGGTCAGCCAGTTCAGGCAGGATCTCGGCGGAAACAGCGGCATCCACCAACAGGGTTTCCATGGTGTTGCAGGTGCCATAGCGATGCGTCTTGGCGTTGATGGCAATATTCAGCGCCTTGGTCCGGTCGGCCTCGGCATCGATATAGACATGGCAGATACCGTCCAGGTGCTTGATGACCGGCACACGAGCATCATTGCTGATACGCTCGATCAGCCCCTTGCCGCCTCGCGGCACGATCACATCGACATATTCAGGCATCGCGATCAAGCGACCCACAGCCTCACGGTCTGTGGTTTCAACCACCTGGACAGCCTGCTGCGGCAGGCCTGCGGCTTCCAGACCCTCGCGAATGCAGGCGGCGATGGCCTGATTGGAGTGGATCGCTTCCGAACCACCGCGCAGAATCGCCGCATTGCCGGACTTGAGACAGAGACTTGCCGCCTCACAGGTCACATTGGGGCGAGACTCGTAAATGATACCGATAACCCCCAACGGCACGCGCATCTTGCCGACCTGGATGCCGGAAGGGCGATAGTTCATGTCACGAATCGCGCCGATCGGGTCCGGCAGTGCCGCGACCTGACGCAGCCCCTCAATCATGCCGTCAATGCGGGCCGGGGTCAGCTCAAGCCGGTCCAGCAGTGCGTCATCCAGCCCCTTGCCTCGACCATTGTCCATATCGGTACGGTTTGCCTCTGCCAGCGCTTCACGGCGGGCGTCAATCGCCTCGGCCATGGCCAGCAGCGCCCTGTTTTTACTGTCGGTGTCAGCACGGGCCATCAGGCGTGAAGCCGCACGCGCCTGCTCACCGAGTCGGGTCATATACTGTGCTATATCCATCATCGTCTATCCGCTTGGACATTGTCAGCCGCACAGTATAACGCCAGTGACACAAAAGGTCTTTTCGTGCAGCAAAAAGCTGGTTTAAGCCGCTGGGGTATTGCTGTGACCCCGGGGTGATTGTTGCTATCATCGGACATCCGTTTTCCGCTATCAGCCACCCGGTGCAATAAGCCCCATGGAGCCACAAGTCGACACTCACCACAGCCCTCGCACGCTGTCCCTGCGCGCACTGCTCTCGGTCGCTCTTATTCTGCTGCTGAGCCTGTCATTGGGCGGTGTGCTGGAATACCTGCGCAGCAGTGATCTGGCGCGCCAGCAGGCCAACGAGGTGGGGCTGATGTTTGGCCGCAGCAGTGCCATCCTGATCCAGCCACTGGTGCTGGCCGATGATCGCATCAGTCTCAACTTTCTGTTCACCGAACTGGCAGCCCAGCCTCTGGTCAGCGGCCTGCGACTCACCGCTCCGGACCAAACCCTGATCGCGCTGGCGGGCCAGCCTCAGGGGCGTGGGCACAGCCTCGATCTGGTGCAGGGTGACGAAGTGATCGGCCAACTGACCTACTGGACCAATCCAGCCCCCTTCGAACAGCTGCTGCACAGACAGCTGATGGAAACAGGGTTGCTGGTGGGTGGCAGTCTGCTGCTGACCGCGCTGCTGTTGGGCATGAGCCTGCGCCGCCAGCCTGCCACGGCTCCGGTCGAGGCCAAACCCGACTTCCGTGAGCTTGCCCGTGAACTGACCCCCGCCGCCGCCCGCGATACCATCCCGGCATTCAGCTTCGACGATATGGATACGGAGTCGGAGATCCGCTCGCCAACAGCTGCAGCGCCACGGGACACACGCTTCGCGCCCTCCAGACCGTCGCCTGAGCCGGCTTCAGCTCCGTCTGAAACCGAAGCCGAAGTTAAACCCTCTTCCGTACAACAGGATGACGCACCACCGCCTGATATTGCCGAACCCCCTTCTCTCAAGCCTGATCCAGAACCTGAACCTGAACCAGAGCCAGAGCCAGAGGCTGCATACCTGTTTAATGCTCGGCGTGAGGCACGCTTCGATACGGATGAGCTGGTGTCCCTGCTCAAACCGGAACGGGATGAACGTCGCATGCCCAGCTTTATCCCGCAGGTCCCGCAGATTACCGATCTGGCCGACGACAGTGACGAGGCGATGGTACCCGACACCGACGAGATGGAGCTGGAGGAACACACTGCGGAGGAGGAAGAGTACACCCCCTTGCACCTCAACCCGTTGAAGCTGGGTAACGAGGAGCAACTGGGACTGTACAGCTTCGAGCACGAGCTGGAGCTGATGCTGACACCGGACGAGGCAGGTTACCTCCTGCTGATCGACACCCGTAGCGCCCACTCCGACAATGTAGAGGATGACGAGCGTAATGCACTGCTGAAAAACTACCGCACACTGGCCAATTCGGTCGCCCGTATTTACAGCGGCAGTATCGAGCCGATGAGCGATGGCAACCTGCGTGTACTGTTCACCAACGCGGATGACAAGGACAGCCATGGCGTCAACGCCCTTTGCTGTGCCATGTTGTTCACCCATCTATACAAGCAGTACAACCAGAGTCAGATTCGCGCCTTCCGGCCGGTCATGAACCTGCACATGGCCCTGGTGCGCGGCGTCCGTGACCGTATTGAACGGATGCAGGAAGAAGCCCACTTTCTCACCCGCACCACCCAAAGCAACGAGCTGATCAGCCACACGGCGTTGACCGAAGCCCCGTTGTTGAAGGAAAGCCTGCTGCAGAAAGCGGATATTCGACGTGAGGATGAAGACAAGGTGCTGATTCTCAGCGTCAGCGAGTCCTATCAGGCCCTGCTGGAAAAACAGGCACGTCATCTGTTGAGCAAGCTGAACGAACGTCAGCAGAGTTCACAGAGCAGCCAGCAGACCTCCTGACGAGGCCGGCTGGCGATCTGTCAGTCGCTGATGACCTCCATGCCATCGACACGCTGATACCCCCGCGGCAGCTTGTTGCCGCGCCGGCCGCGATCACCACGGTAGTGTTCCAGCTCGGCTCCCTTGAGCTTCAGGTGCTGGCGACCGGCATGTACCATCAGCGTATCCTCAGGCCCCAGCAGCATGATATGGGTCATCAACTCTTCGCCGGCGGCCGCTCGCGCCGAGGGGATGTTGATAATCTTGTTACCCTTGCCACGTGCCAGCTCGGGCAGCTCCGACACCGGGAACACCAACAGCCGCCCTTCGCTGCTGATCGCGGCCAGTAACGCATCACCACTTGGCACCAGTACCGGCTGCAGTACCTTCGCCCCCTTGGGCAGCGTCAGGGCCGCCTTGCCGTTTTTGGTTTTGCTGGTGAGCTGATCAACCCGCGTGACAAAGCCGTAACCTGCATCCGATGCCAGCAGCACCGCATCCTCGTCACGGCCACAGAGCAACGCATCCACAACGGCGCCCTTGGGCAGGCTGATATGACCGGTCACCGGCTCACCCTGGCCACGTGCCGAAGGCAGAGCGTGGGTATCGAGGGTATAGCTGCGCCCAGTGGAATCGAGCAGGACAGTGGGCTGGTTCATGCGCCCGGCACAGGCCAGTTTGAAGCCATCTCCCGACTTGTAACTCAGGCCGCCTGCATCAATATCATGCCCCTTGGCTGCGCGAATCCAGCCCTGCTTGGACAGCACCACCGTCACCGGATCGGCACTGAGCAGGTCCTTTTCGCTGAAGGCACGCGCTTCGCCTCGCTCGGCCAGGGGTGAGCGGCGGGCATCGCCGAACTCCTCTGCCGCCGCCTCAATCTCTTCGCGGATCAGCGTGCGCATCAGTTCATCCGAACCCAGGGTTTGTTCCAGACGCTGACGCTCTTCATTCAGCTCGTCCTGCTCGCCCCGGATCTTCATCTCTTCCAGCCGCGCCAGGTGACGCAACTTGAGGTCGAGGATCGCATCGGCCTGCACATCGGTCAGGCCAAAACGGCGCATCAGCTCATCTTTCGGCTTTTCCTCCTCGCGGATGATGGCGATTACCTCATCAATATTGAGGTAGGCCACCATCAGGCCTTCGAGAATATGCAGGCGATCGCGCACCTTCTGCAGCCGGTATTCCAGTCGGCGGCGTACCACGCTGGTACGCCAGCTGAGCCACTCGGTCAGGATCTGGCGCAGGTCCTTGACCTGCGGCCGGCCGTCAATGCCGATCATGTTCAGATTGACGCGGTAGCTGCGCTCCAGATCCGTGGTGGCGAACAGGTGCGCCATCAACTGGTCGCAATCGACCCGATTGGAGCGCGGTACGATCACCAGGCGGGTGGGATTTTCGTGGTCGGATTCATCACGCAGATCACTGACCATCGGCAGTTTTTTCTGCTGCATCTGGGCGGCAATCTGTTCCAGAATCTTGGCTCCGGATACCTGCGCCGGAAGCGCCGTAACCACCACCTCACCGTCCTCCCGGCTCCAGATCGCACGCATGCGAAAGCTGCCGCGCCCGGTGGTATAGATCTGACGCAGATCCGCCGCCGGCGTGATGATTTCCGCCTCGGTGGGCATATCCGGGCCACGCACGATGTTGCACAGATCTTCCAGCGTAGCCTGTGGATAATCCAGCAGATGACAGCAGGCGGAGGCCACCTCACGCAGATTGTGCGAGGGAATGTCGGTTGCCATGCCAACAGCGATCCCGGTGCCGCCGTTGAGCAGCACATTGGGCAGCCGTGCCGGCAGCACTTCCGGTTCGTCCATGGTGCCGTCAAAGTTGGGGACCCAGTTCACCGTGCCCTGCGCCAGCTCCTTCAGCAGCAGCTCGGCATAGGGCGCCAGCCGCGACTCGGTATAACGCATGGCGGCAAATGACTTGGGATCATCCGGCGAGCCCCAGTTGCCCTGACCGTCCACCAGCGGGTAGCGGTAGCTGAACGGCTGTGCCATCAGCACCATCGCTTCGTAACAGGCCGAGTCGCCATGGGGGTGGAACTTGCCCAGCACATCACCCACGGTACGCGCCGACTTCTTGTACTTGGCCGTTGCCTTCAGCCCCAGTTCCGACATCGCATAGACGATACGACGCTGCACCGGCTTCATGCCATCGCCGATATTGGGCAGTGCCCGATCGAGGATGACGTACATGGAATAGTCGAGATAGGCTTTCTCGGTAAAGTCGCGCAGTGACAGTTTTTCGGTATCACCGTCAAAGGTGGTCTCTACACTCATCAACTGATCCTTGAACACTGGATTCCGTTAGCGCAGGCAACTGTTCCAGCCCGCTGATTGGCAGGGAGTATGCCAGCTCAGCGGGAAAAGCGCATCCTGAGCGCTCCCGTCAGTGCATTTTTGCGTATAGGATAAAAGAAAAGGACAACCATCGAGGAATCGCCCATGTCACAGGACAACAACCGCCTGCTGCTGGAGCTTGAAAAACAGCGTCGCGACATCAACCGCGAAATCATCAACCCGAAGATTCCAGAACTCAGCCTGGACAGTCTCAAGCCGGTACTGTCGATGGTAGCGCACGCCCGAGCTGCCTATATCAGCGAGCTGATCGACATCGCCAACATCAGTGGCGGCAACGCGCCATCGACAGACCAGATCAAGCAGTTGAGAGCCTGCCGTGAACACTTCGATGAGCTGGTGTCGGCCATGAACGCGCTTGAAACCGTTATTCAGCGTGATTACCTGGATGTTAAGGGCCGGGGGCAGTAATGCGACACACCCTGATGCTGCTGCTGGCAATGGCAATCCCTCTGACGGCACAGGCCGAACACCCGCTGAGCGGCAAACTCTGGCGCATTTCAGAGCAGCGTTTTGTGCCTGAGGCCGAGCTGTTCAATCAACTGCCTGCCGGTGGCTGGCTGCTGCTGGGCGAACAGCACGACAACCCACACCATCACCGGCTGCAACAGCGCTGGATAGAAAGCCTTGCCGATCGCGGACAGCTGGGTGCGGTGGCACTGGAGATGGCAACAACAGCGCAACAGCCCCTGCTGAATCAGGCACTGGGACAGGGGCGCACTGTCACGGCAGAGCTCCTGAACTGGAATGCGGGCTGGAACTGGACGCTGTATGCCGATGTGGTTCGCCTGTCACTCGACCGAGCTCCCGCCGTCATCGGCACCGACCTCACCCGTGAACAGCAACGCAGTGCCTACAGCGAAGGCGCTCCCGCAGGTGATACGGGGGAACTGCACGCCAACTATATGCGCCGGCTGCTGTTCGAGAGCCATTGTGGCCAGCTTCCCAAAGACTCGCTGGAGGGGATGCTGCAGGTGCAACTGGCCCGGGACCAGCAGATGGCCGAGCGTCTTGATCAGGCACAGCTTGAAGCACTCAGCGGTGTCATGCTGACCGGCACCATTCACGCTCGACATGACCTGGGGATTCCGCTCTGGCTTGAAAAACCGGCGGTCACTGTCTTGCTGACATCTGTGCGGGATGACCGCCACCAGCCCTATGACTATCTGCCGGAGAGTTACCCGGATGCACCGGCGGCGGCCGACTATCTGATGTTCACCGATGCCATCGCCGAGCGTGATTACTGTGCTGAGCTGCAGTCTTCGCACCGGAAAACGGAATCTTCCGGGTCCTGACCAAAACGCGCGTCAAGCCCCGTACTTTTAGTGCGGGGAAGTAGAGCGCAACCGGCGCAGCCGGTTTGATAATGCTGTATACTTGGACAGTATGAAACACACCAAAACCCTCAAGGTTCGGATCAAGGATCGCCACCGGTCTCTGCTTCAGCAGATGGCATGGTCGGTGAATCAGGTCTGGAACTATGTCAACGAACTGAGCCAGCGTTCGATCCGTGAGCGCGGTGTGTTTGTATCCGCCTACGATATCCAGGCCTATACCAACGGTGCCGGAAAAGACCTCGGCCTGCACAGTCATACGGTGCAGGAAGTCGGGCGTGAGTACGTCACCCGCCGGCAGCAGTTCAAAAAGACCCGGCTGCAATGGCGCAAGAGCGGCGGCGTGCGCCGCGCGCTCGGTTGGGTGCCGTTCAAGTCCGGCGCCGTGACGTGGAAACAGGGCCAGGTTTACCACAACGGCCACTATTTCAAGGCCTGGGACAGCTACGGGCTGGCTCAGTACCAATTCCGTGCCGGCAGCTTCTCCGAAGATGCGCGCGGCCGTTGGTACCTTAATGTGGTCGTTGAGGTTGAGGCCGAGGTTCCGGCCGGTCAGGAGGCGATCGGGATCGATCTCGGCTTCAAGGATACGGCGTCGTGTTCAGATGGGACCACGCTGGAAGCCGCTCGTTTCTACCGTGATCTGGAACCGGCACTGGCCCGCGCCCAGCGGGCGCGCAAGAAGCATCGCGTGAAGGCGATCCACGCCAAAATCGCCAACCGGCGCAAAGACGCCTTGCACAAGTTCAGTCGCCAACTGGTCAATCGCTGCGGCATGATCATCATCGGCGATGTGAAATCGCGTTCATTCACCCGCAATCGTAAAAGCGCCAAGACGGTGTACGACACCGGCTGGGCGATGCTGAAACAGTTCCTGTCCTATAAGAGCGCTGGCGCCGGGATCGTGTTTCAGGCGGTGAATGAAGCCTACACCACCCAGACCTGTTCGTGCTGCGGGACAATTCCCGCCAGCAGCCCCAAGGGACGAGCGGGCCTTGGAATAAGAGAATGGACCTGTGATGATTGTGGTGCCTTTCATCAACGCGACGTGAACGCGGCCAGGAACATTCTCGCGCTCGGGCATGAGCGTCTCGCAGGAGGAATCACCGTCCCCTCAGGGCGGTGAGGATGTCAAGGGTCATTGTATCAATCCCTTTTGCCATGGAGTCTGCAATGTTGTCACTGTCCATCGGTCCCTTTGCCATCTCGGCAGACCGCCTTGCCCTGCTGATCGCCTTTCTGGTTGCTCTGTTTGCCGGCTGGGTGAGCAGTCGCCGCGGTGGCAGGAATCCGGAAAGCGCCCTGTTCATTACCCTGCTGCTGGGGTTGGTCGGGGCGCGGCTGGGGTTTGTGCTGCGGTATGCCGATGAGTACCTGTCGCAGCCTGTGCAGGTCATCGATATTCGCGATGGCGGTTTCTGGTGGGTCAGCGGCCTGATCACAGGCTTGGCCTGTGTCCTGTTTTTCGGGCTGCGCCAGCCTGCCCTGCGACGTCCCCTCAGCATCGGGCTGGTGAGCGGCGCGCTGTTCTGGACCGCCACCGCTCTGCCGCTGCAGCTGTTGCACAAAACGACTGAAGCGCTTCCACCCTTGAGCTTCAACACGCTCAGCGGAGAGGCCGTGAGCCTGCAGCAGTTCAGCGGTGAACCGATCGTGATCAACATCTGGGCCAGCTGGTGCCCGCCCTGTGTGCGTGAGATGCCCGTACTGGCCGAAGCCCAGAGGTCATTGCCGGACGTGCATTTCCTGTTCGCCAACCTGGGGGAAGATGCACAGACTGTGGAGGAGTTTCTACAGCAGCTGGATATCCAGCTGGAAAATGTTCTGCTGGATCAGCAGAACCAGCTTGGGGCGCACTATGGCTCTCGCGCTCTGCCCACAACCCTGTTCATTGATGCACAGGGACGGTTACAGGACTCTCATCTGGGCGAGCTGTCAGCGGCCAGCCTGAAGGACAAGCTGACCGTCATCCGCGCTCAGCTGCCCCAGTAGCGCACGTTGCCGGTATCGATGTGGACAAAATTGGAGCTGGTGTAGAGACCGACCCCTCCAACCTTCGCCTCGCACGCGATTCGGTGCAGCTCTTTCAGCGATGTTCCGGGCAGACGAATATCGATCGCCTTGCCCAGCATGTGCAGGCTCTTCTTGGCCACACCACCGCCACCACTGGTGCGCAGCTGGTTGTTGGTTTTCGGTGAGCGGTAGCCGGACACGATCTCGAACGGGTTGTTGATATTGCCGCTTTCCACCCTGATGGTGTACAGCAGATCCAGCAGCCGAGGATCAATCGGATGAATTTCGCCGGTGCGGAAATCACGCAACAGGTAGTTGATCTCGTCCAGGCTGGAGCTGAGATAGCGCCCTTCTGCCCAATACGTGGTTTTCAGTTGCTCACCGGTATGCAGATGACTGAACCGGAGCTTGCGTTCAAACAGAGGGCGGATATTGGCTGCCGCCTGTGGCACATGCAGTGCCGCTGCTGTCAGGGCCAGCCCGGTCAACAGGCGGCGACGTTGACGACATTCCGGCGCCGTTTCGGCATCCGATCGGATCTGGCGTGGGGTGAACAGCATGCAGCACCTCGGTAAAAATTGACAACTGTATGATTAATAAACAAATCTGGTTGAATTTTACCCAATAGTCCTGCCATTGGCTACTCTTTAAGCACAGTTTGTGCCAGTGCACCCGGCTCGGCCTTCGGATCAGGCATGTCCGGCAGCGGCCCCAATGCCTGCTGCAACTGCCAGTCCAGCCCGTACACATCGGGGTGATAGTGCCCCTGCTGTTGCTCATCCACCCAGACCGTCAGATAGACCAGATATACCGGCAGCGGCCGCTCAAGCCTGAGCGTGTGGGTGCGGGAGATGTTCAGTGCCTGCTCCAGAGAGCGCTCACCCAGCAGTCGCTGGGCAAGGTCTTCAATTTCGTCCACTCGAATACAGCCGGAGCTGAACGCCCGCTCGGTGGACTCGAACAGGGTCTGCTGCGGTGTATCGTGCAGGTAAATACTGTAGGGGTTTGACATGCCGAAGCGTATACGTCCTAGGCTGTTCAAGGGGCCGGGGCGCTGCCGCAACAGATACGGGAAATTTCGGCGCGACAGACTCTCCCAGTCGATCCCCTCGGGGTCAACCGGCTGCCAGCTGCCATCCACCTTCTGCAGTACCTCGATCTGTTGGCGGGCAAAATAGTCGGGATCCTTTCGCTGCTTGGGCAGCAGATCCTCAACAGCCAGGCGGAAGGGCACCGTCCAGGGTGGGTGCATGATAAGGTGGTCCACGTCCGACTCGAACGACAGGGTAGGACGGTGCGGACGACCACTGATGATACGGTATTGCTGCACCGCCCTGTCCTGTTCAACCAGTGTCATTGAGTAGGTCCCGGTTCGGACCAGCAGGTAACGTTCGCCCAGATTTCTTGGCAGCCAGCGCCAGCGCTGCAGGTTGACCCGTACCTGCTGCAGCTGCTGCTCCGGCGAGCGCTGTAGCGCTGTGCGGGTCGCAGGTCCCAGAATGCCATCAGGCTCCAGCCCCTGTTGCTGCTGAAATGCCTTCACCGCCGCTGTCACCAGCGGGGTGTAAACCTCCTGTGGCTCGAACGAGCTTTCTGCCGCGTTCAACAATTCCTTGCGAATCAACAGCTCACGAACTCCCACAACCACAGAGTGGCTCGCCCCCCTGCGCAG
>Ga0209345_10004298_pt1 | contig 13858 bp, 12 predicted proteins | sample Cruoilmetagenom7_FD_187294 | JGI IMG/M metagenome (GOLD analysis project Ga0209345, IMG submission 187294) | Oil polluted marine microbial communities from Coal Oil Point, Santa Barbara, California, USA - Sample 7 (SPAdes) (version 2) | ecosystem: Environmental > Aquatic > Marine > Oil seeps ... | reverse complement strand
GCACGGCACCCTCTCGGCGCGTTTTAACGGGGCTTGTCATAATGTTCCTTTCACCAAAAGCGTATCGGCGATGATCGCGCGGTCTTTTGTACAGATGAGGGGATTGATTTCGATTTCGGCAATTTCGCCGGCGTATTCGGTGACGAAGTTTTGCAGCTTTAGGGCCGCGTCAACAATGGCGTTTATGTTGGCTGGCTCACCACCGCGATAGCCGCTTAACAGGGGGTGTATTCTTAATCGGCCCAAGGCGTGGCGAATATCTGAGTCCGTGGTGGGCAGCAGCAAGGATTGACCGTCCTCCAGAATTTCCGTCAGGGTGCCGCCCGCGGCCAATGTCAGGACAAACCCATGGGCGGGGTCCGCGACGATGCCTAGCAAAAGCTCCGCGACCGTGCCGGTGATCATTTCTTCGACTAGGAAGGTTTCGGCCTGCATTGCCTGCGCCGCCGCGCTGACTTGTTCCGCGTCAGTGAGGTTCAGCTTTACCGCGCCGGCTTCAGTTTTATGGGCGACACCTTCGCCCTTCAGGACCACGGGAAAACCGATCTTTTCGGCGCAAGCGATCACATCTGCAGGGGCGATGCCCGCACGGCTTGTGGGGATATCCAAGCCGTATGCCGCAAGGGTCCGTTTGGCATCGCCTTCGGTGACCGTGATCGTCGTTGCGAAGCTGGAGGCAGGTAGCAGGGGTTGGTGATTTTGGCGCGGCGGCATGCGCGCCGCGCTGATCGCTTCGCAGGCCGTGCCAAAGTCGCACAGCGGCACGATCCCCGCGCCAAGCAGACGTTTTGCAATCGCTTCGGGCAGGTTTTCGACGATGGACCCAACCACCCCGAAGGGACGGCCCGTTTGACGGGCTGCCTCCTCGATCGCCTCGATTGCAATCATCCAATCATCGGCGGCACAGCTGTCTAGGCGCGGGAAATCAAGCACCACGAGCGTCAGGTTGATATCATCGCCCGTCATGGCCGCAAACACGGCTGTCATGGCGGCCTTATCGCGCCAGATTTGTGTGTGATAATCCAAGGGGTTCGTCAGATTGACTAGCGAACTGAGGTGCTGGGAAAGCGTATCTGTTTGAGCAGATGTCAGGGGCGGGAAGGTCAGGCCACAGTGCGCGGCGGTATCCGCCATGACGCTCGCCTCGCCGCCCGAGCAGCTTAGCGACGCAATGCGCCCCCCGGACAGGCGGCCATGGCAGTGAAACAGCTTTAACGTCTCAAGCAGCGCAGCGGGGGAACCGACCCGCGCAATGTCCAGCCGCGCCAATACCGCATCCGATCCCGCGCTGCTGCCCGCGAGCGAGGCGGTGTGCGAAATGGTCGCCAGTTGTGATTCCTGCGACCGGCCAACCTTCAGCGCCACAATCGGCTTGCCGAGCGCCTGCGACAGCCGCGCCAGTTCTTCAAAATCCGCGATGTCGCCAAAGCTTTCGATGTAAAGGCCAAGTGCGGTCACGCGGGCGTCGCGGATGACAGTTTGGGCGATGCGGGCAAGCACTTGCTGGGCCTGATTGCCCGCGGTGATGGTATAGGCAATGGGCAACCCGCGTTGTTGCATCGTGAGGTTGATCGCGATGTTGGACGACTGCGCCAAGATCGCCACGCCGCGTTCAACGGGCACCAGCCCATGTTGATCCGGCCAAAGCGCCACCTGATCCACGGCATTCAGAACCCCGTAGCAATTCGGCCCGAGAATGGGCATTCCCCCTGCTGCGGCCAGCAATTGGTCATTCAGAACGGCGCCGTCGGCGGTTTCTTTGAACCCGCTGGCAAAACACACGGCACCACCTGCTCCCATTTGGTTCAGCTCGCCAACCAGATCGATGGTTGCGCTGCGGTTTACACCGATGAACGTCGCATCCGGCGCGTTTGGTAAATCAGCAAGCGTCTTGAAGGCCGGCAAGCCGCCAACACTGTCTTTTTTGGGATGCACGGGCCAGATATCACCCTTGAACCCGATCTTCTGGTTCTGCTCGATCACGGAGTCGCACCACGCCCCACCGCCGACGACGGCAATGGAACGTGGTCGCAAGAGACGCGCAAGATCACTCATGTCTTGGTCCTAGGCGCCAAGGGGGCGCAATAGATCGCGGCTGATGATGTGGCGTTGGATTTCAGATGTGCCATCCCAAATCCGTTCGACCCGCGCATCTCGCCAGAACCGTTCAATGGGGAAGTCATCCATCAAGCCCATGCCGCCAAAGATTTGCAGGGTTGCATCCGTCACCCGCGCCAGCATTTCCGACGCGTAGAGCTTTGCACTGGCGATTTCGCGGTTAGCAGGCAGGCCTTGATCCAGCCGCCACGCCGCCGCCAATGTCAGGTGATCTGCCGCATCGATTTCGGTGATCATGTCGGCCAGCTGAAAGCTGATGCCCTGATACTTGCCGATCTGCTGACCAAACTGCTTGCGTTCAGCCGCGTAATTCAACGCCATGTCAAAGCAACGTCGTGCGCGGCCCACAGACATTGCAGCGACCGTGATCCGCGTGGCGTAAAGCCATTCGTTCATCACCGCAAAGCCGCCATCGACCTCGCCCAGAACCTGAGCATCCGGCAGGCGGCAGTTGTCAAATTCGAGGATCATGTTCTTGTAGCCACGGTGCGAGACCGATTTGTAGCCATCGCGAATGGTGAAACCGGGCGTGCCGCGGTCGACCAGGAATGTCGTGATGCGCTTTTTGGGGCCGCGCGGCGTGTCGTCTTCGCCGGTTGCCACAAAGACGATCAGGAAATCCGCATGATCCGCGCCAGAGATGAAATGCTTGGTTCCGTTCAGAACCCAGTCACCGCCATCGCGTTTGGCTGTGCATTTCATGCCGCGGACATCGGACCCTGCATCGGGTTCGGTCATGGCCAGTGCATCCATCTTTTCGCCGCGAATGGCGGGGAAAAGATAGCGTTCAATCTGATCGTCCTTGCAGGCCATCAAGATATTCTGCGGCCGCCCGAAAAAATGGTTCAACGCCATAGAGCCGCGGCCCAATTCGCGTTCAACCAGCGCAAATTCAAGATGCGAGAGGCCAGCCCCGCCAACGCTTTCGGGGAAATTGCAGGCATAAAACCCCAGATCCAGCGTCTTTTGCTTGATTGTCTGCGCGACGTTATGGGGGACTTCGCCAGTGCGCTCTACCTCTGCCTCGTGGGGGTATATTTCGTTTTCGACAAAGGACCGCACGGTGGAAACGATCATCCCTTGTTCTTCGGTCAATCCAAAATGCATCAGCTATGCTCCGGCTTGGGCAGGGCGGCTTGGGCCGCGATGATGGAGGCGAGCTTGTCGCTGACATGCGCCGCAGGGTCGCAGGATTTGCGGGTTTCCAGACTGACGTGCAGCAGGAACTGATTGCAGGTCGCCACCACATCACCAGCGGAGTTTTTCAATTCGTGGAACAGCCGCAGCTTCTTACCCGCACCCTCAAGAATGGTCGTGACAACGGTGACTGTGTCGCCTGCATGGCATTCATTGCGGAACTTGGTGTGGGTATCGGCGGTAAAGTAGCTGAAGCCGGATTTGATATAGGCGTCATCGGCCCCGATCATGCGCATGAGCGCGTCGGCCGCATCTGACCACAGCTGCCCATAGCGGCTTTCGTTCATGTGCCCGTTGTAATCCGTCCAATCTATTGGAATGGCGCGGGCAACAGTGATGATGGGTTTGGTGAAGTCAGGGTCGGCTTTGCCCTCAAGGCGGGTGTCATGCGCGTTCAGCAATGCGCCTGCACCCCAGTCACGGCCTTTCAGGGACCGCATCATGGATACCAGATTGTCGTCGCGAATGCGTTCAAGCTCGCGGATCGTATGGGCACCGGATTGCGCGTCCGATTGGCTGGCGATCTTCTGTACCAAATCATCGGTCAGTTCGGGCACGTCCATCAACTTGGTCCAAGGCCACTGCAAGCAGGGCCCGAACTGTTCGATAAAATGGGCCATCCCGGCCTCGCCGCCCGCCACGCGGTAGGTTTCAAACAGGCCCATCTGCCCCCAACGCAGACCAAAGCCGAACCGGATGGCGTCATCGATTTCCTCGGTCGTGGCGATGCCGTCCTTGATCAGCCAAAGCGCCTCGCGCCAGACCGCTTCGAGAAAACGATCGGCCACATGCGCGTCGATTTCCTTGCGTAGTTTCAGGGGCTTCATGCCGATTTCAGTAAGCACTTCCTGCGCGCGCGTGGTCGTGGCGTCGTCACCGACCAGTTCGATAAGCGGCAGCAAATAGACCGGGTTGAACGGGTGTGCGACGAAAATCTCGCCGGGGCGAAGCGCGCCTTGCTGCAGTTCGGACGGTTTGAAGCCCGAGGTTGAAGAGCCGATCAGCGCGTCTTTGCGGCAGTGGGACTGAATTTCGGCGAAGATCTTGTGCTTTATCTCAAGCCGTTCCGGCGCGCTTTCCTGAATCCAGTCGGCCTCTGTGACGGCGTCGGCCAATGTGGGGACGATTTTCACCTGACCTTCGGGCGGCAGTGCGACCTCGGACAAGGCGGGCAGGGACCGGCGCGCGTTCGCCATGACTTCGCTGACTTTGCGTTCGGCTTCGGGATCAGGGTCGAAAATAGCGACGTTCCAGCCTGACAACGCAAACCGCGCGGCCCAGCCGCCGCCAATGACGCCACCGCCGATGATTGCTGCTGTTTTGGTCATCGTGGCGCCTGCTTTGTCAGGCCCAGTTTTCGGCGCACGGCATCGGGGCCCATGATGGTCGCCCCCATGTTTTCGATGATCGACACGGCACGCGAAACAAGCGCCTCGTTGGTGGCAAGCTCGCCTTTGCCGAGCCACAGATTATCCTCAAGCCCGACGCGCACATGGCCCCCTGCCAAGATCGATGCGGCGACATAGGGCATCTCGTCACGGCCAATCGAAAACGCGGACCAGTTCCAGTCGTGGGGGACATTGTTGACCATCGCCATGAAGGTGTTCAGGTCATTGGGGGCCCCCCATGGGATGCCCATGCAAAGCTGCACCAGCGCGGGCGAAGATAACACGCCGTCTTTAACCAGTTGTTTTGCATACCAAAGGTGGCCGGTATCAAAGGCTTCGATCTCTGGCTTCACGCCAAGCGCTTCCATCCGCGCGCCCATCGTTGTCAGCATGCCGGGCGTGTTGGTCATCACATAATCGGCTTCGGCAAAGTTCATCGTGCCGCAATCGAGGGTGCATATCTCGGGCAGGCAGTCTTCGATATGGGCCAGCCGTTCTTCGGCGCTGACCATATCGGTGGCATCGTTCAACGGCAGCGGCGCGGAGGGCGGACCAAAGACGATGTCGCCGCCCATGCCTGCGGTCAGGTTCAGGACCACGTCGACTTCGGCATCGCTGATGCGTTCGGTCACTTCGCGGTAGAGTTTCGGATCGCGTGAGGGCACGCCGCTCTCGGGGTCGCGCACGTGGCAATGCACAATCGCCGCACCCGCTTTGGCGGCGGCAATGGCTGAATTGGCGATCTGTTCAGGGCTGCGGGGAACATGAGGTGACCGATCTTGGCTGCTGCCGGATCCGGTCACGGCGCAGGTGATAAAGACCTCACGGGTCATCTGCAGGGGCATCTTGGTCTCCTTTTGGCATTGTCTGCAGACTACCCGGATTGATCGGTGGGCATGTGCAGTGCTAGACAGAAACATGCAGGAAAGGACAAAATCATCAGGCGAGACGGTTAAGATCGACATTCTACTGTTCGATGGTTTCTCGAATCATTGTTTGGCCAACACTTTGGAGCCGTTTCGCGCCGCGAACAGCATCACCGGGCAGGTGCGGTATGACTGGCGCCTGCTTTCGCTTGAGGGGGGGCTTGTGCGGTCTTCAAGCGGGATGTTGGTACAGACCGAATTGGCCATGGCGACGAAGCCCCCCTGCGATTACCTCATGGTGACCGCCAGCTATGGCCATCTTGCGTTGAGCAGTAGTCGGGTTCTGTCCGCGCTGCGGGGGCTTTGCGCAAATGCGAAATGTCTGGTGGGGCTCGATATGGGGGCCTGGTTGCTGGCGGCTGCAGGGCTGTTGGACGACAGGCCCGCGACCATCCATGGGCATCTTTTCGAAAGCTTTTCAGAGACATTTCCGCAGGTAGATGCCCGGCAAGAGCGGTTTGTCATTGATGGCAACCGGATCACCTGCGGCGGTGCCATGGCTTCCTTTGATCTGGTCCTGACGTTGATCGGGGCGCACTGCGGCGAGATCACACGGCTCGATGTCGCGTCGCTTTTCTTGCATCAAAGCGATCAGCCGTTTGGGCAGCCCGACAACATATCGGGGCGGTCCAAACTGGTGTCTCGGGCGCTTGTCCTTATGGATGAGACTATCGAAGCGCCGGTGCCAATTCCGACCATTGCGCGGCACTTGGGGTGTTCGCTCAAAAGCCTGCAAAGACGGTTCGCGCGCAGTTTGAATGCGACGCCGGGCCAAGTCTATCGGCACCGACGCCTGATCGCTGCGAAAAGCTTGGTCGAAGGGACCAACCTGTCAATCTCTGAGATTGCGACGCGCTGCGGTTACGAAAGCGCAAGTGCTATGACGCGCGCCTTCAAGGGCCAGTTTGGCACAACGCCCATGGATTTGAGGGCGGACTGATCGCGTTCTCGATCTCGTCTGAGAAGCTGGATCCCATCCAACCGTTGCCCTTCGCTATCCCGGCACTTGGTTCTCGAACCGCCGGAAGAACAAGGCGATGACCCCGGCGATGATCATGTAAAACACAGCCAGCAAGATCAGCGGTTCATAGACGATAAACGTGTCCGAGCGCACTCGCGAGGATACGGCATAAAGCTCGACCACCGTGATTGTCGCGACCAGAGGTGTGGCCTTGAGTTGCAGGATGGTTTCGCCACCGAGCGTTGGCAGGACGTTGCGGATCGCCTGCGGCAGCCAGATGCGGCGGAACATGGTGAAACGCGGCATGCCGAAGGCGTTTGCAGCCTCAAGCTGCCCCTTGTTCACACTGGAAAACGCGCCGCGCATAACTTCGCCTTCATAGCCCGCATAAGACAGCGTCAGCGCCAGCACCGCATAGGGCCAAGCTTGGCGCAGGTAGGGCCAGAGTTCACTGCCGCGGATCCAAGGGATCTGCGGGAAAAGCGAGCCGAGGCCGTAGTAGAGCAGCCAGATCTGCAAGAGCAGAGGCGTGCCACGGATGACGGTGCAGAATATCCGGGCAGGGGCAGACAGGTACCAAGGCCCGATGGCCTGCGCGAGCCCCAATGGAATGGCCAAGAGAAAACCCAGCACGCAGGTGACGACCAATATCCAGATCGTGCGCCAGAGCCCTTCCAACGCCAGCGGGGCATATTCCGGTATCCAATCCCACCGCAGCGCCACGGCACACCAGATGACCACAGCCAGCAAAAGCGCCAGCATGACAATGCGGTGGGGCTGCATCAGAGCGCGAAAGGGGATCATCGGCCCGCTCCTTTCAGCGACGGCTGACCGCGCCGCGCCCATTTTTCGATCCGCGCAAAGACCGCGCCCGAACATAGGGTCACAATCAAATAGAGCGCGCCCGCGGCGAGGAAGAAGGTGAAATAGGCGCGCGTGCTGGCGGCAGCCTGTCGGGTCTCCAGCGTCAATTCGCTGAAGCCGACGATGGCCAGAAGCGCGGTATCTTTGGTCGCAATTAGCCACAGGTTCGCAAGACCCGGCGTGGCAAAAGACATCATCGCGGGGATCGTCACGCGGCGCAGCAGCATCAGCGGCGGCATCCCGTAAGCGCGCGCGGCCTCAATCTGGCCCGCGGGCACGGCTTGGATCGCGCCGCGCAGCACCTCGGTGGCATAGGCGCCCTGCACCACGCCGAGCACCCAGATCCCGGCGACGACACCGCTAATCTCGACCCGGCCATAACCCATGGCGCCTGAGACTTTGTTAATGAGATCGGTGCCCACGTAATAGAGGATCAAGATCAGCACCAATTCAGGCACGGCCCGGATCACAGTCGTATAAACGGCGAGGAGGTCGCGCAGGACCACCCCGCCATAGAGCTTGCCGTAGGCCCCAAAGAGCCCGATCAGCAGACCAAACCCGAAGGCGCCAAATGCGATCTGCAGAGAGTTCGCAAGCCCGCGCAACAGGTTGCCGCCCCAGCCCGGCGGGCTGAGGGACAGTAGTTGCGCACTCTCGGCAAGCCCGAGCGTTTCGAAGATCATCTCCACGATGGGCGCTTACTCTGCGTAGATGCTGGTATCGAAATAGCGCCCGGTGATCTCTTCGTGGGTGCCATCTTCGAGTATCTGCGCGATGCCTTTGTTCAGGCTTTCCCGCAGCGCGTCATCGCCCTTGCGCACGCCAGCGCCGACACCTTGGCCCAAGATGGCCTCGTCATTCTCCACCGATCCCTTGATCTCGCAGCAGGTGCCGATGTCGGAGTTAACGAAATCCGCCATGGCGATGCTGTCCGCCTGTGTGGCATCAATCCGACCCGAGACCAGATCCTGATTGGCTTCGTCCTGCGTCTGATAGACCCGGATCTCTGCCGCATCGCCGAAATATTCATTGGCATAGGCTTGGTGGATGGTTGAGGCTTGAATGCCGATGATCTTACCGGACAGCGACTCGGCCGTAGGTTCGATGTCCATCGACTTATCCGCCACGATCACCGCGGGCGTGTTGTAGTAGGGATCAGAGAAATCGATCGTTTTTTGACGCTCTTCGGTGATCGACATGGAGGCCATGATCGCATCGACCTGCTGGCCCGTCAGCGAGGGGATGATGCCGTCCCAAGCCACGGGGGTGATCACACAGTCCAACTCGGCCGCTTTGCAGACCGCGTCGATGATCTCAACTTCCCAGCCTTCCCATTCACCGGAGGCATTGAGAGAGGCGAAGGGCGGGTAGGGTTCGGCTGCGATGCCGATTTTGACCTCTTCGGCGGCCACGGCACCGGCGCTCAGCACTGCTGTCGCGATCGCACTCGTCATGAGTTTCTTAAATGTCATTGGTAGTCTCCCTGTTTTTTTCTTGGTGGTTTAGCCGACTGTCTGCAAAAACTGCCGCAGCCGGGCGGATTGAGGGTTGCCGAAAAGCTCTTCCGGCGGGCCTTGTTCTTCGATGCGCCCCTCAAAAAGGTAGACGACATGCGTCGCCACCTCGCGCGCGAATTTCATCTCATGGGTGACAAGTAGCATGGTGCGCCCTTCGGCGGCCAAATCGCGGATAACCGTGAGCACCTCACCCACCAACTCGGGGTCAAGCGCGCTGGTGGGTTCGTCAAACAGCATCACGCTGGGTTCCACCGCAAGGGCGCGGGCAATTGCCGCGCGTTGCTGCTGGCCGCCCGATAGAAAAGCAGGGAAGGTATCAGCCTTATCGCCCAGTCCGACCCGCTCTAGCAGCACGCGTGCGCGTTTGATGGCCTCGTCCCGCGGCACTTTGAGGACATGGACCGGCACCTCGATGATGTTTTCCAGCAGGGTGCGGTGGGTCCAGAGGTTGAAAGCCTGAAACACCATGCCAAGGCGGGTTCGGATGCGCTCGATCTGGCGGCGGTCAACGGGGGAGCCGTCTTGGCGCATCTTGATCTCTTCACCGTTGACGATGATCTGACCCGCACTTGGGGTTTCGAGGAAATTGATGCAGCGCAGGCAGGTAGATTTGCCCGACCCGCTGCCGCCGATGATGGCGACAACATCGCCCTTTTGCGCGGTCAGTGAGACACCTTTGAGAACCTCCAACGCGCCAAAGGATTTGTGCAGGTCGGTAATTCTGATCGCCTCGTTCTCCGCCGCGCTATCGGCACTGGCGTCTTCGGCTGCTTGTGTGGCTCTGATCGGCTCTCTTTGCAAAGCGTCCGCGCCCCTCATTTGATGTGTCCCAAATTTCTGTCTTGTAGTAAGGCCCGTATTTCGTAATCATGCAAGTGTATAATTAGGAGGTTCGGAAATCGCCTGTGTCGGAGAGCACGCCTAAATTCAAACGTGAGCCAGCGGAGCACCGCAGGGAGGCCCTGATAAAGGCCACCCTCTCGCTGATCGCCGAAAAGGGTGTTCAGGCCGCGACGGTCCGGGCAATCGCGGCCCGTGCTGACGTGTCACAGGGTATGATCAGGCACCACTTTTCGTCGAAAGAAGACCTGATTACCGCGGCCTATGAGCATCACATGGACCGGCTCACCGACCTGACATCGGCTTTCGCGGGGGGCGACTGTAGCGCGCCGGTGGCACGATTGTCGGCCTTTGTCGTCGGTAGTCTGACACCGCCGGTTGTCGACGCGGGGTCGGTCAGCCTTTGGGCGGGGTTTCTGACCAAGGTCCATGACGACGCGCAGATGCGCGAAAGTCACAAGCGGACCTATTACAATTTCCGCAACCGCCTTGAGGCGCTGATCGCAGCCGTATTGAACGAGGCGGGTCAGCCCCGCACAGCACAAGAGCTGCGCCATTTGGCCATCGCCTGCAACGCCGTGATCGATGGATTGTGGATGGAAGGCGGTGTTCTACCGAGCGCTTTCGCGCCGGATGAGCTTTCAGAAATCGGAATTCGCTCCGTCGGAGCACTCCTCGGGATAGACCTCACAAAAGCAGGGCAACAGACATGAGAACGACAGATATCACCCGACGGCTGGCAGGTCTTGGCGGCGCGAAATGGGAAGTGCATCTAAAGGCCCGCGAGCTTGCCGCACAGGGCCGTGATATTATTGAGCTGACCATCGGCGAGCCGGACGTGCCGACACCCGACGCGCTTATGGATGTGGCGGCCGATGCAATGCGCCGGGGCCGCACTGGCTATTCTGACGGTCGGGGTGAGACAGGTCTGCGCGCTGCATTGGCCGAACGATATTCGCACCGCGCGGGCCGTCGCATCACGCCGGACCAAGCCATGTGTTTTCCCGGCACGCAGACGGCGCTTTATGCCGTGCTGTTGGGCGTGGCCGAGGCGGGGCAGCAGGTTCTGGTCGGCGATCCGATGTATGCCACTTACGAAGGGGTTATCCGCTCCAGCGGTGCCGAGATGGTGCCCGTCCCGCTGCGCCCGGAAAACGGCTTTCGCCTTCATGCGGATGACCTCGCCGCAAGGATCACCCCGCAGACCACGGCAATCTTGCTGACCACGCCGCATAATCCCACCGGCGCGGTCCTGACCCGCGCGGAGATAGACGCGCTTGGTGAACTGGCCATTGCCCATGATCTGTGGATTATCTCTGATGAAGTGTACGAAGAACTGATCTTTGACCCCTCTGAATTCTGCTCGCCGCTGTGGCGTCCGCAACTGGCTGACCGCACCATCGTCGTCTCATCGATCTCAAAATCCCACGCCGCACCGGGCTTTCGCAGCGGTTGGTGTATCGGCCCCGAAGCCTTTACCGAGGCTCTCTTGCCGCTGTCGGAGACCATGCTTTTCGGCAACCAGCCCTTTATCGCTGACATGACCGAAAAAGCGGTGCGCGAGGGGTCGCCCGTGGCTGAAGGGATGAAACAACGCTTTGCCGCCCGCGCCGAGCGTTTGCACCGCCGTCTGTCGCAAGAAAGCCCGTTGAAGGTGCACCAACCGGATGCGGGCATGTTTGCAATGATCGATGTGTCCGCCACCGGTATGAGCGGCACCGACTATGCCATGCACCTGCTTGAGCAGGCTGGCGTGGCGGTCATGCCCGGTGCGTCCTTTGGGGAAACGCTCGATGCTTGGGTGCGTGTGGCGCTGACGACCGGCGACGCGGCCTTTGATGCGGCCTGTGACCGGATCATCCAGCACGCGGCGCAACTGCAACTGGAAACGGCATGACCAGCCTCGGCGAAGCGCTGGTCGCCCAGCTTTCACAGCGCGGTGTCGACTGTGTCTTTGGCATCCCCGGGGTGCACACGATCGAGCTTTACCGGGGCTTGGCGGCCTCGGGTATCCGCCATGTGACGCCTCGGCACGAACAGGGCGCGGGCTTCATGGCGGATGGCTATGCACGGGTCTCCGGCAAACCCGGTGTTGCCTTTGTCATCACGGGACCGGGGCTGACCAACACGCTGACCGCAATGGGGCAAGCGCGCGCGGATTCCGTGCCGATGCTGGTGATCTCTGGCGTCAACACGCTGCCCAGCCTTGGCAAGGGCAGGGGGCATCTGCACGAGCTACCGGATCAACGGGCGATGGCACGGACCGTCGCGCTGATCTCCGAGCGGGTTGAGACCGCCGATGAATTGGCCCCCATGCTCGACCGGGTCTTTGAGCCGTTCCAGTCCGGCCGACCGGGCCCCACACATCTTGAGATACCGCTGGACGTGGCCGGCGCGCCCTATACCGCCGAAGCGCCCTCTAGTTCCGCCACCTCTGTGACACCTCCGTCTGCCGAGCAAATCTCAAAAGCCGCTGCGATACTGGCGCAGAGCAAGGCGCCCCTGATCCTTGCCGGTGGCGGGGCTAGAAAAGCCGGGAATGCCCTGCAAATCCTCGCCGAAAAGCTAGGCGCGCCGGTGGTGCAAACGGTGAATGCCCGCGGCGTAATGTTCGAGCATCCTTTGGGCGTTCCGGCCAGCCCCAGCCTGCAAGCCGTGCGGGCACTGATCGCGCAGTCGGACGTGGTGCTGGCCTTGGGCACCGAATTGGGCCCGACCGATTATGATATGTACGCCTCCGGCACCATGCCCGAGTTCCAAAGGCTCATCCGCGTCGATATTTGCGCTGAGCAGCTTTCCCGCCATGCCGCTGAACTGTCGATCCACGGCGATGCGGCTTCCGCAATTGACGCGCTGAATACCGCGGTCGACGGGGATGCCGCGCCAGACGGGGCAGCGCGGGCGGCCAAGGCCCGCCGCGAGGCGTTTGAAGAGATCGGCCCGGAGATGCGTGCGGCTTGCGACACCCTCGCTGAACTGCGCGGAGCCGTTCCGGGGGCGATCATCGTCGGCGATTCCGCCCAACCAATCTATGCGGGCAACCTTTATTACGATCATGACCGCCCCGGCGGCTGGTTCAACGCCGCCACCGGCTTTGGCGCGCTTGGCTATGGCATCCCCGCTGCAATCGGGGCGGCGCTCGCGGCACCCGACACGCCGGTGATCTGCATCGCTGGCGATGGCGGTGCGCAGTTCAGCCTGCCGGAACTGATGTGCGCGGTGCAAGAAAACCTGCCGATTTGCTTCATCATCTGGAACAACCACGGTTATCAGGAAATCGCCACCTCCATGCAGGACGCGGGGGTGAGCGTCGTCGGATGTGACCCGGCCCCGCCGGACTTTGCCGCCGTCGCACAATCCTGCGGCTTGCCCTTCTGGCGTTGCAATACGCAAGCCGGCGCCGTTGCAGATGCGCTGCGCGCGGCCACCGCGATTGGTGGGCCGACGCTTATTGAGATTCAGGCCCAGCCATCCCCCCGCGCCAGCAAACAAGAGAGTATGACATGACAGACCCCACCTATGAATTCACCCGCGCCGTCACCCGCCGCCCCGCCGCCAGCATCGTCGACGGTCTGCGCGCCGAGGACATCGGCACCCCCGATCTTGCGCAGATGGAAAAGGCCCATGCGCATTACGTTGCCACATTGAAAGAAACCGGCGCCGAGGTGATCGAACTGCCCGCGCTGGACGCCTTTCCCGATTCCGTCTTTGTCGAAGATACCGCGCTTTGTTTGCCAAAGGGCGCCGTTCTGATGCGCCCCGGCGCACCGAGCCGCATGGGAGAGGTGGCCGAAATGGCGCCGACCTTGAGTACCCTTTACAGTGACCTGCGCCAGATCGAAGGCCCCGGCCATATCGAAGGAGGCGACATTCTGGTCACCGGGCGCGAGATCTTGGTGGGCAGATCAGACCGCACCGATGCCGAAGGCGTGGCCGAGCTCACGCGGATCGTCTCGGACTGGGGCTATAGCCTCCGCGAGGTCTTTACACCGCCCGGCGTGCTGCATTTCAAGACCGATTGCTCGCTGCTCGACGGGGACACCATCC
>Ga0209345_10004297_pt1 | contig 13859 bp, 10 predicted proteins | sample Cruoilmetagenom7_FD_187294 | JGI IMG/M metagenome (GOLD analysis project Ga0209345, IMG submission 187294) | Oil polluted marine microbial communities from Coal Oil Point, Santa Barbara, California, USA - Sample 7 (SPAdes) (version 2) | ecosystem: Environmental > Aquatic > Marine > Oil seeps ... | reverse complement strand
CACCACACGGGCCGATCTCAAGGGCAACAAGTGGATCATCAACGGTCAAAAAGTCTGGACGACGAGCGCTCATCACGCGCAGTACGGTTTGCTGCTTACGCGCACGGATTGGGATGTGCCCAAACACAAGGGCCTTACCTTTTTCATCCTAGACATCGAACAACCTGGCGTCGAAGTGGTGCCACTACGCCAGATGAATGGCCACGCATCGTTCAATCAGGTGTTCTTTACGGAAGCCGAAATTGCACCGGAGTTTATGGTCTCTGAACTCGGAAACGGATGGAGTGTCGCCACCACGACGTTGATGCATGAACGCAGAGGCGCTGATGGTCTGCGCCGCTACCAGCAGGCGTCGGACCGCCCAGGCCGGACATACGAGGAGGAGGCGATAGAAATCGCCCACCAGCTTGAGCCGTACAAATGGTATCCACAGCGCGCCGGCCGCGTCGATCTGATCGCCGAACGCGCCAAGGCGACCGGTAGGAATGCCGATCCGGCGATCCGTCAGGAAATCGCCAAGTTGCTAAGTAGGGTAAAAGCTGCGGAATGGACGTCGCACCGCGCACGCGCGGCACAGGAGCAGGGCCGGCCACAAGGGCCGGAAGGCTCCATCGGCAAGTTGACCGCAAGCAGTATTGCGCGACAGGCAGCCCATGTGCACACCATGATTAGCGGAGCGGATGCTATGTTGGCCGGCGCTGATGGCCCAATGGACGGTCTCATCGCGGAAATATTGGTGTCCTTCCCCGCGACATCCATCGCTGGTGGCACTGACGAGATCCAACGGAATATCATCTCCGAACGGGTCCTCAAAATGCCCAAGGAACCTCGCACCGACACCACGGGACCGTTCCGCGATGTCCCCCGCAACGTGGTGTCCTAAGGCACCATCAGCCTCCCACCGATTCATTCGATCAAAACACAAAAGGGATCTGTCATCGTGACATCCACACCACGCGGCCCGTTACAGGGAATTCGTGTTATCGACCTCTCGACCGTTATGCTCGGGCCATTTGGCACGCAGATTTTGGGCGAGATGGGCGCCGACGTCATCAAGATCGAACCACCTGGCGGCGACATTGGCCGCTGGACCGGTGTTGGAAGAAACCCGGGCATGTCGGCGGCTCATATGATGAAGGGGCGGAACAAGCGCAGTGTGGTCCTGGATCTCAAGAATCCGGAATCACGTGAACCGTTGCGACGGTTGGTCGGAACCGCAGATGTTTTTGTCCACAACATCCGCCCGCAAGCGGCCATGCGTCTTGGCATCGACTACGAAAACGTTGCCGCGTGGAAAGAAGATATCGTCTATGCAGCAGCAACCGGCTACGGCGAATCCGGCCCCTATGTCGACAAGCCCGCCTATGACGATTTAATCCAGGGTGCGTCCGGGCTGGCGTCCCTCTTCGGCACCGTTACCGGCACACCGCGCTACGGACCAACCGTGCTGGCAGACAAGACATCAGGTTTGTTCCTCACCTATGCAATCGCCATGGCGCTGTTTCACCGCGAGCGCACGGGCGAAGGTCAGCGCGTGCACGTGCCTATGTATGAAACCTTTACCGCTTTCGTGATGAACGAGCATATGCAGGGCCGCATGTTTGAACCACCCGAAGGCCCCGCCGGTTATCAGCGCGTCCTGACACCGCACCGTCGGCCCTACCCGACCGCGGATGGCTATATCTGCGTCTTGCCCTACAACGACAAGCATTGGAGAAAGTTCTTTGAATTGGCCGGCCGGCCCGAGTTGAAAGAAGATACACGCTTTGTAGACCAGCCAGCACGATCAAAGAACTTCGATGCGCTGTATGAGATCGTTAGTGAGGTCATGACAAATCATACATCGGCGGAATGGTTGGAGAAGTTTGAGGCAGCCGACGTTCCGGTCCTACCGATGAACACACCCGAAGACCTGTTTGAATGTCCGCACCTCAGCGCTGTCGATATGTTCCCGCAGGTCGACCACCCAACCGAAGGCCGGATACGCCACATCAAGGTCCCGGTGCATTTTTCCAAGACACCCGGCGGTTACTATCGTCATCCCGAGCAGATTGGCCAAAGCACAGAGAGTATATTGTCGGAGCTAGGTTATCAGCCCGACGACCTCGCGATGTTAAAAGCGTCCGGAGCTATCGGCAAATAGGTATGATGTTAGCGCTTTGTCCATGTAGCTCTCCTGATTCTTTCAATATATCAGAAAAGCCCTCCGCTAAATCCGCACGCCGAAGCCCCCAGAGACGAGATTGAAGCCGCGCAGAGCGATGGAAATAATCGGTTCTGCGCGTGCTCCAAGAGAGATTGAGACCAGTACGCGATCAGGCGACCAGTTCCATCGGCGGCGCGACATCTAGATCGAGGTTCCGATCGAGCAAACCGACTTCGCAGGCTTTGATCTGCTGCGCCAGGAACCTTGAGTAGATGCGGACATGCGGCAGCCCACCACCAACGAACCAAAGGCCGGGCTGCGGTGTGCGACACCACATGTTGCGCAATTCACCACCCTCGTCGAAGCCCCAGACCTGGCCGATACGATCAGCAATCTCATCGCCCATGAAGTGGCGAACCACGTCCTGCTGATTCTTGTATCCGGTTGAAGCAACGATCACGTCTGCCTCAGCGATGCTGCCATCCTTCATGAGAAGGCCTTCTGGCACCACCTTATCGACATCGCTAAGTTGCAGGAGCTTGATCTTGCCATCGACAATCAGATCAGACGCACCGACATTGAAGTAATAGCCACCACCACGACGGAGGTACATCATCTGGAAGCCCGTACTGTCCGGTGCGCCGCTGTGGAGACGGAAGCCACGTGCCTCAAGTCCATCAAGAAGCTCGCGGTCGCATTCCACGGCTGCCGCTGTCGAGAGCTTATAGCCCTGCACAAGCAAATCGTAAGTTGAGGCAGTTGCGATCATGTCACAATCCGCGACGGTTGACCCTTCCTGGTAGAGGTCATAGACGCGCTGTGCCTGCTCCAGACTAACGACCAGTGTCGAACTGCGCTGGACCATAGTGGTGTCAACGCCACTTTGACAAAGGTCATGGGCAACGTCGTGTCCACTGTTGCCAGTGCCGAGAACAATCCCTTTGCGACCCTTCCATTTGTCACCGGACATGTACGCACTTGAGTGCATATAGTCACCCTGGAAGGTATCGAGGCCTGGCATATCTGGTTGGATCGGAATAGCACTTACGCCGGTGGCGAAGATGACGTGGCGAGGCTTTAGAGTGCGCTCGCTGCCGTCAGCACGACGCACTTTGAGTTCCCACTGATCTGCTGCGGAATCGTAGCTGCCGGCCGTGAACTCCGTGGAGTTCCAGATGTTAATCTCCATCGTGTCGGCATAGAACTCAAGCCAGTTCGCGATCTTGTCCCGCGGAATGTAGACAGGATAATTCTCTGGGAACGGCATGTAGGGCAGGTGGTCGACGAAGACCTCGTTGTGCAGCACAAGATTACGGTACCGCTTGCGCCAAGCGTCACCGACCCGCTCATGCTTGTCGATTACGAGCGTATCGACCCCCAGGATATTGAGGCTGGCAGCAATGCCGAGACCGGATTGGCTGCCGCCAATAACGACAACGGCTGGTTCATGGTCATCATAGGACATGGCTTTGTTGCGTAGGTCCATCCAGTTGTCACGGCCAAAGCCGCCTGACCATTCATCTCCACGTGGCCGTCGCTTGCCGATACGTTCCTCATGGCCTTTAATCTCATCGAGAGAGGTCATTAGCACCCAGGCCAAATGCTTGTTTGGATCATCTTGCGAGGGAATGAGGCGAAGGATGCCACTTGCTCTGCCGGTCTCGGTCTCGAAGCTAATCAGCGCCTCGATCGTGTTGACACCGGCCCGCTCCAAGACACGGGGTGCCGTGCGCTTTTCCGCGATGCAAAAGTTGCGAGGTTTTACGGAAGGGAGGAGGTCACGTAACCCGGCGCTAATGGCGTCGCGACCGCTAAAAGTGCGGATGTGCCAGGTAAAGGCGACAAGGTCACGCCAATGGCCATCTGTTGCGAACAAAGCGGCCGCCGCTTCCGCGTTTCCGTCGGCGAGGGCGGTCTCGAAAGCAGATAGCCAATTCGTTACGGCCTTATCTGGCGCAACGGAGTTCATTTGAGCGGACATTGTCGAGCGTCTCCTAGAAGGTTGTTTGGTGCAGCGTGATAGAATGAGGTCTGCTGCAAACAAGAATGCTCCCCATTTTTGAGGGACAGTTCTGATCGCCCCCCCCGGTAGAATTATGCAATCAGATTACAGAGTAAGGGGTGGGGTTGACAACTGGAGTAGGTGCGACGCTGTGTCGAGGCAAGGCCGAAATCATGCTCTTGATTGAATGACAATCAGCAAGAGCAGATGGCTTTCCACTAAAGTGGGCGAACCGGACAACCACGTGTAAATATTTGAGCTGCTTAATCAACACCATCGGAATCAATTTTTCTTATCGATGGTCAAGAATACGACGATCCACTCTGCTCGTCGTCCCGAAATATCCTAGCTTGAACGATTAAGGAAAATGGACCCACCAAGCCCTGAACGTGGGACCCGTGGATTGTGAGGGCCTGGCGTCAGGGCGGCGTTACAGGTTGTTCTGAAACGCCACCCTTTCTGCTGAGATCAGGCTAAGTCGAAGCGGTCAAGGTTCATCACCTTGTCCCACGCCGCCACGAAGTCAGCCACGAACGCCTGCTGCGAGTCCTCACATCCGTAGACTTCAGCGAGGGCGCGGAGCTGGGAGTTCGAACCGAAGATGAGGTCGGCACGGGTGCCGCTCCACTTGACTTCTCCGCTCGACCGGTCGCGCCCCTCGAACACGCCCTCGTCGGATGGCCGCCACTCGGTGCTCATATCGAGCAGGTTGACGAAGAAGTCGTTGGTGAGCGTCTCAGGCCGCTTCGTGAAGACGCCGTGTTGTGACTGTCCGGCGTTAGTATTCAAGACGCGCATGCCGCCAACAAGGGCTGTCATCTCGGGAGCGGTCAGTGTCAGCAATTGCGCCCGATCCACCAGCAACTCCTCTGCCGATACGGTGAATTCGGTTTTGAGGTAGTTACGGAACCCGTCTGCAGACGGTTCGAGAACGGCGACGGAGTCCACATCGGTTTTCTCCTGCGACGCGTCCGTGCGCCCGGGCGTGAAGGGCACGGTCACATCGTGCCCGGCGCTCTTTGCGGCTTGCTCGACAGCGGTGCAGCCGCCGAGGACGATCAGGTCAGCCAGCGACACCATCTTCCCGCCAGACTGCGCGCTGTTGAACTCGCTTTGGATCCCCTCAAGGGATTCGAGCACCTTCGCCAGTTGGGCAGGCTGGTTGACTTCCCAATCCTTCTGCGGCGCGAGACGAATGCGCGCCCCGTTTGCCCCACCGCGCTTGTCGGAGCCGCGGAACGTAGACGCCGACGCCCAAGCCGTCGAGACCAATTGGGAGACAGACAGTCCCGATGCGAGGATTTTGCCCTTGAGGGCAGCGATGTCCTGCCCGTCAATCAATTCATGAGCGACGTCGGGGACGGGATCCTGCCAGATCAGTTCTTCAGCCGGAACCTCCGAGCCGAGATAGCGCGAACGCGGGCCCATGTCGCGGTGCGTCAGCTTGAACCAGGCGCGAGCGAAGGCATCGGCGAATTCATCCGGGTTCTGGTGGAAGCGTTTCGAGATAGGCCCGTAGATTGAATCCATGCGCATCGCCATGTCGGCGGTAGTCATGATGGTCGTTACCCGCTTCGACGGATCATGGGCAGCCGGCGCGAGGTCATTCGTGTCTGGACTGACCGGAACCCACTGCTGGGCCCCGGCGGGGCTCTTCTCCAGATCCCAATCGTAGCCGAACAGAAGATCGAAATAGCCCATATCCCACTTGATCGGGTTCGCGGTCCATGCGCCTTCGATGCCGCTGCTGATCGTATCGTCGCCCTTGCCGCTGCCAAAGCTACTATTCCAGCCAAGGCCCTGCTCTTCGATACTGGCGCCCTCGGGTTCAGGCCCAACCAGCGCCGCATCGCCAGCGCCGTGGCATTTGCCGAAAGTGTGACCGCCGGCGACCAGCGCGACCGTCTCTTCGTCGTTCATCGCCATGCGTGCAAAGGTCTCGCGAATGTCACGCCCGGATGCGACCGCACTCGGTTCGCCGTTCGGACCTTCGGGGTTCACGTAGATCAGACCCATCTGCACGGCGGCGAGAGGGTTTTCGAGATCCCGCTCACCGCTGTAGCGCTTGTCGTCAAGCCACGTGCCCTCGGTCCCCCAGTAAATATCCTCTTCGGGCTCCCAGATATCCTCGCGCCCGCCGCCGAAGCCGAACGTCTTGAATCCCATCGATTCCAGCGCGCAATTGCCGGCGAGGATCATCAAGTCGGCCCACGAGATTTTCCGACCGTATTTCTGCTTGACCGGCCAGAGCAACCGGCGCGCCTTGTCGAGGTTTACGTTGTCGGGCCAGCTATTGAGAGGCGCAAAGCGCTGATTGCCGGACCCTGCGCCGCCGCGGCCGTCCCCGGTGCGGTACGTGCCTGCGCTGTGCCACGCCATCCGGATAAAAAACGGCCCATAGTGACCATAGTCTGCCGGCCACCAGTCCTGTGAGTCGGTCATCAGTGCATAGAGGTCCTTCTTCAGGGCCTCCAGGTCCAGTGTCTTGAACTCCTCAGCATAGTTGAACGCCTTGTCCATGGGATCGGACAGGTGAGAGTTCTGGTGAAGAATCTTCAGGTTCAACTGATTGGGCCACCAGTCTTGGTTCGACGTTCCTCTGCCAGCTGCGTGTTTGTGAGCCCCGCCCACTACCGGGCACTTGCTTTCGCCGTCCATATCCACTCTCCGATCCAGTTCTGCGTTTTCCAGCCTGCTTCAGGCATAAAGATCATATGCACCGACTACTACCAAACGCATATCATCAGGTAAAATTGAATTTAGTGATCGTTGCGATAATTTGTGATGTCCTGATGGGCCGCACAACGCCAAAGGCCGGAGACATGACTGCATTCGACACGCCAGGCTTCAAGCATCGACAGAAACCACCTTACCAAACGGGCGCCATCCAGACATGACAGTACCGAGGACGTGGCCATCACGGCGCGCAAAGCCGTTGAAGAGAGGAAGGCTAAGCAACGAGGCCGGTTCGATCGGACGCAAGCACAACCCGCGCCCCAGATGACGGTCCGTTGCCAGGAGATCTACCCTGGTGGCGTGAGCCTTCACAGCGGGTTCAGCGAGCTTTACATTTCTTTACATTGGCGAAAAACGCCCGCAACAGCACTCCCCTACATTGAGATTGTCGGCGGCAGACAAACCCGCGGCACAGACCCGGGCAACCGCCCTAGAAGCTCAATGAAGGAGTTGTGACATGGCTGACAAACAGGACATCCCGAAAAAAGGCTGGTTTCAAAAAGGCAACCGCAAGGTGATTGCGATTGCAACCGGCACAGTTATCGCCGTTGGCAGCGCCTTCGGTGTCCAAGCAATCGCAAACAGCAAGACGGGTGCACACATGATGGTTCTGGCAAGCGATGGTGGCAGTTGGCATGGTGGATGGCGCGGTGGCTGGCATGGTCGCGGACATCACGGTGGATTAGCCAACATGACGGACGCTCAGATCGAAAAGAAGATCGATCGCATGGTCAAGCATGCCGCGATCGAAATCGATGCCACACCTGAGCAGCAAGCCAAGATTACAAAGCTGTTCGTGGCCGTCGTCAAAGACGTGAAGCCGATGCGCGGCCAGATGCGGGACTCCGGGCGCAAGATCCATGACCTGTTGCTCGCAGATAAGATCGATCGCGAGGCCTTGGAGAAAATCCGGGCAGCAAGGCTGGCCGATGCAGAACGGGTAAGTAAGACGATCGTCAACGCGGTTGCCGAAGCAGCAGAAGTCCTGAGTCCCGATCAACGCAAGGTGCTGGAAGAACGCATCCAAAAGTTCCGGTCCATGCGCCGCAGCTGGGGCCGCGGATGGCATCGCGGCTAAACACGATTTCGGTTTATAGTAGGCTATGAGCGAGAAAATCCTACTGATCGAAGACGATGAGCGACTCGCCGAGTTAGTCAAAGACTATCTCGGCGAGTCCGGCATCTCGGTTGCGGTCGCCGGCACCGGTCAAGGTGGCCTTGAGCAACAGCAAGCGTATCACTTTGATGCAGTCATCTTGGATCTCATGCTGCCGGATATTGACGGTTTGGAGGTTTGCCGGACCATGCGGGCCACCGATCCAGTGCCGATATTGATGTTGACGGCGAAGGGCGATCCGATGGACCGCATCATTGGTCTTGAGATCGGCGCTGATGACTATCTCCCGAAACCGTTCGAGCCACGTGAACTGCTGGCACGACTACGGGCCATTTTGCGGCGCGGGCGTGGACCGGCACCCACGGAGGTTTTGCGCTTCGGCCGCCTCGAAATTGATGCTCAAGCCATGTTGGCGACACTCGACGGGAATCCGTGTAATCTCACAGCACACCAGTTCCGGCTTTTGTCGATTATGGCCAAAGCGCCGGGCAGAGTGCTAAGCCGAGACTACTTGGCCGACCATCTAACCGGCGAGAGCATCGATACCTTTGACCGCGCAATAGATGTCCATATTTCACGCATTCGAGCGGAAATTGAAGACGATCCGAAGCAGCCGCGACGCGTCATCACTGTGAGGGGAGCCGGCTATGTATTTGCACGCGCGCAGGATTGACACCATTCGCTATGACAGATTGTGCCGAGGCCTAATTGTATGCTGAAGCGGCGGCTATTTCTCCAAATTTATGCAACGATCATTGCAGCCTTAGTCACCGTTGTGGTGATTTCCGGTGTGCTTTGGAACATGTTTGGCCGTGATCATTTCAATCGGCATGTGTTCGAAGTCGCGGGTCGGCTTGTGCAAATGGTTCTGCCGCCTGCAAGCGCACCGACGGCAGAGCAACGCGACGCCGTGGCGCGACTGGGCCGAGAGCTCAACATTGATCTCGGCTTGTTCAAGCCTGACGGTGAGTTGATCGCGTCAACCAGTGACAAGATTGTCTCGCAGCCCCGTCACACACGTCGCGGTTGGCATCGGACCGGACGTGGCCCGAGGTGGGGTCTCAACCTTCCTGACGACCGATGGGTTATCGTTGATCTCGGTCGACGCGGCGCGCGGCACCCTCTACTTGGGTTGCTATTATTCCTGAGTGCTATTGCACTAGGTGTTGCGGCTGTCGCCTATCCCTTCGTGCGGCGCCTAACCAGACGGATCGAGCGCTTGCAGCAAGGCGTCGATCAAATTGGCTCTGGAGATCTGTCCGCTCGGGTAAACGTCGAAGGTCGGGACGAAGTCGCCGCGCTTGCGACAAGCTTCAACCATGCCGCCGAGAAAATCGAGACACTGGTTGGTTCGCACAAGTTGCTTCTTGCCAATGCATCGCACGAACTGCGCACACCGTTGTCGCGCATTCGACTTGGGATTGAGCTACTCAAATCAGGTGATGATCAGGCGCGCAAGGCAGCGCTTGAGCAAGATGTTTCCGAACTTGATACGCTGATTGACGAGATCCTATTGATGAGCCGTCTTGATGACGCGGCGCATCTGGATCTGTCTGAAGATGTCGACTTGGTTGGCCTGATCGCGGAAGAATGCGCGCGATATGAGGGCTGCTCTTTTTCAGGTGAGGCGCTACCTATCAAGGGCGACACACGATTGCTGAGACGTCTCGTGCGCAACCTTTTGGAGAATGCGGGCAAACACGGCGTTTTACCGGCTGAGATCGTGATAAGCACCACAAGCGATCATGCCCTGCTTGTCTTCAGCGATCAGGGCGTCGGCATCGCCGAAGCTGAGCGCGAGAAAGTCTTTCAGCCCTTCTATCGATCACCCGGCAAACAAAACCTCCAAGATTATGGACTCGGACTTCCGCTCGTTCGCCAGATCGCCGAGGCGCATGGCGGCACTGCATCTATTGTTGGCACGTCGGCAAGCGCCTCTCGCTTCGAAATCAGGCTCCCCTTGCGCCAAAGCTGACGCTTATCACGGAACGCCTCACACCTGCTGCTATGAGCGCTGTAAATCAGGCGTATGCAGGGCGTTGTCACATTAAGCGAAATTGGCCAATCACATTGCGACACGCGCACGATCAAAATCCCGGTTCAGAACAAGTCTCGATCAGTCCCGACTCAAACCCTTGCTAATAAGGTTCAGCAAGTCGACTGGCAACGGGAACACAATCGTCGAACTCTTCTCGCCAGCGATATTGGCAAGTGTCCCGAGATACCTGAGTTGCATTGACTCGGGATGCTGCGAGAGCTTTTCACCGGCTTGCACCAGTTTCTCTGCGGCCTGGGATTCCCCTTCCGCATCGATGATTTTTGCTCGTCGCAAGCGTTCGGCTTCAGCCTGCTTAGCAATGGCGCGGACCATCTGCTCATCAAGATCGATGTGTTTCAGTTCAACGTTGGAAACTTTGATGCCCCAGGCATCGGTCTGCTTGTCTAAAATGAGTTGGACGTCACTGTTAAGCTGTTCGCGCTCGGCCAACATCTGGTCCAGTTCGTGTTGCCCAACAACGGATCGAAGCGTCGTTTGCGCCAGTTCACTCGTCGCCTGATTGAAATCCTCAACCTGAATTATCGCTTTTTCCGGATCAATGACACGGTAGTAGACGACGGCATTGACCTTCACCGAGACGTTGTCACGCGAGATCACGTCCTGCGGTGGCACGTCGAAAACGCGTGTTCTGAGATCGATCCGTTCCATTTGCTGGACTATGGGGATAATCAGGATCAGACCTGGCCCTTTGACACCGGAAAATCTGCCAAGGGTAAAAACCACGCCACGCTCATACTCACGCAAGATACGGATTGCGTATATCAAAATGAAAAGGACGAAAAAGACTGGCACAAGTATCGTCAAAATGTATGGAGGGATCATGATCGTGTCCTTTGTTGGTTATTCGACGATGAGTGTCAGGCCGTCGCGACCGATGACGCGGATCTTCGTGCCCGTGGCCAAGTCCTTGTTCGAACGCGCGGTCCAGTCTTCTCCGTGCACGTGAACCCTGCCGCGCCCGGCATTCCAGCTGGCGACCTCTCCTTCGAGGCCGACCAGTTGCTCGCTGCCCGTGACGACGCGACAGCGACGCGCGCGCATGATGAATCCGAGCAGGCCGATCAAGATCAATGCACTTGTGACAGCGGTAGCGATGATCAGCGGCCAGGCTATTGACAGATCTATATCGGCACCAGCTGGATCGAAGAGGAAGATTGCGCCTGTGATAAAGGCTGCAACGCCTCCAAGACCGAGAATGCCGAACCCTGGTGCAAAGGCCTCCGCCGCCATGAGCGCGATACCCAGTACCAGAAGCGCAAGACCTGCATAGCTCAGTGGCAGTGCCGATAAGGCCATTAGTGCAATAATTAAGCTGATGCCGCCGACGACACCGGGGCCCGTGAGGCCCGGGCTCCAGAACTCGAAGATGATCCCATAGACGCCAATCAGCAGCAGTATGAATGCAACATTGGGGTCTGTGATCGCGGTCAGGAATTTTACCTTCCAATTAGGTTCGATTGATTTGATCTCAGCATCTCGAACATTAAGGATGCGTTCACCGGCCTCCGTTCTGATGCGTCTGTCCTGGAGTTTTGTGAGTAGGTCCCGAATATCGGTTGCCACAAGATCAATCACGCCTTCCTTCAGGGCTTCCTTTGACGTTAAGGTTGCGGCTTCGCGAACGAACTTGTCCGCCCATTGTTCGCTTCGCCCTCGCAATTGGGCCAGGCTTCTGAGATATGCGACGGCGTCATTGATCATCTTATTTTGAGCTGCGTCCACGGCACCGCCGCCCTTTCGCTCCTTGGAGCCGGGCGGCGTGCCGCCGGGTTTGGGTCCCTGCGGCAATCCCGGCAACTGCATTTGGATCGGAGTTGCAGCACCTAGGTGCGTGCCGGGCGCCATCGCAACAATATGCGAAGCGTAGGCGATATAGGTCCCGGCACTGGCAGCCCGTGCGCCACTCGGCGCAACAAAAACCGCAATGGGAATCGGAGATGCCAGGATCGATTGAATGATCGATCGCGTTGCCGAGACTAGCCCACCTGGTGTGTCTATCTTCAGAACCAAGAGTTTCGCTTTTTCTACTCGAGAGAACGTAAGGACGTCATTGACGTAGTACTCGGTGCCAACTCCGATTGCGCCTTTAATTTCTGCGACGACCACAAGGCCATTCGCTGCACGCGCAGGCGGCCCTCCCCAGCAAGCGATTATTCCGGCGAGTAGGGCAAGGGTCAGCGCGCATTTTAATTTCTCAACAAGCTGCCATTCGCTGAGCCCGGGCACGCGTCCACCTCCCATTCCTGAATCGTTTAATAATAGCTCATTCAGGCAATTCAACATTGATGCGAATCAAGTCGCGTGCTGCTCGAAGTAATCGACCTGATTAAGAGCCCGCCCGGGGCAATGCTGCAATTCGGCATGCGGACGACGATGGAAAGGTGTTGTTTGTCCTAGCCCCTTAGACCTGGCCATCTTTTTCCTCATTCACTAAGGAGCATGAGATGGCCCGGAAGAGTTACTCGGACGAAGATGTCCTGAGGTTGTTGCGTGAGATTGAGCTGCACTTGGCGTCGGGAAGTGACGTTGCAACAGCATGCCGTACAGCCGGTGTCAGCGATGCGACGTACTATACATGGCGTAAGAAGTTTGGCGGCATGGGTCGTTCGCAACTCTCCGAGCTCGAGTCTCTTGAGGAAGAGAACCAACGCCTGAAGAAGGTTGTGGCTGACCTGGAACTGGACAAGTTGATCCTCAAGGAGAGCCTGGATTTTTTAAGGCCGAAAGCTTGACGACACGAGACCTTCGTCAGGCTGTCATTGTAGATATGTGACAACACCCGGCGGGTGACCAGCAGGGGCTTGATCATCAGAAAAAGTTATAGGATTGGATTCGACAAGTGCCTGAAGGTAACCGTAGTATTTGATCCGTTCGTTTTTATTGAACAAGATCCAGCCCGCAAATAATCGCCACGAGCAGAATGCGATCTGGTAGCGACGTCTAAAAATAACACCATGCTTTGCAGTCACGTATCTGTGGCTTCGCATGCGGTGGTAAGACTTGAACGTCTGGAGCCGACGTGAATACGCCGTCGAGCCTCCGCCGACGTGTTCGACGATTGCATCGTGTACATGACCAAGCCGTTTGCCTCTTTGTAACAGCCGTACAGTAAGGTCATCATCTTCGGCGTACATAAAAATATTCTCATCGAAACCGCCGATTGCTTCGAAATCGGAACGTCGGCAAAAAAGTGCTGCACCGGAGAGCATGTAAAGGTCCTGATCCTTGGTTGGTCGAGTCGGTCGGACCTTTCGTGCGACTGCAGGCATTATGCATGATTGCCGTCGGAAGAACTGTGTTCCGTCCTGGAAGAGAATACGTGGGTTGAATGCCGCGTACTCAGGCCGCTTTGCGGCGGCTGCAATTAAGTGATCGATGGTATCAGTACGCATCTGTGTGTCAGGATTTAGAAATAAAATAAATGGGCGTGACGTTAATGCTGCGCCTTGATTGCATGCAGGGCCAAAGCCGGTATTCTGACGATTGGTAATCAGATGGAATCCGGCATCTCTCACACATTCGACGGTGCCATCTGTACTTGCATTGTCGACAACGATGATCTCGGCCCTGCTATCCACCGAGTTGAGCGCTTTCATGATTACTTCTGCGCTGTTGTATGTGACGATAACTACACTGACTGGAATCTTCTCCGCCATTGGCCCTCACCTCGAGCGAACATCTAATTGGGCAAAGGCGTAGACATCTCCATCCTGAGCGATAGGACTGAGGCCAGCAGCCTTGGCAAAATCGAGCAAATTCTCGACGCTGTGTCCAGTGCGCTGGTATGATTGTGGATGCA
>Ga0209345_10004295_pt1 | contig 13865 bp, 10 predicted proteins | sample Cruoilmetagenom7_FD_187294 | JGI IMG/M metagenome (GOLD analysis project Ga0209345, IMG submission 187294) | Oil polluted marine microbial communities from Coal Oil Point, Santa Barbara, California, USA - Sample 7 (SPAdes) (version 2) | ecosystem: Environmental > Aquatic > Marine > Oil seeps ... | reverse complement strand
AAAATATGCAGATTATTTTAAGGCAATTGATTATAGCGATAAACTTAAAGTACTTAAATATACTAAAGATAATAAAATAGATTGTATTGTTCCTTTAAATGATTTTGGTGTGCATGCAGCTTTTTTTGTGAGTCAAAAACTAGGATTAATCAATCCAAGCTATTTAACCGCAAAATGTGCAACAGATAAAGGTTTAATGCGAGATATATGGAATATAGAACAAATACCACAGCCAAAATTTAAGATATTTAATAAAAATGATAATATTGAAATTTCAGGTGATTTAAGTTTTCCAGTTGTTGTAAAACCAACAGATTCAAGTGGTGGTAGAGGAATCACTGTAGCCAATAATGGAAAAGAACTTCAATTTTCTATAGATCTTGCTAAAAGTTTTACTGTTCATAATAATAGAATTATTATTGAAGAGTTTGTAGATGGTGTAGAAGTGACAGTTGAATGTATTGCTTATAAAGGAAATATTAAATTATTGACTATGAGTGATAAAGTTAAGCCAGATTCCAAGTATAGAGTTGCGACATCATTAAATTATCCTGCATATTTTAATGAAAGTGTAAAAAAAAGAATTTTTAATATTGTTTTATCTGCGAGTGAAAGCTTGGGAATAGCTAATGGAATGATACATGCAGAACTTATCGTTTCACAAGATGAATCAGTAATTAAAATTGTTGAACTTGGTGCTAGGGGTGGTGGTGGACATGTATTTGGCCAAATTATCAATACTGTTACGGGTATAGATGCTCCAAAAGAATATACTAATATATTATTAGGAAAGACACCTAAACTAGAATCAAATGTCAATAATGGATGTGTATATAGATTTTTTAATCCTAGTAAAAATGGAATCATAAAAAGTATAAATTATGATATAAAAATATTTGAAAATGACTTTGTATTAGATTATGGCTTTACTTCTAAAGTTGGTGATAGTTATGATGGATTAAGTAATAGTTTGAAACGAATTGGTTTCGTTGTTGTATCTGGAAATGATAGAGAAGAAGCAATAAAAAATGCAGATTATATAGAAAAAAATATTTTATTTGAAATTAAGTAAAAAGAAGATGAGTGATTCCCAAATAAAATATTTTTTCTATTTTGGAAACTATTATAAAGAATACTGAGGTTTTAGAATATGACTAGAATAGTAGACCACAATAATCACTTAAACTTTTTTAGATTATTATTTGCACTACAGGTTGTATATATGCATACATCACATTGGTTAAATTTTCCAAAGGGTGGTGAACTGTTATTTGACTTCTTTACACTTTTTCCAGGTGTACTACTAGGATTTGAAATTACTAATAGTGGATATGCATACATTGTAGTTCTTTCAACTACATTTTTGATTGTTTATTTCTCATGGACATATATTGAAAAGCCTATGTTGAAATTAAAGGCTAACAAGTGAATATAGGTTATTATTTAAAAAGAGCCGCTTCTATGCCAATTAAAGAGCTTATAAAAAAAATATTAAATAGAATAAATTTAAAAGTAAAAAATATTATACAAAAAGCAAAAGATTCAAATGGAAATACAAATATAAACTTTGATATTTCTCTTATCAAAGATACTTACATAGATATAAATAAACTAAATACTTCAAATATAGATCAAAAAGTTGCAAAATACTTATCAGAGATGTATTGTAAGCATAGGTTTGATTTACTTGGAAGTGGATGGGTAGAAAATAGCTATGACTCTGTTGCACTTGGAGTTGAAGGATATAAATATGAAATGAATATGCTTAGTCCAAAATATCAAACTCATGAATATGAGCCTATTGATTGGCAAAAAGATTTTAAGAGTGGTTATAGATGGAGTGAAAATACTTGGTATAAAGATATAGTATTTGGTAAGGACTTAGGCGTAGATATAAAAGTACCTTGGGAATTAGCACGATTTCAACATCTTCCCCAGTTGGCTATATTTGCCATAATTGATAAAAGCTTACTAGAAAAAAATATAAAAGAATTTAAATATCAAGTTATAGATTTTATTTCTAATAATCCACCACGTATGGGTGTAAACTGGGTGTGTACAATGGATGTGGGTATACGAGTTAGTAATATGCTTATTGCTTATGATATCTTCGTTCAAATGGATAAGCAAGGAGTTATTGATACTCCGTTCAAGCAAATATTTTCTAATAGTATTTATGAACATGGTTTGCATATAATAAATAATTTAGAATGGAGTCAATTTGGTAGAAATAATCATTATTTAAGTGATATTGCAGGATTGTTATACGTGTCTGCTTATCTAGAATCAACAAATGAAACAACTCAATGGTTGGCCTTTAGTATTCAAGAATTAATAAATGAAATGGAATACGAGTTTAATAGAGATGGAGGAAATTTTGAAAGTTCTACAAGTTATCATAGGCTAAGTGGTGAACTCATGGTATATAGTACGGCTTTAGTATTAGGATTAAAAAAAGATAAAATAAAAGCTTTACAAAATTATAATCATAAAAATTGGAGTTATTCTCCAAAATTACTGTCAAGAGAAAAACAAGAATATAAAATTAATAATTTATTGAAAATTGAGTTTCCACAATGGTTTAATGACAAGTTATACAAAATTGGTAGATTTACAGTTGATATTACAAAACCAAATGGAGAGGTGCCACAAATTGGTGATAATGATAGTGGTAGATTTTTTCGATTAACTCCAAATGGAAAATTTATGTTTAATCAAGAAGCAGTAGAAAAATATATAAATTTAGAAGGATATATTAAAGATAATAGTTTGTTTTGGGATGAAAATATTTTAGATCATTCTACTTTTATAAGTGCTGTTAGTGGTCTATTTGAAGATGATATCTTTGATTCATCTATTACTGTTGAGAAAACTTTTATTGAATCAATTGCAAAAAATTATATTAATGTTGAAAATAAGCCCAAAAAATCCATACAGTTGATAAAGAATGAGATTCCAGAGTTAGATCATAAAAATACAATAATTCATAATACAAAATTTAAAATAAAAAATCTAAAATTAATTCCATATGTAGATAGTGGAATATTTGTTTTTAAAACAGATAATTTATATCTTATACTTTCAATAACGCCACTTGGTTCGAATGGTGGTGGATCACATACTCATAATGATAAGTTAAGTTATGAGTTATGGCTTGATGGGAAAAATATAATAAAAGATCCAGGTACATACTTATATACTCCTTTGCCACAAAAAAGAAATGAATTTAGAAGTATAAATGCTCACAATGTACCTATTATAAATAATATGGAACAAAATAGTTACACATATGGAAAATTATTTGGATTTGATTGTAACAGTAATAGCAGGCTGTTAAGTATTGAAAATGACTTTGTTGAAGTTATTTTAGAGTACAATAATGGGTATAAACAGATAAGGAAAATTAGTTTTTTAGATAAAAAAATTAAAATTGAGGATTCAAGCAATCAACCATTTGTATATACGAAGTTTAGTATGTATTCTAGTGGATATGGAAAATTAGAAGTAAGAGCTTTTGAAGGTGAATAATATATTTATAATACCAAAAGGGTTATCAGCAGGTGTAGTTAATTCTCAGATTGTTGAGATGGTATTTAAGTTAAATGTTTTAGATAATAAAGAGAACTATATAATAGTTCATAAGTCGGATATAAAAAAAATATCCAATCCAGATGCTATGTATGATTCGTTGTTTTTTTATTTAATTAAACAAGTTGGAATAGACAATATATATATACGCTCTATATTTGATTTTATAACAGTGTTTTTTTTAAAAATATTTTTTTTCAGAAAATATACTATTATTTACGATTTTAGAGGTATTATTAACGAAGAGAGCTATTTAAGAAATAAAAGTGCTATAAGAAAACAAATACTTTTTAAAATAGAAAAATTCATATATAACAAAGCAGATAGAGTGCATACAGTGTCAAACAACCTTAAAAAGTATTTGATAGATAATTTTGGGTACAGGAGTGTTAATGTTATACCTTGCTCTGTATCTACAAATTTGTTAAAGAAAGTAAAAAATAAAGATTGCATTGACTTTGTGTATTTAGGTAGTACTGCAGTTTGGCAAAAATTTGAAGAGACTATAAAGTTATATGGCTTTATAGAAAAAAGATTAGAAAATAGTAAATTAACTATAGTTACATTAAATCAGAATGAAGCCAAAAAAATTGTAGAAAAGTATAAAATAATAAACTTTGAAATAAAATCACTAAATCATCAAGAGGTTTTGCAAGATTTGAAAAATTATGATTTTGGATTTTTGCTAAGAGACGACAATATTGTGAATAATACGGCTTCACCTATAAAGTTTTTAGAGTATGTTTCAAATGGAGTTATACCTATAATGACAGATTCAGTTGGTGATTATTCTAAGTTAGTGTTGGATGAGAAAATAGGTATTATTTTAAAAAAAGATTTAAAAATAGATATAAAAGATTTAGAAGTGTTGTTAGATGATGAACATATTCATCAAAAAATGAAAGCTTTTACAGATAAGTATTTATGGCATAATGTTTTAAATGATTTTTTTGAGTAGAAAACTAAAGAGTATGAATATGTTTAAAGGAAAGAAGTGAGTATATCAATAAATCTGATAGGAAAGGTACCTCCTCCTATAGGTGGTGTTACAATACACACATTACGCTTATACCAATGGTTAAAGAAAAAAGATGATATAAAAATTATACTTTCTGCATTAAATAAACATGATATCAAAGATGAGTCAATTCAATACATTGGTAGTTTTTTTCCTTGGATTGTAAAAAAGCTTTTTTTTGGTTTTAGAGAGGATATTGTTCATTATCAGGGAGCCAATTTTTTTGGATTACTACTATTGTCGTTAGTGAAAAAAATACATCCTAGTTTTAAGCTTATATGGAGTATTCATAGTGAGTATTTAGTTCCAAGATTGTTGTCTAACTCAATTTTCACAAGGGCATATAGGCAAGTTACTTTAACGATTGTTGACAATATTAATATAAAAACTCAGTTAATAAATGGAGGCTTTAGCAAAGAAAATATATATATTATATCACCTTTTTTTATGCCTGATAACTATAGTTCTGAGAAATCCAATATATTGGATAAATATAGAAGTGAAAACAAAAAAATATTAATTTTTAATGCATTTAAATTAGTATTTAATGCAGAAAAACAAGATGTATATGGGCTTGACACTTTGTTGAAATCATTTGATTTAGTAGATACCAACACTATTCTTATTTTACTAATTCCATCAATGAATAAACTTGAAAAGGATTATTATAATTCTTTACTATCTAAAGTAGATAAGAAAAATAGAGAAAGAATCATTTTAATAAATGATATAAAAACTGAAGGGTGGAAATATATACAGTCAGCGGATATTTTTATAAGGCCTACTATTACGGATGGAGATGCTCTGTCAATAAGAGAAGCATTATATACTGGTGTCGCAACACTTGTCAGTGATTGTACTGTAAGACCTAAAGGTGTACACTTATTTAAAACATCAGATCATGAAAGCTTGGCACAATCATTAAATAGTTTGTTGGTTAATAAAGATTTAGAAAGCCCTACTATTGAAGAAAACAATATTGATTTATTTGTAGAATGTTATAAAAAACTAAAATATAGAGAAGGAGTTTAATGTTAAATCTTATAATTGGAAAAAGTAGTAATCTCTCATCCCATTTAGAACAAAAACTTGATAAAACTATTTTGATTTCTTCGCAAAGTATTGCTGACTCATTATCTAAGATAGATTTTAAGATATACAGTAGTATAAATATTATATTCAATCAATTTCAGGTTTCCACCAAATTGGTTACACTAGACGAACCCACTACATATATAAGTAGAAGCATAGACTCTACAGCTATTGTTTTAGAATATATTCAAAAAAACAATATAACAATTAATAAAATCATTTATACAAGTAGTAGTTCTGTGTATGGTAATAATATAGCGTGTGATGAATTACAAGATACTAATCCTTTGAGTTTGCACTCTTCGTTAAAGTATGCAAATGAAAAGTTAATTGAACTTTTTTGTTCTACGTATAAAATAGATTATTCAATAGTTAGAATCTTTAATATGTATGGTGGAGATGATAAGTTTTCTATTATTTCTAAAATTATTAAGATTTATAAAAATAACGAAGTATTGAATCTTATAAATAATGGAGAGGCTATAAGAGACTTTATTCATATAGATGATGTTGTACAGTGTTATATGGAAATATTAAAAGTAAGAGAGGTACCTATAATAAATATTGGTACCTCTGAGGGAAAATCTATATTGTACATGCTTGATTTTTTACGAAAAAATAAAATTGATATTAAAACAAAAAATATTTATAAAGATGAATTAAAAGTTTCCGTATCAAAAAATAAAATACTGTTGGATATACTCGGGGGGTACTCGTTTAAAAAAGTCGAAGAGTATCTTTTGGATTATATTAATAAATTATCTATTAAATGAGGGGAAAATGAAACAACTACTGCAAGACCTTAAAAAAGGTGAAATATTACTAGAAGAGGTACCTCTTCCAAATTGTGGCAAGAATGAAGTTCTGATAAAAACTGAAAAAAGTCTTATTTCTCCTGGTACAGAACGAATGTTACTTGAGTTTGGAAGAGGTTCATATATTCAAAAAGCTAGACAGCAACCCGATAAAGTAAAAATGGTGCTTAACAAAATTAAAACAGATGGTTTAGCACCAACATTAGAAACTGTATTTACAAAACTTGGAGAGCCTATGCCTCTTGGGTATTGTAATGCTGGGATTGTTATGGAAGTTGGTTCTGATGTTAATGAATTTAAAGTTGGTGATAGAGTTATATCAAATGGTTCTCATAGTGAAGTTGTAGTTGTAGGAAAAAATCTTGTAGCTAAAATTCCGGATAATGTATCTTTTGAGCTAGCATCTTTTACAGTTATATCTTCTATTGCATTGCAAGGGATAAGACTGTTTCAACCAACACTTGGTGAAAAGGTTGTTGTTATTGGTCTTGGACTTATTGGGCAGATAACTATGGAACTACTCAGAGCAAATGGATGTGAAGCAATTGGTGTAGATATAGACCAGGAAAAAGTAGAACTTGCACGTTCAAATGGTTTTACAGCTCTAAATCCATCAAATGGAGAAGATCCTATTCCATTTGTAGCAAATGATACTGACGAGATAGGAGTAGACGGAGTTATCATAACTGCAGCTACAAAATCTAATGGTCCACTGGAACAAGCTGCTGAAATTACAAGAAAAAAAGGTCGTATTGTAGCTGTTGGTGCTATTGGTATGAATATACCTCGTCCACCTTTTTATGAAAAAGAGATAGCATTTTATATATCTAGTTCTTATGGTCCAGGGAGATATGATAGTAAATATGAAGAAGAGGGAATTGATTATCCTATAGGATTTGTTAGATGGACACAAAATAGAAATTTTCAAGCTATTTTACAGCTTTTTTCAAATGGCAGTTTAAATTTTGATTATTTGATAACTCACAAATATAAATTTTTAGAAGCTGCTAGTGCTTATAATGAGATTCTTGATAATAGAAATGCATTAGGTGTATTACTTGAGTATGAAGATTTAAAAAATATTATAGTTGATAAAAAAATAAATGTAGTGTCCGGTAGTAGTGATACTAGTTCAGAGGTTAATATTGGAGTAATAGGCTCTGGTAATTTTACCAAAATAGTTGTTCTTCCAATTTTAAAATCGAGTAGTGCAAAACTTGTGGGAATATCAAGTGCTAAAGGTGTATCAAGTGCTATAGCAGGTAAAAAGTTTGGATTTGAATATACTACTACAGATTATACTGAACTTTTAAAAGATACAAAAATTAATACTATTTTTATTACTACAAGACATAATAATCATGCAAAATTAATTATAGAATCTCTTGAAGCTGGTAAAAATGTCTTTGTCGAGAAACCTTTAGCGATAAATATGGAGCAATTAGCCAATGTTATAAAAGTCTGTAATAGATTGGTAAGTGAGAATAAAATGCCAAAGCTTCTTGTAGGGTTTAATAGAAGGTTTTCTCCATTTGCAAAAGATATCTTTACAAAAACAAAAGGCAGAAGTTCAGCTATTGCTATGAATATGACTATAAATGCAGGAGCTTTACCAAATGATTTATGGGTACATGACCCTAAAGTTGGTGGCGGCAGAATTATAGGTGAAGGATGTCACTTTATAGATACTATGAGTTATTTTTCAAAAAGTGATGTTGAAAGTGTTTATAGTACAGCACTTAATAGTGATAAAGAGATAGCAATAAAAAATGATAATGTTATTTTAAATATGAAGTTTAAAGATGGCTCAATTGGAACTTTGAGTTATCTGTCAAATGGTAATAAATCATTTGCTAAAGAGCAGATGAGTTTGTTTTGTGAAGGTAAAGTCTTTGTGTTGGATAATTATAAAAAGAACAAAGCTTATGGAAGTAGTGATTTTAAAAAGTTCTCCCAAGATAAAGGACATAGAGATGAGATGCATGGATTCATTGAAAATATCAAATCTTCAAATGAAAATTTGATATCTTTGGAATCTATGGTGAATACAACACTTGCAACCTTCGCACATGTAAAATCTTTAGAAGAAAATAGAGAGGTTAAGATTTCTAAACTAGAAGATGAGCTAAATGAACTTATCTAAAGTTTTACTTATTTTAAATACTGTTAAGTATTTGAAATTTAAACAAATTTTTTTTAGAATATTTTATTTTTTAAGAGGTAGATATAGAAAATTAATTGGTTTTAGATATAAACTTGTAAAAGAATCAAAATCAGTTCCTTTAGTGCTGGAAGATTCCATATATAGCTATGAAAGTTATATTGATGATAAATTTAATTTTTTAAATTTATCAAAATCTTTTGATGAAAAAATAGATTGGAATTATAATAAATATGGAAAACTATGGACATATAATCTCACTTATTTTGAGTTTTTAAATCAGCAAACTTTTAAACAAAATATAGGCTTAGAGTTGATGCATGATTTTGTAGATAACTCAACTATTATAAAAGATGGCTTTGAGCCATTCCCGATTAGTTTAAGAGCTGTTAACTGGATTAAATTTTTAACTAACAATAAAATTAGTGATAAGAAAATAGATGATAGTTTATATGCTCAATATTATATTTTAATTGATAATTTAGAATATCAACTGCTTGGTAATCATCTACTTGAAAATGGATTTAGCTTATTGTTTGGTGCATACTATTTTCAAGATGAAAAACTTTATCAAAAAGCTAAAATTATATTAAAAGAAGAATTGGAAGAGCAGATACTTGAAGATGGTGGACACTTTGAACTCAGCCCTATGTATCATAAGATAATGCTTTTTAGAGTTCTTGATTGTATTAATTTAATTGAAAACAATAATTATAAGAATCAAGAACTTTTAGAGTTATTAACTTCAAAAGCTGAGTTGATGATGGGATGGCTTAAAAATATAGTCTATAAAAATGGGGATATTCCTCTTTTAAATGATAGTGCAAATTATATTGCTCCTGTTTCAAAAGAACTATTTGAATATACAAATAATTTAAAATTAAATATTAAAAATTCAAAATTATCAGATAGTGGCTATAGGAAAATAACAAAAGAGAAGTATGAATGTATAGTTGACATTGGAGGTATTGGTGCAAAATATATTCCAGGACATGCTCATGCAGATACTTTTAATTTTGAACTTAGAATTGATGGTAAGCCACTCATTGTGGATAGTGCTTTAAGTACTTATGAAACTAATGATAGAAGATCTTTTGAAAGAAGTACTGCCGCTCATAATACTGTTGAAGTATTGGGAGAAAACAGTAGTGAGGTTTGGAGCGGATTTAAAGTTGCAAATCGTGCTGAAATAATTGAATTAAAAGAAAAAGAAAACTACATAAAAGCTACACATAATGGATATAAAAAATATGATGTATTGCATACTAGAAGTTGGAAATTTGAAGATGAAAAAATTATTATTGAAGATAGCTTAAGTAAAGAGTCTAAAGCTATATTTAGGTTGCATTTTCATCCAAATATGGATGAGTATGCTATTGATCAATATGTAAATACACAAAACTTAGAATTTAAGATATTGAATTACCAATATGCTAAAGGCTTTAATAAACTTGTGAATGCTAAATATATGGAGATTTATTTTAATCAAAATTGTCAAGTAGAGATAAGATTGTGAAGACAATAAATTTTATTACGCCACATTATCTACCAGAGATTTCACCTTGTACAAATAGAGTTTTATCATATATTAATGAATTAGAAAAACATTACAATATAAATGTTATTTGTTTGAGTGAAAAAGGTACTTATGAAGATAAGCTTATAGTAGAGCAAAGTAACAGAGTAAAAATTTACTATGTAAACCAAAAACAATTTGATGGAAAAAAGTTTATTACTAGAGCTTTAAATGAAATGTATTATATAGTTAGATTAGTTTTAGTTGCTAATAAAATTAAATCAGATATTACAATTGCAACAACACCTTACATGTTTATAATTCCATTAGTAGGGTATTTTGGTAAAGGTAAAAAAATACTTGATATTCGTGATTTAGTTTGGGAATATTTAAATAAGAAGAGCTTTATAAAAAAACTTTTGACATTAGTTATGAAAAAGTCAATGAATAAATTTGATAAAATTATTGTTACGAATGAATATGAAAAAAATATTTTAGAGAACGAGTATAAAAAAAAAGAAATAACCATCATACATAATGGAATAGATATAGTTAAATTTAATAAGTTGTCTAATATAAAAGTAAGAAATAATAAAAAATTCACTGTAACATATGTAGGCAATATTGGACTTGCACAAAATATCAAGATATTAGTTATGGCTGCAGAAATGTTACCTAATGTAGATTTTAAAATAGTGGGTGATGGTGCTGAAATGAAATCTCTTGAAAATTACTCCAATAAGCATAGAATAAAGAACATAGAGTTCACAGGAAAATTAGATTGGAATGAATTAGAATATTATTATCAAACCAGTTCTATTTTATATGCACAATTAGATGAAAAATTTATTTCAGCGGTCCCTTCAAAATTATATGAATATGCTTCTATTGGGTTGCCTATAATATTCGGAGGTACTGGAATAGCTGTAAAACTAATGAATGAACTTGAAAATACATTTGTAATAAAACCAAACAGTGTTAATGAGCTTGTTAATGCAATAGATAAAATAGTATCTTCTGAAATTTTGATATCAAATAAGAATAAAAATCATATTGAAGAAAACTACTTAAGAAATAAAGTAGTATTAAAAATCAATAAATTAATAGAAGATATATATGAATAATAAAAAAATATTAATTACAGGTTCAAATGGCTTTATTGGAAGTTACTTTAAAAGTAAGTATGCTAATAAATACAGTATAAACAGCTTTTCATTTTTGAATGATAACTTCGAAGAATTAAACTTATCCAATATAAATACTATTGTCCACCTTGCAGCACTTGTTCATCAAAAAGCTAGAGCAAGTAAAGAAGAGTACAAGAAAATAAATGTAACTCAAACATTAGAGTTGGCTAGAAAAGCTAAAGAGAGTGGAGTTAGACACTTTATATTTATGAGTACGATTGCAGTTTATGGCATAGAAGTAGGTGTGATAAGTGAAGATGGTGATTGTAATCCAATAACTGACTACGGAAAAAGTAAGCTAAAAGCAGAGCTTGAACTTCAAAAGTTAGAAGATGATGATTTTAAGGTATCCATTATTAGACCACCGATTGTTAATGGATATAATGCTCCAGGTAACATGAAAAACTTAATAGGCTTGGTAAGTAAAATATCTATTTTACCTTTTGGAAATATTCAAAATAGAAGAAGTATGGTTTATGTCGGGAACCTTTGTCATTTAATTGATGAGGTAATTACACAAAAGAAGAGTGGGGTTTTTTTAGCTTCTGATGATGAGCCACTCAGTACTACCAAACTCATAGAGTTAATAGCACAAAATCTCAATAAAAAAGTATATCTTCTAAAGGTGCCTTTTTTTGAGAGTTTGTTAAAGTTAGTAAAGCCATCTTTTTATAAAAGACTTTATGAGAGTCTGGAAGTTGATAATAGTAGAACAAAAGAGATACTAGGTCTGAAAAATCCATATAGTGTTGAAGATGGGATAAAATTTATGATCAGAGGGGAATTAGATTCCCAGTCAAGCTGAGAATGACGGAGACAGAGATGTTATATATATTATTATTAATTTTATCCTTTATCCTTACATATTTTATAAAAAACTATGCAATTAAAAAGTCGCTTATAGCAGAGGTAAATGAGCGAAGTTCTCACACGGCTCCAACTCCCCATGGTGGTGGAATTGCTATAGCTGTTACTTGGTTTGTTGGTTTGTCTTATCTGTTTTATATTGGCGATATAGATAGTTCTTTGTATTTGGCTCTGATGGTTGGGGTTATTATATCTGTTGTGAGTTATTTTGATGACCTGTTTGAACTCAGTGCAAAGCTTAGGTTATCTGTTCAGGCTCTTGTTGCTCTTTTAGGATTATACTTTTTAGGTGGATTTGAAAGTTTTAACTTTGGGCTGTTTAGTATAGAAAATCAGCTTTTTACAAATATTTTTGCTTTTTTTATGATAATCTGGTTTATAAATCTATATAACTTTTTAGACGGTATAGATGGATATGCCGGAAGTTATGCTCTGTTTATCTCAATAGCTGCATTTATACTTTTTGGCGGTAGCCATTTTTTAGTTTTAGGTGTTGGTGTTTTAGGGTTTTTAGTATGGAACTGGCACAAAGCTAAGATATTTATGGGTGATGTTGGCAGTACACTGCTTGGCTACAATATAGCAATATTTACAATTTACTATGCAAATCAAGATAGCTCAAACTTATGGATATGGATAATACTTTTTGGACTATTTTGGTTTGATGCTACATTAACACTTTTTAGAAGATATAAAAATGGTGAAAGACTAAGCCAGGCACATAAAAAGCATGCTTATCAAAGACTTACTCAAAGTGGCTGGGCACATGACAGGGTAGTACTGTTTTCCATTTTAGTCAATGTTGTTCTATTTGGATTTGCTTATTTTATATCTAATATTTTTATTGCGTTTATCGTATCACTTATTGTACTTTATGCTATTATTAAATATATAGACCATAAAAAGGCGTTTTAGTGTTTTCATTTGATAAACGAATACTAAATTTTTTAGTAATTATTGTATTTACATTTATTACGTTTTGGTGGACGTTTTTTATATTTCATATTCCATTTGACATCAAGGTTGTTTTGGGTGTGTTAGTCATCCGTATGATAGCTTCCAGGTTTATATATAGTGATTACAATCTCTCATGGTCAAAAGCTTCTTCAAAGACATTTCTTTTAAAGAGTATAGTCTATATTTCTGCATTTCTTGTATATCTTCCTATGTACTACGGATATGTTAGATTTTCATTTTTAGCTTCAGAACTATTCTTTTATCTCTTTACAATGAACTTTACAATGTATCTTTACTATTACCTAATAAACAAGCGTCTTGTTGAAAAGACTAAGTCGGTTATTATATACGGTGCGGGAAAAGCCGGTGTGAAACTGGGGTCTGAATTTTCAAATACAGAGTATAAAGTTAAGTACTTTGTAGATGATGATAGAGCAGCGCAAGGTCGCTCTATTGATTCGGTGCAAGTCCTTTCAAAAGAGAAATTAAAAAAGAAGTTATCCGGCAGTAAGTTTGATTTACTTGTAATAGCTATGCCATCAGCACCAAAAGAGAGTGTAAAAGAGATTTATGAAAGTCTGAATGAATACTTTAAAGAGATACAGATTTTGCCATCACTGGATGAAATTTTAAGAGACAAAGATTTTACAACACAGTTAAAAGA
>Ga0209345_10004294_pt1 | contig 13867 bp, 12 predicted proteins | sample Cruoilmetagenom7_FD_187294 | JGI IMG/M metagenome (GOLD analysis project Ga0209345, IMG submission 187294) | Oil polluted marine microbial communities from Coal Oil Point, Santa Barbara, California, USA - Sample 7 (SPAdes) (version 2) | ecosystem: Environmental > Aquatic > Marine > Oil seeps ... | reverse complement strand
GCTGGCTTTACGCGTTGAGCGATCCGGTTGGCAGGTCGGCGGTGTAATCGATGCTGCCGACCGGCAAAACACTAAAGCCAGCTCCTTGAGTGGCCCCAAAGCTGAACGCAAGACTACCGGCGGGCAATTCAATAAAGCGGCCGAATTCCAGCGTTGTCTGACGCCCGACGCTGGACAGCGTTGTATCAAGTGCGGCGCTGGCCGATCCGTTTGGCATCAACCGTGTCAGCTCCACCGACCCGACCGGTCCTCGCGTCACGTTTTCGACGCCCGGCAGGGTCTCAAAGGTCTCGATAACCTCGGAATGACCGATATTGGCGCTGAGCGTACTAATGGCAGAAAATTCATGGTCCAGACCAAGGGTGAAGCTGTCGGTGGTTCGGTTTGTCCGGGTGGCATTCTTGCCGGTATAATCTTCGTGCGACAGATCCAGGCGGGCCTGTGTCACCGCAGAAAGGCGAAACAACGTGGCCATCGCTGCGGTATTTGTCCGGTTGGCGAACAGCAGCGGATCAGTGGTGTCGCTGTAATGCCGCTCATTGCTGCGCAGGTCGAACGTGAACCCCAACGGGGCGTGCAGCCCGGTTTCCAGCCGCACGCCGACATTGTATTCTTCCCGCGTGCCGCCGCCACTGTACAAATCCTGATCGTTGATATTTTCTTGTGTCAAAGGATCAAGAAACGCAAGATCCGGGCGTTCATAGTCGACGTTAAACGTCAGTCGGCTGTTGGCGCTGTCGCGGGAATAGAACAAAGCAAGGTTTGGATCGCGAAACCCGTGATCAGTGCCGATAACCGGATCGTCGACCAGACGCAGCACGCCGTCCATCGTGAAATCAAGTATCTGCGCCCGGGTTTGATTATTGAATCCAAAAGACAGCTTGGTATCTGATGAATACGTCGTACCGACAGATTTCGGGTCCAGACGAATGTTGTCATTGGCCTCGAATTTCTGGCTGATCCCAAAACTAAGGATCTGATCGCCCGGTTCTTCCTGCCCCACCACCGGAAGAGACAAGGCCCATAGCCCACACGTCGCCCCAGCGAATATTCGAAGGGATTTAATCTGTATTCGGGTCATTTGACCTCTTTTACTGCCCAAAAAACGGGCACTGCTCGATAATGGATGCTATTCGAAAAGCCGTCGCTTGGGAACCTTTACCACGTCGCCCGGTGCCAGTTTCGTGCCGCCACTGATCCCAGAAGTACCGCCGCCTGGGGTGAGGTAGTTGAAAAGATAGGTTGTTATGGTCCCGGTCTTCGGATCCGTCCGGTGCAATTCGATCCGCTTTTCAGCGGCAAATTTTGTCAGCCCGCCGGATTCGGCCAGAAATTGCAGAATTGTGGTGCCCCGTTTGACCTCTATCATGCCGGGGGCCTCAACCTGACCAAGAACATAGGCCTCTATTTTGCGCGACCCTGTTGCTGTGCCACGCGGTAGTGCCTGAGTAAGGGATGTCACCGATACATAAACATTTGGCGGGCTAGCAAAATTAGGCGTCAGAGCAGAGCCCAGACTCTGGCTTAGTTGCTCAACGGTGCGCCCCTTGGCCGACAGCGTACCTGCCATCGGAAAACTGATTGATCCATCGGGCAGAACCAGCGTGCTGCGGTTCAGGCTGGCATCTTCCAGCACCTCAATCTGTAGCGTGTCGCCGGGCCGGATTACGTAATTTTCCTGTGCCGCCACAAAAGGCGCGGACGCCAGGACAAGGCCGGTTACCAGGAAAACAGTCGCAAGCAGGTTTTTCAAATTTAAAAGCATCTCTTACCTATGGTTGATTTGCTGTTTCGGGAATTATGCTATTTTCCTTTCCCCGGCGATATCCGGGGGCGGATTCTGTGAAAAAAATGCGTCAGGTGCGGCAGATTTGCCGTAAATTTCATGAACACGAGTTAATTCTTTTCACCCTCTGTCTGGCCCAAGGCCGCGGCCAACCGGATGATTTCGGCCTCGACCTTGTCCATATAGGGCGGCCGGGGGCCCCCGGCCTGCTGCACCAGATCAACCACAGCCCGGTAGCGCGCCAGCGTGTCGGCGTTGCGCATCAGGGCAGCATAGTTTTCGGCCAGATGGTATTGCACCACCGGGTCGTTCGGCAAGGCGTCGGCTGCTGGCTCAAGGTATCTAAGCGCCTCTTGATGGTTTCCCAGCCTGTGGGCAATCCAGCCATATGTATCCTGAAACGGGGCTATTTTGGTGCCGCGCAGACGCCGGGAAATGGCAAAGGCACGTTGCAGGCTTTCATCATCATCCCGGTAGGATGTAATCAGGCTGGCCAGATTGTTGGCAACCACCAGAGAATCGCTGTTGAGCGCATAGAGGTCCTCGTAAATCTCAATGGCGGCCTTAATATCGCCGTTTTGTTCAGCTTCGCCAGCGGCGGCCCATTTTAGATTCGCGCTTTGCGGCATGGCGATCAAAGCTTCGCCCAGCACAGCGGTCGCCTTGTCGAAATCGCCCTGACTGCGATGCAGGTTGTAAAGCGCCAGCCAGATACGTTCATTGTTGGGGAATTCCGACAGAAGACTACGGAATATATCGGTGGCTTCTTCGATTTTGCCATCAATCGCCAGAACTCCAGCCTGAATAAAGCGTAAGGCAGGGTTTTGCGGGTCATCTTTAAGCAGTTCATGGGTGTATTCCAATGCGCCACTGACATCGCCCTGAGCCAGACGCAGACGGATGATCGCAGCCGAGGCCTGCAACCCGGCCCCGTTTCCGGTGTCGGATTCTGCAATCTCGCTCAGGAATGACTGCAGTTCTTCTTCGCGGTCCTGGCCTGCCAGTTTCCGTGCAGTCAGTTCATTTGCGACATTTCGGGTCTGGTCTGTATCAAGTTGCCTTAGCCTGTCGATCACACCCTGAATGCGGGACCAGTCCTGCATTTGTACATAGACATTGCCAAGCGCGCTTAGCAGGGCAAGGTTTGTATTCTGCAATCGTAACGCGTCTTGTAGAATATCCTCGATCGAACGGTATTTCTTATCCTGCGTCAGGAATTGCGCGTAACGCAGCGATTCACCCGGAGCATTGCCCGAAGCCTCGACAGCCAGGGCCAGCATTTCACCCATAAGGTCACGATTGCCCGCCCGCTCATGCGCCAGCGCCATCAGCGTGATGGTTTCGGCGTCGCGGGGGTTTTGATCCAGCGCCCGGCGCAGCTCAAGCAGAGCATCCCCGGTGTTATCGTCTTCAATCAGCCAGCCCGCTTTCATTTTCAGCGCATCAACCTGAGTTGCGTCATGTGCCAGCACTTCTTCGACCAGCGCACGCGCGCCAACCGCATTTCCGGTCTGGATCAGCATTTTGGCCAGCGCGATCCTGATCCTGTTGGTTTTCTCTGACGAAACTGCATCCTTCAGGATGTCTTCCATTTCGACAATCGCTTCCTCGCGGTTGCCGCGGTCATACTTAAGACCTGCCCGCACGGACCGAAACAGGGGCCGGTCCTCCGCTGCGGCGTCTTCCAGAATTCGATCGATCTCGTCCAAAGCAGCCTGAGGGCTGACACGCTGGGCCAGAAAAGCCACCAGTTCCAGCCGGGCATCCGAAGCTTCGGTGTCAGACTCGATCCGGGCCCGCAGATAGGCCTCTGCGTCTTCGTCGCGTCCCCGTCCGATATACCAGTTGATCAACGTACGGTATACGTCATGTTCCGGAAAACGCTGAACCATATCCTTCAGCTGTGTTTCGATTGCGGTGTCCAGCCCAAGCTTTTCCAGTACACTCAGTCGTTGCATATAAAGCAATCGGGACTCTGGCGCGTGCTCCATTCCGGCATCAATGGCCACAAGGGCACCCGACCAGTCCTGACGGCGCAAAAGATCATCAATCACCACCCGGCGGGCGATTGGAAGATCCGGATGCTTAACCAGCAGGGTCTCGGATGCCTTGACCGCCAGATCAGCCGCAGTGGGGTCCGCATCCCGCAGTGCATTGCGATAATCAAGCCCGATACGCACAGCCAGAATAACCGGATCTTTGGGGGCCAGGCCCTCGGCAATTGTAATGTGGCGCGCCACCTCGTCCCAGTTGTTCAGACCAGACGCCAGTCGCGCCAGGGCGCGCCGCCCTTCCAGATTTTCGGGGTATTGTTCTACCAGTCGCAGGTACTGGCCATAGGCCGCCGAAACATTGCCGCGCCCTTCTTCGACCTGAGCATAGGCCAGCCGCGCGCCTTTGTGAGAGCCGTTGAGCTTGAACACATTCCGGAACTCAACAAGAGCGCGTTCTGTTTCGCCCTTTTCCAACAAATCCGCGCCTTTTTCAAAATGGGCTTGCGCCCGTTCTTCCGCAGTATCGCAAGCAGTAAGCAAGGCAAGACTCGTGATAAGAAACACCAAAGTGAAGAAGCGTTTGAGCATTGGTATCTTTCTGAATTTTTTATAAGGCTGGACATCGTCCTGAACGTATTAACACGAATTCAGGCACCCTGTCCGACATTGTTCTGGATCAACGGCCGGTGGCGCGCAAAACAGCACTGATCGTACGTACGAATATGGACAGGTCCATCTTTAGGGAGAGGTTATAGTAATAATCTGTATCAAACTCCGCCCGTTTGATGAAACTGCTCTCGTTGCGGTCTGACACCTGCCACAAGCCGGTAATCCCAGGACGCATATGATAATAAGCAGAGCCGGGATACCGCGACCGCTGATCAAGCATTATCGGGCGTGGGCCAATCAGGGACATGTCTCCGCAAAGTACGTTCCACAGTTGTGGCAGTTCATCAATCGACGCTTTGCGAAGGAAACCTCCCAGCCAGGTGATCCGGGGATCATAGTGCAGTTTTTGCTTATGCTCCCATTCATCGCGCGCCTTCGGGTGCTGTTCCAGGTAGTCTTGCAGGATATGTTCGGCATCCGGCACCATGGTGCGTATTTTCAACAGGCGGAAAACCTTGCCGTTGCGACCCACGCGTGACTGACGATAAAACGGCGAAGATCCATCCAAAGCCACCAGAAGGGCCAGAATCACAACCAACGGCACAACAACGGGCAGAGAGGCCAGAACAAGAAACCAATCAAACATCATCTTGCCGGCAACCCGATAAAAACCATGCTTGTGGCGATGCAGGGGCGGGCCAGCCTCGTGGTTTCCTTTATGAAGTGTGCCCTCGTTAATGGCTGAATGTCTGAAATGGGCTGTCATTGTAAATATTGTTACTCTCAGCACTGGTTAGGACCCATGAAATACGGGTCCATGAATTTGGTCCGGACCAAAACATGAAACTATCAGAGAATAGTTACAGGCTCTTTCATATTCTTGTCCAGCTTGTGCCTTACTTTTAACAAATTACGGCTGAACCTCAAAGAAGATTGCGAATTATCATGGCCTTCGGGGCCCTAATGAATGGCGACCCCATCCATAACACCTTGTATTATATTGATAACATTGCAAAGAACATGATCGCGCCCTGTTTTTAACATTTCGGTGGAATTGTCCCCGATCCAGCGACACTATCCGTCACTTTTGCAGATTTGTTCGCATTGTGATTGGCAGCGGATCAGGCTTTTGAGGCCTGGTCAGGCTTACCGTGCCTGATTGGTCTTCGATTCGCCATAAATCCGCACGATTTGACGCTTACACCCTTTGTTCAGAGCAGCGCAGGGCAACAGGTGGCATGTATATCCGGAATAGGGATGCGGGAAACATCCGCACTCTTTACACAGTCGCCATTGATGGGCCGATTCGGGGTCAGTATTGTGAGTTTGGTATGAGTATGTTGGAAACGGCTGGAATCGTGAGAAATTTGTGAAAACTATGGCCACCAACGAATTGTATACATCCTTCTTCGGATTGACAGAGCGCCCCTTTACGCTGCTTCCTGACCCGGGGTTTTTGTACTGGTCTGTCCAGCACAAACGCGCATTTGCCGTTTTGGAATTTGGCATCCTGTCAGGTGCACCAATCACCCTTATTACAGGCGAAATAGGGTCTGGAAAGACAACCTTGCTGCAGAAACTTCTGCCACAGATGGGCGATGATGTGTCTATCGGACTTGTCTCAAATGCACAGGGCGATCGTGGCGAGCTTATCCAGTGGATACTGAATTCCCTGCAGATCGAGGCCGAGCCCGGTGCCAGCTATGTAAAGATGTTTCAGGCATTGCAGGATTTTCTGCTGGCGGAATATGCAAAATCCCGGCGCGTTATCCTGATCTTTGACGAGGCGCAGAATTTGTCTCTGGAAGGTCTTGAGGAGCTTCGGATGCTCACCAATATCAATTCCAACAAGGACACTCTGGTCCAGCTGATCCTGGTCGGCCAGCCCGAATTACGCACCATGGTCCAGCGGCCTGAAATGCGCCAGTTGGCCCAACGGGTAGCGGCAAGTTTTCACCTTGGGAAAATGACACCAGAAACCGTGACCAATTATATCAGTCACAGATTACGCACAGCAGGGGGCAGCGGCACTGAATTCACCCCCGAGGCCTGCGTGATCATCCATCGTGAAACCGGTGGCGTGCCCCGACTGGTTAACCAGCTTTGCGATTTTGCCATGCTTTATGCATGGAGCGCAGAAGCGAAAATCATAAGCGCCCAAACCATCGAACAGGTTCTTGAGGATGAAGTATACTTTGGTGGATTTTCCTACCCAGAAGAGGAACCAGTCTAAATGGATAATCTGAAATTTTATCTTTCCATTTTCCGGCGGCGATTTATCTACTTTCTGATTGTGACGACAATCCTGTCGGCGATTTCAGTCACGGTCGCGTACACCCTGCCCCCGGCCTATGTCAGCAAAATGGTGATTCTGGTGGAATCGCCACAGATCCCTGAAGAGCTGGCCTCTTCTACGGTGCGGACCCCGGCGTTTGAGCAGCTGCAAATCGTGCAGCAACGACTGCTGACGCGTGCGCATATGCTGGATATCGCCAGACGACTGGATGTTCTGCCTGATATAAACGAAATGAATCCGGATGAAATAGTCGAGGGCATGCGGGGCAGAACAACGATCAAAACCAGTAACCGTCGCCTGAAAGAAGCGCCGTTGATGACAGTCAGCTTTGAGGCCCCTAAGGCGCGCACAGCGGCCGAGGTTCTCAACGAATATCTGGTGCTGATCCAGCAACAGGACAGCGAATACCGCAAAGGTCGCTCGGGCGAGACGCTGGAATTCTTCTCTCAAGAAGTTGAGCGGCTCAGCGACGAACTGGACGTACAAAGCGGGCAGATACTGGAATTCAAACAGGCCAATGTGGATGCCCTTCCTGAAAGTCTTGAGTTCCGGCTTGGCCAGCAATCAATGCTGCAGGATCGCCTTACTCAGACAAGTCGTGATATTTCAGATATGAAAAGACAGCGCGAACAGTTGCTGCAGCTTTTTGAAGCAACGGGTCAGGTTGAAGACCCGCAAGAAGACCCCCTCAGTCGCGAAGAGCAGCAATTGCAGGATCTGCAAAATCAATTGGATGACGCATTAGTAATTTATTCGGCCGAGAATCCACGCATCAAATTGCTGAAAGCACGGATCGAAAAGATCGAAGCCATATTGGTTGAGCGCGCAGGAGCAACCCCCCAGGAAGAAGGCTCCCCCGTCAGCGAAACGGCGCCCGAACGGCCTGCGCTCCTTACCCTTCAGATCGGCGAAATCGACAATCGCATTGCCGCTCTGGAAAAACAGGAAACCACACTTGGCGCCCAGATTGATACTCTGAATGATAACATTTCCAGAACCCCAGAGGTATCGATTGCCCTGGAAGAGCTGGAGCGTAAATATGCCGGCATCCAACAGCAATACGATCAAACCGAAGATCGCCTGTCCAGAGCGCAAACCGGCGACCGGATTGAAACCCGGTCCCGCGGTCAGCGTATGTCGGTCATCGAACAGCCCGGAATTCCCACCGAGCCGACCAAACCCAATCGTTTGATGATCGCCGGGGGGGGCACCGCCTTTGGCATATTTGCCGGCATCGGCCTGATCCTTCTTATGGAGCTGATGAACACCACAGCGCGCCGCCCCGAGGACATCATAAAACGGTTTGGGGTCATGCCGTTCACCACAATCCCTTACACAAGAACGCGTGGGCAGAAGCTCCGCCAGCGCAGCGCAAAACTGCTTTTGTCTCTGGTGATTTTGGTTGGGATTCCGGCATTGGTCTACGCCGTTCACATCTATTACCTGCCGTTGGACCTGATCGCCGACAAGGTCATGAACAAGATAGGGGTGCGGTGGTGAGCATGAATGGAACCAGATACAAAAGTCCAAAAAACGCTTTAGCGGAGGCATTCTGAATGGAACGACTTCAGGTCGCATTGGAAAAGGCTCGGGCACAGCGCAACGAGCCCTCTTCTGAAACCACCACCCCAGAGGCGGTCCAAGGGGCGGCATCTGCTGTTTCGACCACACCAGCGTCAGCGCGGGATGCCTGGGAATCTCTGGTAGAATTCCGCTACCAGAAAAAGAAAATACGCAGCAACCGCATCTCTACGTTTGAGGGCGGACAGGAAAGTGCGCCTTATGACATGTTGCGCACACGAATGTTGCAACAGGCCAAAAAACACGGCTGGCGCCGCGTTGCGCTGGTCTCGCCGCACAGCAGTTGCGGAAAGTCCACTGTCGCCGCCAATCTGGCCTTTAGTCTGGCGCGCCAGCGCAATCTGCACAGCATGGTTTTTGATTTCGATCTGCGCCGTGCCGGGCTGACCAGAATGTTGGGCCAGAACCACCCCAACGGCATGGCCGATGTACTGGAGAAGCAGATCAGTTTTGCCGATCACGGTCAGCGGCTTGGTTCCAATGTTGCCTTTGGTTTCAATAATGGTCGGGTACAGTCTCCGGCAGAAATCCTGCAAAATCCCCAGACCAAAGAAGTGCTGGACGAGATAGAGGCCACCTATGCGCCCGATTTCATGCTGTTTGACATGCCCCCATTGATGGCCAGTGACGACAATTTTGGCTTTTTGCAGAATGTCGACGCCGCGCTGCTGCTTGTCGCGGCAGAGAAAACCACCATGTCCCAAATCGACGTGGCCGAACGCCATATCGCCGAGCTGACCAATGTGATGGGCATTGTCCTGAACAAGTGCCGCTATATGAACGGAGCGCATGGTTATGAATATGAGTATTACTAATAGGGCTTCGGATACTGGTCCAGCTTCCGGCCCTGATATCGCGGTCATCATCCCGCATTACAATGATATCGACCGGCTGGAATTTTGCCTGAACGAGTTGATGAAGAATGACATCAGCGGCGCGGAAATTCTGGTGGTCGACAATAACTCACCGACACCCCCAGACAGGTTGCATGACGTGTTTCCCGGCGTGCGGTTCCTTTCTGAATCCGAAAAAGGCGCCGGCCCGGCCCGCAATTTTGGGGTCGCAAAAAGCAGCGCGCCGGTTCTGGCGTTCATTGATGCGGATTGTGTGCCGGATCATGACTGGCTGGCCATGGCGCGTAAGGTGGCGCCACGCGCCGATCTGATTGGCGGGCAGGTGGATGTGTTCGATGAAACACCGCCCCCGCGCAGCGGGCCCGAAGCGTTTGAAAAGGTATTCGCTTTCGATTTTAAAACCTACATCGAGGTCAAAGGTTTTTCCGGGTCCGGAAATCTGGTCACCACCCGCGCGGTGTTTGAGGACGTGGGGCCTTTCCGCACCGTAGTCTCTGAAGACAGCGACTGGAGCTTTCGTGCCACGGCCAAAGGCTATCAATTGATCTATGAGGACAATTTGCGCGTGCGCCACCCCAGCCGATCCAACTGGGCAGCCCTGCGCCACAAATGGCATCGGCTGACCTGCGAGAGTTTCGCGCTGGAGCAAGTCAACAGGCCGGGCCTGTCGGGCCGCATCCGCTGGGCGATCAAGGCGCTTGCCATGCCGCTGAGCGCATTGGCACATCTGCCAAAACTGTTTGCCAGCCCCAAGCTCGACACATTTGGCGAACGCCTGCGCGGAGCCGAAACATTGTTCCGCCTGCGTTTCGTGCGGATGATCTGGATGCTACGGCAGGCAGTGGGTCAGAATATCTAGAGCGTGCTCAGCCTGACAAGGTTCAGTATATTCGTTTGGGTTTGCTCTGAATGGCAAATGTAACGGACAAAGCAAAAGGGGCCGCAATTTGCAGCCCCTTTCGAAATTTTTTCTGATGATTAGATCAGGCTGCCTTGCGACGGCGACGCAAAGCGCCAAGTCCGCCAAGTGCACCCAACAGCAGGAAACCTGCGGCTGGAACAGGCACTGCCGCAACCAGCTGCGCGTCAAAGCTTGTCGTTGTTCCGGCAAGGACGTCCGTAAGGATCGTCATCGAGAACGGGTCAGACAAAGGCGTGGACTCGCCTCTCACGATGGTGTCCGAAATCGACGAAATGACGCCCGAGGAACCAACGATATTAGACGAGCCAAACAGGCCGTTTGCGACGTCCGTATGTCCAGAACCGACCAATGTTCCGCCTTCTGAAAGTCCTGCAGCGTTTATTGAGAATTTCACACTTGATGATGCCGGCGCGATGGCTCCTTCACCAAAACCTTGGTGCGATACGTCGATAAACAGCTTGCCAAGACCAGCGATGGCCTGCTGGACGGTCATTGACAGGGATGAAGTACCATTGCTTTCGAATTGCAAAGCAGTTGAAACCTGTACACTTGCAGTACCAACACTAATCATTCCTGCCAGAATGGTCCCGTTTACCGTGCCATCCGCATCACCCACGCCACCATCGTCAATGGTCACAACTCCACCACCAACCGATGTATCGGTGATTTTCAATGTCAGCGCATTCGCCGACGCTGGCAGCAAGGCCAACGCAAGCATGGCCCCCACAATGTTAGATTTTTTGAACATATTAACACCCCTCTACAAAATCATTTAGAGCATCACATTGATGCCATAATCTTGCCATCAAATTACCGAGACCATAATAGATCGGCAAGCTCTTTGATCCATTTTTCGGAAAATATGCCCTTTTAGCCCGCAAAACCCCGCCATCCTTCGAACAAAATCGGCCCCGCCACCCCTTTGTTGCCAGATACGCAACAACAACCCTCGCCTTATCAAAATGCCCCAATGTCAGGCGAATCGGCGCGAGTTATAGCTGAAAGTTGGTGACGGCCCCGATGGGCGGCATATCATGGCGTTGTTAGGAGGCCGCAATTCTTATTGAGAACAGGATATGCCACATGACCAAGAATACAGTTATCGACTTCACAATACCAAGCGATTTTTCACCAGATCCATTGACCGATGTGCTGCGCTAGGGCGCGCGCGAGCTTCTGGCGACAGCGGTGCGAGCGGAGGTGTCCGAGTTCATCGCATCACAGGCCCATCTTCTGGATGATGAAGGTCGTCAGCGGCTGGTAAGGCACGGCTTTCTGCCAGAACGCGAGGTGATGACAGGGATCGGAAAGGTGCCGCGTGTGCAGGATCGTGGGGCAAACGTGGATGGGTCGAAGGTCCGGTTTAGCTCGTCGCTGGTCCCGCCATATTTGCGCAAGGCCAAATCTGTCGAAGAACTTCTGCCGTGGCTTTACCTCAAGGGCATCTCGACTGGGGACTTCAAGGCGGCAAAGTTCCCGGCAGTCACGGCTCCGTTGCAATATGAGAGCACTTCACCGTGCGGGACTATGGACAAACCTACTTCCCACAAAGTGGCGCAGTTTTAGTCCGGCCAGATCCAGCCAAGTGGCGCACTATTGCTCCGGCGCATTGGCGTAGTTTTGCACCGGCGTTGACACCAAGGATCGCGACGTGTTGCTGACGTTCTATGACTTCCCAGCCGAACATTGGAAGCACATCCGAACCACCAACCCCATCGAGAGTGTCTTCGCCACCGTGCGGAACCGGACCCGCAAGACCAGGGGCTGCCTGAACCGCAAAACAGCGATGTCTATGGCCTTCAAGCTGATGGTGTCAGCGAAGAAGAAATGGCGAAAGCTCAGCGGCACAAATCGACTGCCAGAAGTCATTCAAGGGGTTGAGTTCAAAGACGGGGTCAAGCAACTTCAAAACGCCGCCTGAAAACGACCGTCACCAACTTTTGGGCAGAACTCTCATAGCTCTCCATCGCTTACGAATCGCCAAACCGGCCCTGCCTTTGATATTGAGGTGCAAAGCGGCTGTACCGGACGCCTTGTCGAGTCTCATTAGCGGGTGATCCAGTTTCTTCTGTTGAAAAGGGAACCTTATCATCTGATATCCACATGCCACTTGCCAGCAAGAACATGAATAGTACCAATGTCGCATCCCAGTAATGGACAGTCCATCCTGCCATAAAAAGCCCAAACATCGTGGCTAGGTATCCCGTTCGATAAGCTTGGACCTTTGGATCACCAACTTTGGCAAACGCCGTTTGAAGGAAAATCCAAAAAAAGAGTAAAGCGAACAAAACCCCCGCAACCAGCCCATGACGCAGCGCGGTAATAAGCCAGAACATATCAAAGCTAGACCCCATCCAAAAAGGTCGTTCCCAGTCACCGAAGCCAACCCCAAAAAGCGGGTTGTCGGATATGGTTTTAGTGCCCCAGATCCAAATGAGGACCCTATTGTAAGCTGTGCCCTCATTGAACGCGAGGTAGCTGATGAAAACTTGGAAAGGGTTCCGGTTTGATAGAATATCAATAATAAAATAGCTCAATACTGAAAGGCCACTGAGGATATACCACCGCGACTTGACAGACCTTAAAATAAGATCCCAGACGATGAAAAAGACCTGCGCCACCAGCGCTGACAAAGGCCCTGAAGACAGCGCAAGCGCGCCCACGGCAATAACAACAATTGTTCTCCATAATCCACTGAACGCAGAATTCCCGTATCCCAGAACATAGTAGGTGATGCCAATGAGGCTTCCAAAAAAGACCCCAAAATGGATCGGATGGGCAAACGGGCCCTGGACCCGGTCCAACCCCCAACGAGGGTCTTTGGAAACATCTGGATAGGTTTTGCCGATCTTGTCAAACATGTCCAGAATGATGTTTTGGCCAGAGACCGCCTCAAATATTGCAAAGGGTAACATCAATAGGGTCAGGCTAAAAAATAACTTTACCATCGCCCGAAACGCCTCAGGAGAGCGAATCAACACCCTACCGACCAGATAAGCCCCTAGGACTTCAACAACAAAGATACCGATGGGTTCGATCATGTCGGTGAACCCATGTATAACGATCATCGACAATATTGACCAGAAACAGATCAGCATAACACATATATCCGGCCCCCTTATCCGACCCGCCCGACCAGTGAACAGGGCATACAAAATGGGAAAGAACATAAAAAGAAGAACAACTCGGTAAACCGACAGGCGAAGCGAGCCAAGGCTTAGCACAAGCGGCGTGACAAGTCCGACAATCAATATAAAAACCAGCACCGGCAGGTTTTTCAAACGCTCGGACTGACGCTCCATACCCTGCCGCAAACCAGTGCTTAGGTTGCTTGAAATATCTTGTATCGAATCAATCAAAATTGGGTGCCGCCTTGAATCCTCATTCACTCATTGGGGCTCATTCCCCTTGCCAAACGCCCACGCAGCAGCCTCGGGAGAGAGGCGTTTGCGAACATCTTTCGAAGGCGGCAGCTGGTGTAGTCCACATACAGCACCATATGCTTCATCCCACGCACCCAGCATAACCAGTTTAACAACCTTGAGGGCCGAATAGATATAGCAGACCGGAAGAGCCATGGGAAAGTGGCGGTACATGAATTTCATGCGATTTCGATAGTTAAAATAGTTTGCAAATCCTGAAGCGCGCCGGGTGAACGATCCTGACCCGATAGAGGTGCCACCATGATGATAGACCAGTGCCTTGGGGCAAAACAGTAACGGCAGACTGCCGCGCCGGAACGCCCAGTCAACTTCTTCAAAATAGAGAAAGTAGTCTTCGGTCATCAGCCCAGCCATTTCGATAAAAGCCCGTGAGAGATCGGAA
>Ga0209345_10004293_pt1 | contig 13868 bp, 12 predicted proteins | sample Cruoilmetagenom7_FD_187294 | JGI IMG/M metagenome (GOLD analysis project Ga0209345, IMG submission 187294) | Oil polluted marine microbial communities from Coal Oil Point, Santa Barbara, California, USA - Sample 7 (SPAdes) (version 2) | ecosystem: Environmental > Aquatic > Marine > Oil seeps ... | reverse complement strand
ATGCCGAAACCGAACGGCTGGTCAAGGAACTGGGTGGCGAGGTCTGGTTCCCCAAGGCCAAGCTGCGCACCAAAATGGACAACAAGATTGAAACCGTTCGGATCGGCAATAAGGCCGGTGTGCCATCGGTTCCCAACACCTTGAGCGTGATCAAAGACTACAAGCACCTGCAGAAAGTTTGCGAAAAGGCCGGTCTGGGCAACGATCTGGTCCTGCAATCCGCATTCGGCGATTCCGGTCACACGACCTTTTTCATCAAGTCCGAGGCCGATTTCCGTCGTCACCAGCATGAGATTATCGGCGAGGGCGAGATCAAGGTCATGAAGCGCATTGATTGTCGCGGATCGGCGATCGAAGCCTGTGCCACTGATCAGGGCACCATTGTCGGCCCGTTGATGACCGAACTCGTCGGGTTCGACGAGTTGACGCCCTATCGTGGCGGCTGGTGTGGCAACGAGATTTTCTCGACCGCCTTTGCGCCTTCGACCCGTCAGAAAGCGCGCCAGTTGACGTTCCAGTTCGGAGAACAACTGCGCAAGGAGGGGTATCGCGGGTACTTCGAGCTTGATTTCCTGATCGACAAGAAGACCAATGATATCTGGTTGGGTGAACTGAACCCGCGCATTACCGGCGCCAGTTCGATGACCAACCATGCGGCCTTCGCCCATGCCGATGCGCCGTTGTTCCTGTTCCATTTGCTGGAATTCTCGAAGGCGAAATTCAAGCTGGACGTTGATGAATTGAACGCGCGTTGGGCCGACCCCAGCATGATCGACAGCTGGTCGCAAATGGTCATCAAGCACACCGATGACAGCGTCGATATTCTGACCGATGCACCGCAAACCGGGATCTACCGGATGCTTGAGGACGGGCGCGTGGTGTATGATCGCTTTGACTATCACCGCCGCGCCGTTGAAGCCGAGAATGAGGCGTTTTTCCTGCGTATCCTCCAGCCCGGTGACTATCGCTACGAGGGGGCCGACCTTGGCATCCTTGTCACGCGCGGGCGGTCGATGACCAACGGATTCCGCCTGAACGAACGCGGCAAAAAATGGATCCACGGCATCAAGTCGGCATTTTCAGCAAAGCCGCTGACGATGGCCGAGCCAAGCCCCGAGTTTGCAGACCCCGCGTTCAAGATTATGTAGATGGATCTGATTTGGCGCGCCATTTCCGAGGATCAGCCCGGCCCCAAGTGGGCCGGGCTCTTTGCCGAATATTGGCCTGATTACAAACGCTGGTGGACCCGTGAGGGCCTTGAGGCGCGCCCGACGTATCGGGAGTGCCAGCGGGCGGTGCGCCAGCATATGCCCGAATTCGAACCCCTCTGGGACGAGATGTGCGCCTTGGCCGGCGGTGGTGATCTGGCGGCGCGTTTCTTGTCTTTCTGGTGCCCGCCGGCCTATCTGTCAGGCTGCTCGCAAGCCATCTGGCCCGGTGCGCAACCGGTTATGGTGCGTAACTATGACTATGATCCCCGCGCGTTTGACCGCGTTATCCTGCGCACTGAATGGCAGGGGCGCAAGGTTCTGGGGACCAGTGACGGGTTGTTCGGGCTGGTGGACGGGATGAATGACGCAGGCCTTGCGATTTCGCTGACCTTTGGCGGACGGCGCGTCGTCGGCATCGGATTCGGCGTGCCCCTGATCCTGCGCTACGTGCTGCAAACCTGCAAAACCGCTGTCGAGGCCGCCGAGACTCTGGCCCGCCTGCCGACGCACATGAGCTATAATGTCACCGTGCTGGACAAAAAGCGCAACGTGCGCACCGTGTTGATGGCCCCTGACCGTCCGGCGCAGATCACTCATGCTGCGGTTGCCACCAACCACCAGGACAAGCCCGAGTGGGAGGCTCACGCCCGCGCCACAGCCACCATCGAGCGCGAACGGTTCTTGCTGCAACGTTTGACCCTGCACGTTGAGCCCGAAGAGAAATTCATCTCGGCATTTTTGCGCCCGCCACTATATTCCACGGCTTTTCAGTACGGTTTCGGCACGCTGTATACTGCCGTTTACCGCCCGCGCCGCGGCGAGATGGAAATACGCTGGCCACATGCAAAATGGCCCTTGTCATTGGCCGGTTTCGAGGATGAAACGCGATCAGTGTTCACGCCCGTGCCTAAAGGAGCCCACGCATGAGTCATGTGTTTCCCCGCCATACGAAATCCTCGCCTCCCGTCGCTGTTGGTGGCGAGGGGTGCTATTTGATTGATGCCAGCGGCAAGCGGTATCTGGACGGGTCGGGTGGCGCGGCGGTGTCCTGCCTTGGCCATGGTGACCCGCAGGTGATTGCCGCGATCAAGGCGCAGCTCGACCAGATCGCCTTTGCCCATACCGGCTTTTTCACCTCACACCCCGCCGAGGCATTGGCCGATCTGTTGATCGACCATGCGCCCGAGGGCATCGACCGCGTCTATTTCGTCTCAGGCGGATCCGAGGCGACCGAAGCGGCCATCAAGCTTGCCCGGCAGTATTTTGTCGAAACCGGCCAGCCGCAGCGCAGCAAGATCATTGCGCGCAAGCAAAGCTATCACGGCAATACCATCGGCGCTCTGTCGGCGGGCGGAAATGAGTGGCGGCGGGCGCAGTTTGGGCCATTGTTGCTGGATATCTCGCATATTGATCCCTGTTACGACTACCGCTTGCGCCATGACGACGAGAGCGCCGAGGCCTATGGCCTGCGGGCCGCGCAAGCCCTCGAGGACGAGATACTGCGGCTTGGCCCCGACACGGTCATGGCGTTCATGGCGGAACCGGTTGTCGGGGCGACGGCGGGCGCTTTGGCCCCGGCCCCCGGCTATTTCAAGCGCATTCGCGAAATTTGCGACCAGTACGGCGTTCTGCTGATCCTGGACGAGGTGATGTGTGGCATGGGGCGCACCGGCACGTTGTTTGCCTGTGAACAAGACGCGGTGCGCCCGGATATTCTGTGCATCGCCAAGGGGTTGGGGGCAGGGTATCAGCCCATCGGCGCGATGCTGTGCTCGGCCGAAATCTATGGTGCGATTGAAAACGGCACGGGCTTTTTCCAACACGGTCATACCTATATCGGCCATCCTGTTGCGGCGGCGGCGGGGCTGGCCGTGGTTTCGGCGATCCTGGATCGCAACCTGTTGCCGCGTGTGAACGAGATGGGCGCAAAGCTGCACGCTGCCCTCACGGATCGTTTCGGTCAGCATCCACATGTCGGGGATATTCGCGGTCGCGGATTGTTTCTGGGGCTGGAACTGGTGGCGGACCGCGCCAGCAAAACGCCGTTCGATCCGTCGCGAAAACTGGCTGCCAAGATCAAGACCGAGGCGTTCAAGGCGGGCCTGATTTGTTACCCGATGTCGGGCACAATCGACGGACAAACCGGCGATCATGTGCTGTTGGCACCGCCGTTTATCCTGAGCGACGCTCAAGTCACCGAACTGACGGACAAGCTGTCAACGTCGATCGAGGCGGCGCTGGCAAGCTGAGATCGTTAATGGTTGCCCCCCAAATGCGGGGGCAACCGTGTCAGGTTATTCGGCCGTTTGCCGCTTGGGGAGCACCCAATCGGGCCGCACAAAATGACAGGTATAGCCGTTGGGGATACGCTCGAGATAATCCTGATGCTCGGGCTCGGCCTGCCAAAACGGACCAGCCGGAACCACCTCGGTTACCACCTTACCGGGCCACAGACCCGAGGCATCGACATCGGCGATGGTGTTGATTGCCTCAAGCCGTTGCGCCTCATCGGCATAGTAGATCGCCGAGCGGTAGGACGGCCCGCGATCATTGCCCTGCCGCATGGGTGTTGACGGGTCGTGGACCTGAAAGAAGAACTCCAACAGCTTGCGATAGCTCAGAATTACGGGGTCAAAGGTCACCTCGATCCCCTCGGCATGGGTGCCATGGTTGCGGTAGGTGGCGTTCGCCACATCGCCGCCCGTATAGCCGACGCGCGTCGAAACGACGCCCGGCATTCTGCGGATCAGATCCTGCATGCCCCAAAAACAGCCGCCCGCCAGAATTGCCTGTTCGGTCATCAGATGTCCTCCACTTGGGGTAAATATGCGCCATAGCCCTCGGCCTCCATCGCATCGCGAGGGATGAACCGCAAACTGGCCGAGTTAATGCAATATCGCAGGCCACCGCGATCACGCGGGCCGTCGTTGAACACATGTCCAAGGTGGCTGTCGCCGTGCTTGGAGCGCACTTCGGTACGCACCATGCCAAAGCCCTCATCACGGTGTTCAGTGACAAATTCGGTCACGACGGGCTTGGTGAAACTGGGCCACCCACAGCCGGACTCGAACTTGTCTGCCGATGCAAACAAGGGCTCGCCCGATACGATGTCAACATAGAGCCCCGGTGCTTTGTTGCCGGTCAGCGCCCCGGTGCCGGCACGCTCTGTACCGCTTTGCTGCGTGACCCGAAATTGCTCGGGCGTCAGCTTGGCGAGCGCCTCTGGGGTCTTTTTGTATGTCATGTCGCCCATCCTCCGGATCTGAGATCGAGTGTCCAGCGTATGAGATAGAGGTCACGGGGCGAAATTGCCAATAGTTCACATCAAAAAACTGTCATGTCCGTCGTCAGAGTCTTTGGAACCCCGAGCTGCCTAAACAAGAGAGAGTTCGGCTCATCTGGTTGGTGAGACCATTTGGCCCGTTGCCGTTGTCGATCAGTACAAGATCTGCCTTTGGGAATTATACGCGCGACAGAGGCAGAATTCCTCTGCCGCAGCCAGCCGCTCCGTACACACCAATCCGGCGCTTCATCAACGACTACCCGTAAACTTCGACACGGTTGCCTCGCCCTCGGCAGAAATTCCGCTGCGTTTGAAAACCTTTTTGAACGTCATCAGAATGATCTTAATGTCCAACCACACCGATTGATTGTCAACGTACCAGACGTCGTAGTCAAACTTCTGCTCCCAACTGATCGCATTCCGGCCATTGACTTGCGCCCAGCCGGTGATGCCGGGGGGCGTTTCGTGACGCCGCGCCTGTTGGGGCGAGTAAAGCGGTAGATATTCCATCAACAATGGTCGCGGCCCGACAAAGCTCATGTCGCCCTTCAAGATGTTGAAGATGCCCGGCAGTTCGTCAAGCGAAGTAGAGCGCAGAAACTTCCCGACGGGCACGAGGCGCTCGCTATCGGGCAAAGGTTGCCCGTCCGGTCCGGTTGCGTCGCGCATGGTGCGGAATTTCAGCATATAAAAGGGTTTGCCGTGTAGCCCCGGGCGCTTTTGCTGGAACAAGATGGGCCGCCCAATTGTCAGCCACACCATCACGGTGACAGCAATCAAGAGGGGCGAATACAGGATGATTGCGACAATCGAAAAGACGAAATCGAGACTGCGTTTGAGCACTTTTGAACCTCTTGACGCGGCGTGTGGCGTAATTACCGGATTGCAGGCCTTTTGCTGGAAATTCCGCTGGACTTCAATCGGAGATGCGATCCTGTGTCCTCCTCCAGCGAAGAGGTTCTCATTTGGATCCATTTGCCATCGTTCAAATTCTCTATCCGGCCCGGCGACCGCCGCGATGCCAATCACACCGGATGACGCAGCTGATCTCGCCGTTTTCGCTATTGCGCTGTATGTCGAGGCCGCGGGGACAGTTGTCATCGATAACCGAACAGCGCGAGGTTTTTTCATTGGCTGGGGTTGGAAATTGGTTCCGTATGCGATGAGGCTGGTCTGCCGCGTTGTTCGGCAGGCGGCCTGCGCAAAGCTTGCGCCCGACTGATGGCAGAGGCTGGATGCACGCCGCAGGAAATCAAGGCCATTGCAGGTCATTAGGCGGACGGTGAAGTGCGGCGTTACACAACGTAAGTCTGACCAAATGCATATGGTTAGGAGCGCTTTGGCGAAACTCTGGAACGCCGAAAGAAACGCGAAATCTGCCAACTACCTTGCCAAGGTTAGCAAACACGAGGACTAACCCATGTATCAAAATCAGGGAAAAGTGGCAGCCCGTAGGGGAATCGAACCCCTCTTTCCAGGTTGAAAACCTGGCGTCCTAACCGATAGACGAACGGGCCACTCTTGGCGTGCGCGGTATTTAGGATAGCGGTGCGATGGGCGCAAGAGGGTATTTTCCGATCCGAGGATTCTTTTTTCTACCAGCCATTCTCGAGGGCGCGACTGGGTAGCGGTTTACGCGATGGCCGCGTCGTCCAATCGCAGTTGCACGCGGTTGCGCCCACCAAAGCTGTTGATTTCCACGCGACCCGCCAGATGCAGTTTTGCGCGTCCTGCGCCTTCTATGGCGGGGCCTAGGGCGGTGTCATAGGCCCCAAAAGCGATACCTTCCAATTGTGGGCCAGCAATGTCACCAAACCTGATCTTGAGATGGTTCGCCCCGACACGCCGTGCATCAAGGATCGTCATCTGCGGAAAGGCGAAGCGTGGGGCGGGGGCGGCTTGGCCGAAAGGGCCGGCACTTTCAAGCGAGTCGATGAGGTCGACGGTTGCCGCACCCGGCATGAGCACGCCGTCGAGCCGCAAATCCGCAGCGCCGCCGGTTCCAGCCCCTTGTCGCGCCAGGAGTTCGGTCAGGCGCTCCATCGCGGCGTCCAATGTGTCACGGGCTACGGTCAGCCCCGCGGCCATGCGGTGCCCGCCGCCTTTGACCAGCAACCCCTCGGCCGCAAGCCGCTGGATCGCCGCGCCAAGGTCTACACCGGCAACGGACCGGCCCGAGCCCTTGCCCTCGGCTCCATCAAGCGCAATGACCACCGCAGGGCGGTTGGTGGCCTCTTTGAGACGGGCGGCAACGATGCCGATCACGCCGGGGTGCCAGCCCTCGGCAGCGGCCCAGACCAAGGGTTTCTCGAGCCCGCGACGGTCGGCCTGCGCCAGCGCTTCTTCGCGCACGGCGGCCTCGATGGCGCGGCGTTCTTCGTTCAGTTCATCCAGCCGTGCCGCGATACGCGCGGCCTCTGCCGGGTCGGTTGTCGCCAACAATCGTGCACCCAGATCCGCAGCACCAATCCGCCCACCAGCATTGACGCGTGGGCCAAGGACATAGCCCAGATGATAGGATTTCGGCGCCGTATCCATGCGCGCAACATCCGACAGCGCCACCAAACCGGGGCGCTGTCTGCGCCCCATGACGGTCAGCCCCTGACGCACAAAGGCGCGGTTGACGCCGATCAGGGGGGCCACATCGGCGACCGTCGCCAAAGCCACAAGGTCCAGCATTCCCATCAGATCTGGGCCTTGCGTGCCCTGCGCCCGCAACCGTCGGTTCATATCGACCAGCAGCAGGAATACCACGCCCGCGGCGCACAGATGCCCCAGATCGCCGGATTCATCCTGACGGTTGGGATTGACCACAGCCAAGGCGGGCGGCAGGGTCTCCGCGCCAAGGTGGTGATCGACAACGATCACATCCGCTCCCTTGGCGGCAGCAATCGGCCCATGCGAAACGGTGCCGCAGTCCACGCAGACAATCAGCGCATGTGTGCGGGCCAGCTCTTCCATGGCGGGTTCATTCGGGCCGTAACCCTCGTCGATGCGGTCGGGAACATAAAGCGTTGCGTCGTGCCCCATGCCACGCAGCCATGTCAGCAACAGCGCCGCCGAGGTGCCGCCATCGACGTCATAATCCGCGAAAATGGCGATCTTTTCACGGGATTTCAGGGCTTGCAGCAAACGCTCGGCGGCGATCTCCATATCGTGCAAGAGCATCGGATCAGGCAGCAACGCCCGCAGCGACGGGGCGAGATAATCAGCGACCCCATCAGCGGCGACAGTGTTGCGGGCCAGTACCGCGCACAGCGGCAAGGGCAGGTGGGTCTGCTGCACAAGCGCCTCGGCCTGACGTTCGTGTTCGGGCGCAGGGCCAATCCACCGGCGGCCGGTTAACGAGGTTTCAACACCTAGATACGCCATCACATCCCCTGAACTTCACCGCGAAAACAAAATGCCAGCGCAGGTCACAAAACCCGCGCTGGCCATTAGACTTCAATCGCTTAAGGCGATTATTCCACCGGCGTGCGGTAGCTCATGCGCCGGACCGACCCGGTTTTTGAGCGCATCAGGATCGTTTCGGTCGTGACCCAACCGGGCTCGCGCTTGATCCCGTGCAGGATCGAGCCGCTGGTGACGCCGGTTGCCGAGAAAATCACGTCTGCGGTGACCAATTCGTCGCGGGTATACACGCGGTTAAGGTCGGTGATGCCAGCTTTGGCCGCGCGTCCACGCTCGTCATCGTTGCGGAACAACAGGCGGCCATACATCTGGCCACCCATGCACTTAAGGGCTGCTGCGGCCAGCACACCCTCAGGCGCGCCACCCGAACCCATATACATGTCGATGCCGGTTATTTCGGCCTCGGCGCAGTGAATAACACCGGCGACGTCACCATCGGTGATCAAACGGATCGCGGCCCCCGTTGCGCGGACTTCGTCGATCAGATCCTCGTGGCGTGGACGCTCTAGAATGCAAACGGTGATGTCGCTCGCGTGACAGCCTTTTGCTGCCGCCAATGCGTTGACACGCTCGGCAGGTGTCATTTCCAGGGTAACGGTATCCACGGCAAAGCCGGGGCCGATGGCCAATTTGTCCATGTAGACGTCAGGCGCGTGCAACATGGTGCCACGGGGCGCCATAGCAATCACGGTCAGGGCGTTGGGCATGTCGAGGGCGGTCAGCGTCGTGCCCTCAAGAGGGTCCAGCGCGATATCTACGGCCGGGCCGTTGCCGTTGCCGACTTCTTCACCGATGAACAGCATCGGAGCTTCGTCTCGCTCGCCTTCACCGATTACCACAACACCGGAAAGGTCCAGCAAGTTCAGCTGGTCGCGCATCGCGTTGACGGCGGCTTGGTCGGCGGCTTTTTCATCGCCACGCCCGACCCATTCAGCCGAAGCCAGTGCAGCGGCTTCGGAGACGCGGGCAAGGCCCAGCGATAATAGACGGTCGTGAAACATCGGGGATTCGGTCATTTGCCTGTCCTATTGTTATATCTGCTCGGGGACAGTTCTAGCGGGTCACTGGGCACAGGCCAAGCGTCAACAACCCCGCATGGGGGGATTTGGCGCAAGATAAGGTGCTGGAATGCGCTGTTGGCGCTAGCAGTGGCTTAGACGTTCTCGATCCGCAGGGCCATCGGTTCCCCGACAACGACACCGCTCTCGGCAAAATGCCCGATTGCCAGTGCAATATCGTCAGACGATGCCTTGTGTGTGACAATGAGCACGGGCACCTGTTCATCGTCATGCGTATACTGACGCATCCGGTCAATCGAGATCCCGACGTTGCCAAGAATGGTCGCGACCTTGGCCAAAGCGCCGGGCTTGTCCAGCAGAGTCATGCGCAGATACCACGACGCGCCCGTGGTCACCACGGCGGCGGGCGCCACGCTCTGGCTCGTGACCGGCTGCCCGAAGGTTGCAAAATTCAGGCCGCGCGCGATGTCCATCACGTCGCCCATCACGGCGCTCGCGGTTGGACCCTCGCCAGCGCCGGCACCGCGTATGACGACCTGACCAACCGAGTCGCCTTCGACCACAACCATATTCGTGCCGCCCTGCAACTGTCCCAAAGGATGGGTCTCGGGAACCAGACACGGGGTCATGCGCTGCTCCAGCCCGCGACCGGTCATCTGCGACACGCCCAGCAGTTTGATCGAATACCCCATGTCACGTGCAAGTTTGATGTCATCAATCGAGACGGCGCCAATGCCCTGCAAAACCACGGCGTCGAAATCAACCTTCGTGCCGAACGCGATCGACGACAGCAAGCTCAGTTTATGCCCCGCGTCGATGCCGCCGACGTCCAGATTTGGATCAGCCTCCAGATACCCCAACTGCCGTGCTTCTTCGAAGACGGTGTCATAGGGCAGGCCGGCGGATTCCATGCGGGTCAGGATATAGTTGCAGGTGCCGTTCATCACACCCATCACGCGGCGGATCTGGTTGCCAGCCAGCCCCTCGATCATCGTTTTGATAATAGGAATGCCACCCGCCACCGCGGCCTCGAACCGCAGGGTGCGCCCGTTGGTTTCTGCGAGCTCGGCCAATTCGTTTCCGTGATGCGCCAACAGGGCCTTGTTGGCCGTGACGACATCTTTGCCCCGTTTCAGGGCCGTTTCGACCAACGCCTTGGCAGGGCCATCTTCCCCGCCGATCAGCTCGATCACGACATCGACATCGTCGCGCAGGGCCAAAGCAACCGGATCGTCGACCCAATCGTAAGTCGAGATATCAACAGGGCGGTTTTTGCTTCGCGAACTGGCGCAAACCGCTGAGATCGTAACCGGCCGACCGGCGCGCAATGCCAGAAGATCGGCGTGCGTTTGCACAATCTTGACCACGCCGATGCCGACAGTGCCAAGACCTGCGATGCCAAGACGAAGGGGGGTGGTCATGATCGTGCTCCGAAACAGGGGCCGCCCAAGCTTTGGGCCGCGTCGTGCGACGATTAGCCGTTCAGGCGGATGGGTGCAATGCGCGGATGGGCACGCAGGCTGCGGGTTTTATGATTTCAGCTCTTGAACTCGCTCAAGCAGGCGGCGGCGCTCTGTGTCGCCCATGCCCGCACGCCGGATCTGTGCCGCCCGCGTCCGTAGCCTTGCCCCGCGTGACAGCAGCGTGTTTTCGGCCTGAATGCCGCGTGTCGTATCGGTCGTGCCGTCTGCCCGCGCGGCGATCTGTTCTGTGGTTAACAAGGGGGGCGCATCCGGGGCCACGGACCCGCCGCAGCCGACCAAACCGAACAGCGTGGTCGCCGCAATGCAGGTAGTGATGGCTGGAGTTTTGCGCATTTGGGTGTGGCCTGATGACGGGGTCTGGGCGCACAGTAACGGTCTGTGGCCATGGTGTGAAGGCTGATTTCACGCCGCCTGCCGGTTTCGGGCTTGAATTGAACGCGCGTTCAGTGACAATGGCGAATGGCTCGCAAACCCGGATCACGCGCTGAAATTACTGGCCCGCGCCTGCGTGAGGTCGCATTGCGGCTCTTTGCCCGCGACGGATATGCGGCGGTGTCTATGCGCCAGATCGCCGCCGAGGTCGGTGTGCAGGCCGGCGCGCTGTACTTGTATACGGCTGACAAGCAATCGCTGCTGTTTGAGCTGATGCAAGGCCACATGGACGACCTGCTGGCTGCATGGGCGCAATCGACGCCGCCCGATGGCAATGCCCGCGCGCGGCTCGAGCACTTTGCGCGGTTTCACATTCGCTTTCACGCCGCCCGTGCGGATGCAGTGTTCATCGCCTATATGGAATTGCGCAACCTGACACCGCAAAACTTCGCGACCCTCGAAGGGTTGCGCAAAAGCTATGAGGCCGAGCTCGAGGCGATTTTGGACGCCGGCCAAAAGGAGGGTAGCATTGATGTCCCGGATATCAAACTTGCGGCGATGGCGTTGATTGCCATGTTGACGGGGGTCAACACTTGGTTTCGCGAAGGGGGACGTCTGAGCTTGGATCGCGTCGAGGATATCTATGTGGGCATGGTCCTCAAAGCTGCGGGTGCTGCGACGCCGCAATAGTCAGCGCTCAAGCCGTCAAGGGGTCGTCAGGCCGCGAATGGCATGATCGGGTGGCGTGGTCTGTGCGCAAACCCTGGCGGGTATCTAGGCCGGTATCCAGGCAGGTATAAACGTCACCCCCCGTCTGGATCATCGTCTGCCCAAGTCATTTCGTAGATATCTGTGGGATAAATCGGGTCGACGCCGTCGAAATTGACAAACGGGGCAAACCGCGGTCGCACCACAACGACCATCGCCAAACGCATCTCGCCAAGGCCCACGTTGGCAAAAGGCGTCCAAAGCGCAAAGGACTCCACCAAAATCAACGCCTCACCCGGAAGGATCGGGGGAATTCGATCGGCAAGATCCGCGACAGGCATCTGCGGCAACGCACCCGTGGGGCCGATGGCAAGGGGCTCGTTGAACAGGCCCTGCAACGTCAGGGCGTCGCCAAGTTCCAAGACCGCAAATATCTCTTCGGGAAGTGCCTGCAGATCGCGCGTCCCATAGGACCATTGCAGCCGATTGCGTTCGTTGACACTGTCCCAGATCACCGATGAAACCCGTAGCCGCGTCGGGATACTGGCATCAACCAAAAAATCGAACACGTCATTCATGCCGTCAACATACGCCTCGGTGAATAAGTCGGTTTCACGCGACATGATATCGGCGATGGTCTGTGCCGCCATTTGTGCATGATACCGGGTGCGAAACCCGTCATAGAAGACGGTGGTCGCGGCCAAGGCCCAAAGCAAGATCGGCAGGACAATCATCAATTCAAGCGATGCTGTTCCCTTGGCGTCCCGTGTGAAACTGCCGAGAACTGAAGGCTTTTTGTCATCGATCCGGCTCATGGCGCCCCTACGGTTCGTTGGCAAATGCGGCATGGGACACAATGTTATAAGCACCCGAATCGTCGGTATCCATGCCAAGGATAAGGCCCGTCATTGTGAGAAACGGGTCGGCGGCGATGCACACGCGGATCAACATCAATTCCTGATTTCCAGCGCCTGGATCAAAGCTCAAGACGGGTTCGATGTCTTCCGCGCGATTGATGCATTGCGCGGGTGAATCCAGTCCGCTCCAGGTTGCCGTATCGATTGGACGCATTTCGATGGCGATGTTTGAGGTGCAATTCGGAATCAGAATCGTCCCGGAGCAGATTTTTTGTCTAAACGCCTCGAACCCCGATGCGTTGACAGCGCCCAGCCGGACCTGACGCACGGCGATATCGACTGAACGATCCAGGAAAACCTGCCGCAACATGACTGCGCCAAAGTCGATTGATGAGAATAGAAACGAGAGCACCAAGGGGACCGCGATGACGAACTCCACCGTTGCGTTGCCGCCGTCGCGACGCTGGAACCGCCTGAGGTGGTGCAGGGCGTGTATCAAAACGTAAGCCTCAGGGCCTGGTTCTGGATGTTCGTGCCGATGCCCTGAAACACGGATAATAACTCTGCGGAAGAGGCATTGAAATAGTGGCTCGGTGATGATGCGCAGGCCTGCATCAGACTTGCGCCCGAACTCGGGGCTTGAAACGCAATCGAATAAATGAGGACACCGCGATCCTTGAGCTCGGTGCAGATCGACAGGGTGTTGGCATTCTGCAACGAGGTGGAATAGCGCGCGCCGCAGCAATTCTGGCCGTCAGTCAGCAAGACCAACGCGCGAACCACGCCGGTTTCATCCCAGTCATAGGGGCGGCCTGTGAACGCGGGGTCAATGTCGCCATCGGCGATCATCTGGGTGATGACAGGGCGAAGCGTAGGGTCAAAAAACAGCGCACCGTTGCGAACGCCAAGGTCGATCGAGGTTGTACCCGACGCAGACAGGGCGTTCAGGTGCCCTGCCGCTGTCGCGGCGTCGTCGAGATAGGGGCGCATGGTTCGCCATGTCGATGTACTGCAATAATTGCGCGATGTGCTTTGGCTGAGGCTGTTGTTGACGCTGGTCCAGGTTGACCAGTCCAGGCAGGCACCAAAGATGCCGGAAATGTTGGTAAAATGGTTGGTAAACCCTGCGGGCGGCAAAACCCATCTTGAGTAGGGAACAATTGTGATGGCAACATCGCCCGGTGCCGCCGAGGTCAAAAGCGAGTCCGACAGGTCGACCGCGGCATCCCGCATGCGGCCGATCTTGCTTGATCCCCCCATCGACCCCGAGACATCCAACACCATCACAAGCTCGATTTGCGCGATGCCTGCCTCGCTCTCAGTTGCCTGTGCGGTTGTCACAACAGCAAATTCATTGATGCCGAGAATACGCATGAACAAGGTTGGAACGGTCGCTGCCGGGACCACGGTAATCGTGCGCCCGCTCTCATCGTCGCCACCTTCAATGACCCGACCGGCCAATTGCCTGTCCAGTCCCTCAGCGGCGAAATAGCTTTCGGCGATGTCCCTTGGCGTTGCCCCGC
>Ga0209345_10004292_pt1 | contig 13876 bp, 7 predicted proteins | sample Cruoilmetagenom7_FD_187294 | JGI IMG/M metagenome (GOLD analysis project Ga0209345, IMG submission 187294) | Oil polluted marine microbial communities from Coal Oil Point, Santa Barbara, California, USA - Sample 7 (SPAdes) (version 2) | ecosystem: Environmental > Aquatic > Marine > Oil seeps ... | reverse complement strand
TGAGTCGTATAGAAAAAACTTTATACCAAAATTTGAAATGGAGGGTGACAAAATGAATAAAGATATTTAGTATTTAGTGGACTTCTCTTCTGGCGCAGCGCTGGACTAGTATGCCTGGCGCACAACAGAAAGCACCTCGCTTTCATTCTTTGAGGTGTACTGCGTAGCAAATAAAGATAGTCAAGGTGTTTACAGCGAAGCGTGCCTTTACTATCTTTATTTGTGGAGCTATTTAATTTGATGCATTAATGAGGCATTTAAATATAGCACTTCTCTACCATTTTCTTCTTTATTGAAAAATTACTGCTAGCGAGATATAATTCATTTGACGTTTAGAATCGTTGTATTCCCGATCTCTCCACTCTCGATAGCAGTGGAGTTTGTATGCACATAATGTTCTGTGTGTACAACTCCTTGCGCTGGGAGTGAGTTGAATATAATACCTGCTTGCAGGAAATAAGCTCACACGTGGAATACCGTGATTCTAAACTCCCAGCATCCATCATTTGGATATTATTATTTTATTAATAACAAGGAGTTATGAGTATGGGTTACCAGGAACATTATCAATTATTTAAAAGATTTTTTGGAATTAACATTAATTTTCATCGCAAGGAACAGAAACTATCCATCTCAGAGTTAGCTACTACTTCCGGTTTTTCTGTACAGTTTCTTGAATTAATAGAGCAAGGGAATGCTGATATGGATTTTGACGATTTCTTCCGTATTGCTCGTAGCCTTAAAATTCAACCTTTTATGTTACTTGAAAATATTTGGGCAGATGACGAAAGTGATGAGCTTAAACCTCTATCAGTTTTTGACATTAATCCTGAATTGATGCTCTAACTCTCTTGCCAAAGATTTATATTATGATTTACAATTACATCTATAAATAAATCACCATATTTTATAAGCTTATTGTCACCTATACCACTAATGTTTCTTAAATCCTCGTGAGAAGTTGGCTTGTTGATGGCCATCTCGGCAAGGGTCTTGTCATGGAATATCAAATAAGGCGGGAGATTACTGGATTTTGCCAACTCCATTCTCTTGGACTTTAATGCTTTATATAATTCCTTATCAACAGAATCCCTTACTATAACAGCTTCTTTTGTCTTGTTCCCTGATGATTTAGTTATCACTCTGCCCTCATATTTGCGGAGCATCAGGCTTGTTTTATTTTTTAGAAATGCTGTACCATAACCACTAATCTGTATTCCTCCATGACCGGTAATATCTACCTTGAGTAAATTCTCTGCTACCAATTGACGGAATATATTTTGCCATTCAATGCGACTTAACTCATTTCCAACTCCAAATGTTACAAGCTTATTATGGTTAAACTTTATTATTCGATCAGTCTCCTTGCCCAGTAATACATCTATTAAATAACTCACTCCAAATCTCTGACCGGTTCTATACACGCACGATAAAGCTTTTTGTGCTATTATCGTCCCATCAAATGTCTCTGGTGGATGCAGGCATATATCACAATTATTACAGGCTTTTCCATTATCACCAAAATATTCCAAAAGAATCTGCCTTCTGCAACGAGATGCCTCACACAAACCTAATAATGCATTTAGCTTCTGATGTTCTATTCTTTTCTGATTATCAGGAGCATCTCCATTATCTATAAAGCTTCGCTGCATTACAACATCCACCATGCCATACATCATTAATGCATCTGATGCCAATCCGTCTCTGCCGGCACGTCCTGTCTCTTGATAATAACATTCTATATTCTTTGGAATATTCATGTGTACTACAAAACGCACATCCGGCTTATCAATTCCCATTCCAAACGCAATCGTAGCAACCATTATTATTTTTTCTTCCTTTAGAAAGCGATTCTGATTACCCATTCGCTCCTGATCATCTAAACCTGCATGGTAAATTAAAGCGTTATAACCCTGTTCTTGCAAAAACTTACCGATTTCATCGCACATTTTTCTCGACAAACAATAAACTATACCGCTTTCTTCCTGATAATTCTCTTTTATGAACTTTATTAATTGCTGACGGGGATTATCTCTGGGAATAATTGAATAACTGATATTTGGCCTGTCAAAACCTGCAATATAGGATTTACAGTCCTTTAGCTGCAACTTTTCCAGTATATCTTTTCTCGTTGGTGTATCTGCTGTTGCTGTCAACGCTATTCTCGGAACTAATGGAAATTGCTCTGCAAGTATACCAAGACCCGTATATGATGGTCTGAAATCGTGTCCCCACTGAGAAACACAATGTGCTTCATCAATTGCAAATAATGCTATTGTAATATTACCCATTAACTCCAGAAAATCATCCATTAGCAAACGTTCCGGAGAAACATATAATAAATCCAGATTATCTGCTTTAGCAGCTTCTATAATTGACATTGTTTCCCAATGGGATATTGCTGAATTTATGGCTGATGCCTTTACTCCCAACTGCTTCATCGCTGCTACCTGATCCTGCATAAGAGCAATTAATGGTGATATAACTATACCAACTCCTGACCGGCACATAGACGGTATCTGATAACAGATTGACTTGCCACCTCCTGTTGGCATTAGAACAAATGCTTTACCACCTTCTATAACATGATTTATTATCGATTCCTGATCTCCACGAAAATTGCTATAGCCATATATACGTTCCAATATGACAGACGGTGATTTTTCTTCCATTGACATTGCAAATAAACGCTTCTTCTGTTTTTAACCCTGAACTATGTAAAGTATCCTAAATATCTCCTGTTGTGTAATCAACCCTATAAGGTGTCTATTGCACGCTCCAAACCCAGTTTTGATCGATTAAGCAGTGATGATAATGCAGCTCCACCATATTTCTTTTTTTCTACCAGCTGGGATAGCCTTATTCTGTTCCTGTGCAATATTGCTGTCATGCTACCTATATTAACACATGCAGCACTTAATATATTGGAAATATTTGACTGCTGCAAACCTGAATCCTTAAGTATTTCTTGTAATAATTCTCTACTGTTAAATAATTCTCTCATGCCTCTTTCCATACTTGATCCTACTCCACCCAACATTGCAGAGATATTTCCTGGATTAAAACCCGTTGCCTGCATGAACTTCAATAACTCTTCCTGATTATCCAGTAATGATCTTAATGCATCTCCTATCTTTCCTCCTGAACCCATTAACATCGCTGAGATGTTGGTCTGATTAAAACCTGTCGCCTGCATGAACTTCAATAACTCTTCCTGATTTTCAGATAATGCCTTTATTCCTTTATCTATATTAATACCAGAACCATTTAACATATTTGATATATTAGCAGGAGTAAATTTTGCTACTGTTGCAAATTTTATCAATACAGGCTGGTGCTTTATCAGTACCTGTATTGCCTCTTCTATATTGACACCTGAGCTATTAAACATAGCAGAAATATTACTACTCTTAAATCCTGCTTCCTTTAACGCTAATAATTTCTTCTGGTTTTTATATATTTTATCTATTGCTTCACCACAACTTATACCGGTATTATTGAGAATGCTTGATATATGCCTTGCATCAAATAAACCTTCATTTAATATATCTATTAACATCTGTTTTTTACCAGCCAACTCGTCTATTGCCTTACCTATACCAACACCTGAACTATGTAATATGCCTGCTATATTATTTGCGCTAAATATTTTCCAATCTACTATATTTTCAAGCACCTCTTGCTTCTGTATAAATAAATTTACTCCTTCTCCTATTCTTGCTCCACAGCCACTTAGCATCCCAGATATATTTTCACTAGAAAAACTTCCCTTTTTTATTATTTGTTTTAACTGAATTTGATAAGCTGATAAGTCTTTAATTGCTCTGCCTATCTTTAATCCGCTGCCATATAACATGCTGGATATATTACTTGCTGAAAAGCCTGTTGTTTTTTTCAGCCTGGTTATTATTTTTGTACTATCAGCCAAAGACGCTATCGCCTTATCGATATTAGAACCAGAGCCATGCAGCATTGTCGATATGTTACTGGAAACAAAACCTTCATCCTTAATTAATCTTTGTAACGTCCTCTCGTGTTTTATCAACTTTTTTATATTTTCACCACATTTTGTACCTGACTTGGCTAATATAGCTGATATATTACTCTTACTAAAGATATCACCCAGTCTGATCAGACCATCCATATTTTTATCCAATGCTTCTATTGCTTCCCCGCATTGCACAGATGCTCCAGCTAAAATACTCGATATGTTATTGGATTTCATATCCAGTTCCTGAGTTATTCTTTTTATTTTTGAAGCATTAGCAAGTAGTGTGGAAATTGCTCTCTCGCTCTTTGCTCCTGACTTTCCCAGTATTGACGAAATATTAGATGCTGTTAATATTTTACTTTCCACCAGTGATTTTAATTCATCCCTGTAACTGACTATTGCATCTATTGATTTACCTATATTAGCACCTGAGCCAGCACTAATATTGGCTATGTTATCTGGACTAAATCCAACTTCTTGTATTATCTCTTTAATTGTTTTTTTTCGATCAACTAAATCCTTGATTGCCTGCGCACATTTTTTTCCAGAACTTTGTAACATTCCTGATATGTTACCTGATGAAAACCCTATATCTTTTTTTAATCTAATGATTTTTTCTCTATTATTATAGAGTTCTTTAATTGAATGACCAAGATCAACTCCAGAACCACTGACAATTGAAGATATATGGACTGCTTCCAATATTTTACTTTCTATTAAAACTGCTATTTTTTTCTCATTTTTCTCCAGACCCTTTAGAGCATTATTTAAATTAATACCAGATGATGTTAGCATATTCGAGATATTACTAGGTGCAAAATTTCTTTTCTCTACCAATCTCATCATTAACTTTTTGTGATCTCCTAATGTTATTATGCACTTTTTTATATGTGCTAAAGTACCACGTAACATAGTTGATATATTAGGTGCCTTGAATCCTACATCTTGCATCAACCCAAGAATCGTTGTTTTCTCAGAATATATATCCTGTATTACCAAGCCTATATTTAATCTTGTTCCTGTTAATATTCCAGTAATATTACTAGCCGAGAACCCTATTTCCTGCATGGTTTTTTCCAGAGTTTCAATATTATTTTCCAAAGCAGCAATTGCCTCTTCACATTTTGAAGCTGTTTGCGCTAGAATGCTTGCAATGTTACGTGTTGTGAAACCTAATTCCAACATCTGATTTAGCAGAGGAATGTTACTTAGTAATTGGTCTTCTACCAATTCTATAAAAGTTTCAAACCTGGCAATTCTGAATATGTTAGTATCGGTAAAACCCAGCTTTTCCAGTTCCTTATGCATCTTAGCCTAATCTGATAATTTGATGATCAACTTGATAATAATAGTTTCTACTAGTACAGATAAGTTTTCCATACCTTTAAGTTAACTTAAAGACGCAGCCCGCTAATTCTTCTTACGCATTAAATCTTCGATCTTACGCACTCTGCGTGTTCCAAGGTCAGGCCTTTCAGGGTGATACTCTTCCATACCGGCACTGGTTCTGTGAGCATTAATACCAGATACATGTTTTTCCACTTCTTGGGCAATCTCGGCTTTGCGATGATCAATTTGCTGCAGCACTTCCTGACTTGAGGCTACATCTGCAATGGATTGTCGTAATTCCTCCGATTTGGCTTTTACCTGATCTGCATTCATAGTACTATGCTGATTATTATAACTCTCCAATAAAGCAGGCAATTCTTCTGCTGCAATGTCATCCCTGTTATAAGTTTCACTCATCGCATCATATACTGATTGAACATTTTCTACCGCTAAATCATACGTTACCTGATACTCCTCCTGACGCTGGATAAACTCATCCTGTGCTATCAGCTCTTTCTCTACTTCATAGGCACGATCTATCGCATGTTCCATTTCAGAATCCTTGGCATATTTGCTCATATAGGTCTCGCCCTTTAATGCAGGGTCTTCACCATAACTTAGAGCATTCTGGACTTTGCTGTTGATGTCTTTTCTCTCCAAATTCTGGAATGTTGCAAGATTCGGGTCATTATTTTTCTGAGCTTGTAGTAAAAACTCAGGTGACGTTACATTTTCTCCATGTTTGCGGTTTAAGCTCTCAATAGTGCGTGTGATGCCGGTACGCTCATTAGCAGCTCTTTGATCCGCAATCATTTCCGCGTATGTCTGCATTCGGTAATTCTTTTCTGCAGGATCAGTATTAATCTCATGCCACACACCGCCGCCGAAGGTGCGGCTAATAGCATCTTTCTTGCCACCGGTAAGTGCTGAGTATGCACCGCTCTTAAGCCCCTGATATTCGGAGTATAATTCTTCACCAATCTGTCTTTGCTTGGCTTCTTTAAGTTTTCGCCTTTCATCCGTGTCATGTTTAATTTCTTCCAGGCTACGGATGGTTTTGTTCCTCTTGCCAATCAGACCAATACCCCGATCAGACATTTTTGCATAAGCATCAACGTAAGCATCCTGGAATTTTTTAGCCGCCGCTGCATCTCTGGCTTTAGCACGCAAGTCTTTGTCATTGATCTTGTTAATATCATCTTTTTCTGTTTTAGATAGCTTATCATATTCCTTACCATATTTAGCCTTGGCAAGCTCATTACTTAGCTCAGAAGGTTTTTTCCTAGACATTTGTCTAGCAAGTTTCCTTGCTTGCGCTTTCGTTAGAGTTTTGTCTATACCTTTGTCAGGGTCATTTAATTTTTTAGCTAGTGCTTTCCTATATTCATCAATAGCATTCTTCTTGATATCTCCCTGTTTTAGACCTGTATTCTTCTGAACTTCAGCTAGCACTGCTTTATTTGCATTAGCCGACAGAGCTTCTTTCTTTAGATTCTTGATTCTCTGTTCATCAACCCATTTGGATGGTATACTTTTTATCTTTTGCCACCTTGCTCTACCTTTATCTCTGTTACCCATACCTAGTGCTGTATTAAAGGCTCTTGCAGGCATTTTAGCTAGCTGCTTGTTCAACTTGGCAAAGGTTTGGGCTTTGATATCATCACGCACATGACTGAGATCAGTCAAATTACCGGATGTGCCGGAAATAAATCTTGCAACTTTGATAGCAAGGCCATTAAATTTATGTAGCAAATAAATAGCTACAAAGATTAAAAGCATCCCATCCAGCTGTACAAATTTACCGTTATGGAACTGATCTATGCGCCTCCTGCCTCTCTTGGTATCCGGATCAAGAAAGGGAAGATCAACATATCTCTCACCAATACAGCTATAAGCTTCACAGAAACCGGTATCAGATACTGTACCAACAACATTATCACCGGAAGTAAAATGGTCTATCGGAACAGGTATAGGGGTAGTAGTTCTAGTAAAGTTCTTACCCTTCATAGGTTGTGGAAACCACCAGTAAAATATTGAATTGCCTAAATTAAAGCCTAATGTCTCCTGCGTTTTAGCTCCAAATAATGGTTCACTACCAATAGTCATTTTTGGAAAATCATGCTTACATACTCTAAAGCCTAGCGTACTGTAAATTTCTTGCCGCAATATCATTGAGATAAATATCAGTCCGGTAAACAGAATGATCGGTTGAATTGCATAAGAGATTAATTGCTTCAGCCAGTTCTCAAACAATGATCTGGTAATACCAAATAGCATGAAGCAGATAAAGACAGGAGCCATTGTGATGATTAATCCGATGGCTATCAATGCGCTGAGATAGATCACTGCTGCTTCAAAGAATATCATAAGCACGAAATAAAGAGCAGCTATAAACAGAATGATATATAACCATCCAAGCGCATCAACAAAAAGCAGTGAGAATAGCTTGGAAAGAGTCTGTGGGGCAATCATCATTGCCAGAATACCAGGCGAGCCTGGACCGGTAGCCCCAGCCTCTACGATTATCTGGAGTATTTGCTCAACGCCTCCAACAAAATATACGAATAGATAATCATTGAAGAAACTCCAGCTATACTCAGTACTAAGCAGCGCAGCAACAATAGCAACCTTGCTTATTCTGACAATCAACTCAGTATGGGTAAGCTGCACGTTACCTGCCAGATAGGATAGCGCTGTAAACATAATATACAGCGTAAGCATAGCTGACACTGCTGTTCTATAGCCTGGGTTATTAACCACTCCCAAATAAATATTGCGGATTAAACCATAATCATTATCTGCGCCAAATAAGAAGTCTTTAACCAGCTTGGTCACATAAGAAATAGGATCAGGGCTGGATTGGGTTATACCGGACTTAACAACTACTCGGTATTGACCATTATTATCGTCATAGAATTTATCCAGAATCTTGAAATAGAGTTTGCTGTCGGAATATTGCCTTTTTGTCTCATTAGAATCATACTTATAGACCCTGCCTCCGGCCTGACGAGTATTGCCGCGTTTGTCAACATCATACAGCTTATAACCGACTGTAGGCTCTCCCAGATGAAAATTCAAACCTGCCGGCTCTCTTTGTGATGAAAGTGACTGGTTGGGATCGCCCCCTCTTTCTGCAATTAATGCATATAACCCCACACCATTTCTAAATAAGCATGGTGCGTTACCGATTTTGGCATCTCGTGTATTAGTACACACCATTTCACCGTTTATCAACCGGCAATCCTGAGAACACATTTTTCCGTCTATAAACTGACAATCCTGAAGCCGTTCACAGAATTTCGACAGAGTATGCTTATCACCACTTGTACCATACCAGGCACACCAGGCAGATAATTCGTAAGATGTATTATATTCCTTGCCAAATTCCCAGTTCTTGACCATAATAGTCAAAGGTCGGCCATTTACCCGGTAGGTTGAATCCAGCCAGGGAGCAACCTGATTCTGTCCTACCTGTCCGTCAAGGTCACTTTTATCGTATCTTGCAGATACCACAAAGTTAGCATGACCAAAGTCATCGGCCTCAATACATCGCTCGCCTGTACAGCCTGTCAAAAACACTAACATTACTATTGCAATGATCCAGTTTTTGTTCCACAGTCTGCTCATAAAGTCTAAAATATTTGTAATAATTTTTAAATATACGTTTGTAATATCTAGTGACAGCTTTAACTAAAATTCTGATCTACCTGATAAATTTCTATGTTCAGTTACATACTCTATTTAAGAGTATGTAACCAGATGATAGGGTTTTGCAACTTATATTATATACTCTTTCCGTTTATTAATTCTGATCTTGGCAAATATGGCACATAGCTTCAATAGCCTTGCTTTTCTGTATAAATCCAGGACAAATCATGCTTTAACTAACTTTGATGAATCTTTCTCCAGTAGACACCATCTTAATGGAAAAATAAAACTTATTTCTCTTGCTAACAACTTTGGATTGCAGATTATAAATAAATCATATAACCTTATAAGTTAAGGGCATTCTCAATATATTATTATTAAAATATGCATTTTGTCCTCTAGTGAACTCATATTAACTTAATAAGGAGAAACTATTATGTATCATGCACAAGACGAAAGACAGTTAAAAAAAGTATCTCAGCGAAAGGCTGAACAAGAAGCAGCAAGAAAATTTAGAGAGGACGCAGATGCACGAGGAGCGCAAGCAACTTCTGAAGACGATTGCTGCGTTAGTACTGTTTACACTATTTTCAATGCAGCCGCATATGTTATATGTTGCTGTGGTTGTTGCACAAGCTGGGAGGAGTATGTGGAGAGTGATTAACTCACTTATACAATCTTACTTAAACGTATGGGATAGAGTTTTAAGCGTGAACCTTAGATTTTGTTATTGACTAATACCACGGTATCAAATACTACGACAGACTCATCTAAATATCTAAAACTAACTGCTTGATTATCGGTATAATTAACTTCAAAACCTGTTCCTTTACAAAGGCAACACAAAACTAAAGCTTGAGCCTTTTTTACCATCGCTTGTAGCTTCAACCCTGCCACCATGTACTGTTATTACTTTTTCACACAGTGCTAAACCAACACCCCTGCCGCCTGCTGGTGTCTGGGTTTTTGAACTGACTGTAAACTTATGGAATATGCTAATCAGTTCATCTTTCGGTATCCCTATTCCCTCATCTGTAATACTGAACTGAGCCTTATTATCTTCTGTTCTTGCCAGGCTTATGGTAACTGGCTTACCCTGACCATATTTAACAGCATTGCTAATTAAGCTATCAATTGCCTGTGTTATATAATATTCGTCACATTGTACAATCAATTTATCTTCAACTTTAAAAATAAATTCCTGCCTGGCATCATCTGCAAATAACTTTTTATATAGAACAGGACGCTCACGAGCTAATGCACTTAAATCCACTTCCGTTTTGTTAAGCTCATAAGTCAGGGATGAGAGTTTTGATAAATCGGCTATATTATTGACAAAACTCTTGAGTCTGTCACTGCTGCTTACTATATCTTTAATCGATTGTTTAACGATTTTCTCATCCAGACTATCATAGCAGGAATATAGCACCTCACTTAAGGATAAAATACCGGTCATTGGAGTATTGGTTTCATGTGGTATATTACGAATAAATTCATCTTTTAAGTCCTTGAGCTTTGATATTTCAATGTTTCTGAGCTTTAACTGATCCTTTAGATATATTTCTTTGCTCTTGAGCTTTCCCTCTTTATCTTGAAACTGATTTTCCAAAAACTCCAAACCCTGCACAACATTCTCTAGTTCTCCTCTTGCATGTCCTACTTCTCTTTCCAAGCCTTTTACCTCATACTCCAAGTGTTCGGCTTTTTCTTCAGTGGCCTCTAGGTGTTCCTGCTTACTTCTAAGCAGAGTAAGTGCAAAACCACCTACTATAAATAACACATATACTAATTTTAGTTTTAAATCGTATATTTCACCAGATACCATTTCACTTATATAAGTTTGATATAGAAAGAAAGATACCCATAGGCCGGCTATAATCATCATCAATGCCGTACGCCAACCTAGTAATAATGGGATCATTGTTAGATGTATTGTCAGAATTGTTAAAGAAACATGTGAGAACTTGCTGAGTAAAACCAGGAAGCTACTAATGAGTGCAAGAGTTACAAATACTGACAGATACCATATTATTCCCAGGTATTTTTCCTTGAAAGCTTTTGGCCATAAGGTATTACAAAGAAAAGATGTTGCTATAGTTAATACAAACGCTTGAAAAATATTAATCAGATAAAGATGATGATTATACAACTCTCTTTCAATTGACATTGTAGTAATAATTGTCAGAAAAACAGCAAAGGAAAAGTAGTTATAAATTGCATTATCCTTTGGCAAATAACCATTGCAATATTCTAATAGATTAAACTTCTGTATATTGGCTGGCAAATTTAAGAAAAAATTACTAATTTGCTTTTTTGAAAATTGTGTATCTTTATCTTGTTTCAATTCTTCCTTATTACCTATCCAGCCTCCAGGTTCCGCTAGTAGATAGTGTGAAGTAAGAAGTGCTATCAAATTTGCAAACATTCCTGGTATAACGCTATCAACACCCACTAAAGGTTGAACTGTGTATCTCCAAATTATTATAGTAAAAATAGCAAAAATAATACCTGTTAATACAACTCTAGGTGTAGTATGAAATCCTAGAATTGCTAATACTAGTGGAACAGTGACTATAGGCATATAGAAATTTGCTGTAAATAGCATTAAATCTAACAAACTTCCTTCTGTCATAGCTAAAAATACCGCACACACACCAATGCAAGCTGCAAATATTCTGGTATAAGTTAATTCACTGGTAAATCTAATGCCAAGAGATTTACAAAAATCATTCGTAAATATTACTGAACCGGTATTAATCCATGAGTCAGCAGTGGACATAATCATGGACATAACTCCAATAAGGGCAAGACCTCTTAATCCAACGAATGAATATTCTTCAACAACATACATTGCTACATTTTGAGGATTTAAATTTGGATCATGCGACAAAACTACTAACCCTATAAAACAATCGAATAAGTAGATAAACAAGCAAAGCAGTGCTGCTATAGCAAAGGCACTTTTTGCTTGTTTCACATTTTTTGCCATCAAAGTCCTTTGAAACATTGTAGGGCTAAAACTTGGAATAGAACAATAAAATAGCAAAAATAAATAAGGCCAGAATTTAGGGTGACTTGGGGATATAATTTGCTTATAATCAAATAGAGGATTGTGAGTGAAAGTGTCTACTATTAATTCCTTACTGCCAAACACATTCCATACAAATATAGCAAATATCGGTATGAATACACCAAAAGTAAAAAATTGTATTATATCCGTAAACGTGACCGACTTTATTCCTCCAAAAGCCGAATATAATATTACTATGGCACTACTTATGAAGATTGCATAAATACTGGATATTCCTAAAAAGTGATCAAATATTGTCGAGAATATTTTTATCTGTAAAGCACTCATACCAATTGACAATGCTATAGAAGATACAGAAGTAATAATAGCAATATGCTTGCCATATAAATTACCCATAACTTCTGCCACAGAAATATTTTTCATAAATTTTTTCATTCTTGGTACAAAAATGTATCCAATAATCAATAACGAAATTGCATCTCCTAAACCAGTAATTACATACCAAATACCAACTGTATATGTTTCCGATACTGCTATAGAAAAAAAACCTCCATCAATCCATGTAGCCGTAATAGCAGCAACCAATGTGCCTGTTGAAAAATTTTTTCCACCAAGAGCGTAGTCTTTTACAGTTTTTATACCTCTTCCACTGAGTAAACCAGCCACGAGTATAATCAGCAAAAACCCAACAACGATAATTACATCCACATCAAGATTCATAAGTTTTTAGCTTATTAGTTAACAGAATCACGTTAAATATTAGTAGAATACTCATCCTGTAATTGCAAGAGTTATCTGGTTTGACGAAGCTTACTCAAATAACAACTAGTGTTTGTAGTTGCATTCCATTAGACATCTCGGATTTGATTAATCAATCTCCAGTGTAAAATATCTGTAGAAAGTAGTACGCCCTATTCCAAAGACTTTGGTGATATCTGATATGAATGGATAGTTTTCTATATCCTTAACTCCCTATTTTGTTTTCAGTGTATGCTATTCATACGCCTCACGCTTTTCAGGCAATTCTTTAAATATGTTAGAGTAGCTATTCCATCAAGATCATCAACAAGTTCATCTTTCGGACTAATTTGATTAGCCTTATTGACTAGCTCTAGTATCAAGGATTGACTTTGTGAGGAAAAACCTTTCCCTCTGGACGGAACGTGCAAAGTTTTTACTGGGTTTTTAAGTGATGGTTGAAATACAATATCATTTATTTCCTTCGACATCTTCTGTATTTCTTTTTGCATACTTTCTTGATATGCAGACCAATATTTTTGTTCTTTCCCACTTCGGAGTATTGCTCTGGTAGCTATTCCATTAGGCTTATGCCGAGATTTAAGTAGCTTTAATTCAATTTTGTTAATAGGTGCTACTTGCTGATTAATTTTAAAGAATGAAGTTTCTGCTTTTTCTGTGCTTCCTTCAACCCATTGCAATTCAATAGCCAAAGCCCCCAAGGACTTTGCTTTTTCTACTATATGAGTATCCACTTTCTCTGGATTGCTTAACGCCAGTTGATAATCAGAAAAACGACCAATTTTTTTCCTGACTTCTTTTCTCGTTCTCTCTGCGGAGTTTATCTGTTCTTCTGGAATTATACTTCACATAGACTAGGTAAATAATATCAATATCAGTCTATTATAAAGCAGTTGCATAATATATACTAGACCGTTATTATAGAACCATATATAATGCACTGGTTTTAAGTAATGACGACTAATTTTAGAATTTATGCATATTTACGTGCATCAACAAAAGAACAAGATGCAACTAGAGCAAAAGATGAACTAATTCGATTTACTAAAAATGTAGGTTATACAATTTCATCATTCTTCATAGAAAATGAAAGTGGTGCAACTTTGAAAAGACCTGAA
>Ga0209345_10004290_pt1 | contig 13878 bp, 13 predicted proteins | sample Cruoilmetagenom7_FD_187294 | JGI IMG/M metagenome (GOLD analysis project Ga0209345, IMG submission 187294) | Oil polluted marine microbial communities from Coal Oil Point, Santa Barbara, California, USA - Sample 7 (SPAdes) (version 2) | ecosystem: Environmental > Aquatic > Marine > Oil seeps ... | reverse complement strand
AATGTTGCCATACATCCATCATATGCGCCGCTCATCTCAACTGCGCGGTGTACAGGTTGTTGTGTTTTTGCACCCAGTCCAAACATCGTTTCCATTCCCCTTAGTCTGCACCCTCTTTGTGGTGCGTTGTTTTGTTGGAACCACTTTTCGTGATTCTCAGGGCAAGTAAGCGCCATGATTGGGGCTGATTTGCGGCATTGTCCCCATGCTGAGGTACAATTCAGCCGAAAGGCCTAAGATTTGGTTGATTATCCGAACAATCCTACACGTGAAACTGGAAGAATTAGCTGCGAACCACGGATTTTTCCGTCTCTGCCGCCGCATCAAATCAAAGAAATGTGATTCCTTTGCTAGTGTTCGAACCGGTAGCCAAATTGCGCAATATCCGCCGCGCACATCTGCGCCACGCGTTCGCGGCTCTCTTCGGTATATGACACGCGGTAGTCGGTCAGCCGCGTACTCCGGTTTACGTGCGGCATGTCCAACTTGAAGCCCAAATGCGCCTCAAGCGGCGCAATATCCTGCGTTAGATGCTCAAGCCGGATAAATAGATCCGCGCGCTCGCGCCCTTTGGCATCAGTCACATATGAGGTCGCCGGAGAGTTGGTAAAACTTTGCGCAATGATCGGCTGGGCGACAAATGTCTCGAAATCAAGCCGCTTGGCGAGGGCGACGGATGGATGGTCAAAGCTTTGGGCCTGTAGCCAATGATAATAGCTCACCATCCGGTCCCAAGGGTTGCGCACCATGGTAAAGATGAACAGCGCATCAAGTTCATCTTCCTTCACAAGCCCATCCAGATCAGCAAGAGTGGCGTGTTTCCATAACCGCCCCGCAGAGGTGACCCCGTCAGTCCGCTTGCGCCGCTGCCGCGCCTTAGGCGTATCGCCCAGCATGATATCATCCTTCATGGCCCGCGCCTCTAAAGCCAGCGACATAGAGGTGCCGCCCGTCTTTGGTGCATGGATGAACAGATAGCCGCGGCCACGAGACAGGATCATGGCGCGTCCTCGGGTACTTTGACTGCGCGCACAGGCATTGCCTCCTTGGTGCGTAGGGTGATCACCATACCGGCCCCCGCAATCATCGCCATCCCAGTCAGCGCCATCGGATTGACTGTTTGCCCCCAAAGGACCCAAGCCCAGAAGCTGGCGAACACCAACAGTGAGTATTCGAAAACGGCGACATATCCTGCATCGCCCAAAAGGTAGCCGCGAAAAATAAGCGCGATCCCGATCATGGACCCGACAGCCTGCACCGTGATCCAGAACCACATGGCAGCTGTCAGCGGCACCCAGCCCCTTTCAACAAAACCGTCAAACCCTTCGGGCCCGCCGACAGGCAACACGACCAGACCAACGGCACCGAAAATGGTCAGCATCCCGAAGAAGCCTGCCGACAGCGCAATGGTGCCCTCCTGTGCGCACCAAAGCCGCGTGACAACAGCCCCGATGGCATACAACATCCCGGCCACAATCGGCAGAAATGCAACCGGATCCAACGCGCTTGGATCAGGCTGAATCACCAAAAGAGCGCCGACAAAGCCAAGAAGCACCCCCCCAATCCGCACAGGTCCAACCCGCGCGCCCTGAAATACGACCGAAATCAGCAGCACAAACAGCGGCGCCGTGAACAGTCCTGCCACCACGACACCGATCGGCAGCACAGAAAGGCAGCCGAAATAGATAAGCATGGCCGTGGCCGGAAACAGGCTGCGCCCCAACACCGCCCGCCAGCTCATCGGCCTGATCACGCCAAAACCCATCCCTGCGATCAGCCCCAACATCACGACCGCCATGATCCCGCGCACCATGTGGAACTGCCACAATGAACCGGTTTCAGAGATGTACGGCACAAAGTTATCGGTGATACCCAGCGTAAACATTCCACCAAGAATAGAGAGCGCCGCAAGTCCTGGCCGCAACGTGGTATCACTCATCCTAAACGCCCCTACCCCTCAGCTTCACCATCTTGGTGATTGCATATTTCCGCTCCCTGCATATCGTGCTGGGACGTATGCGCAATAATCTTGTCAGGGAGGGCTGCAAATGGGCTGGATGAAAGACGAAACCGGGTTGGAGAAATGTGCCGCCAATTATGTTCCTCTCAGCCCGCTGTCCCATCTGCGGCGCGCGGCCGATGTCTTTGCCGGTCATACGGCGGTAATCTACGGGGACCACCGCGTCACCTATGCACAATATCACGCGCGGTGCAGCCGGCTTGCCTCGGCGCTGGCGGGTATGGGCGTAGAAAGCGGGGATGTCGTCGCCACACTCCTGCCCAATACACCCGCACAGGCAGAGGCACATTTCGGCGTGCCAGCCTGCGGTGCCGTGCTGAACACCATCAACACACGGCTGGACGTCGACACAGTGAGTTACATTTTTGAGCATGGCGGCGCGGTCGTTGCTCTTGTCGATACCCAGTTTATCGAACTTGCAGAGGCAGCCGCTTTGCGCGTGGAGGGGGATAGCCCACGACTGATCGAAGTACCCGACGCGGCTGCGGGCTTTCCCGCGACGGGGCGTCATCCCGTCTATGAAGATGTGCTTGCCGGTGGCAATGAAGATTATGACTGGATCATGCCACAGGATGAATGGGAGAGCCTCGCGCTGAACTATACATCCGGCACCACGGGGCGGCCCAAAGGCGTGGTGTATCATCACCGCGGCGCCTACCTGATGACCATGGGCACCGTGATCAGCTGGCGCATGGTATTGCACCCTGTGTTCATGCAGATTGTGCCTTTGTTCCACTGCAACGGATGGAACCACACATGGATGATGCCCTTGATCGGAGGCACCCTTGTGTGCAGTCGGGACATTACGGCCAAAGCTATCTTTGACGCCATCGCAGATGACGGTGTCACCCATTTCGGCGGTGCGCCTATCGTGCTTAACATGATGGTCAACGCCAGCGATCAGGAACGCCGCACGTTCACCCATATGGTCGAGGTTTTCACCGCAGGTGCCCCGCCTGCACCTGCCACATTAGGCAAAATCGAGGCTTTGGGGTTCAACGTCACCCACGTCTACGGCCTGACCGAAACCTACGGGCACGTGACAGAATGTATCTGGCGTGCGGCAGATTGGGCAAATCTGGATAAGAAGGCGCTCGCTGCATTGAAATCGCGGCAGGGCGTCGCGATGCCAATGATGGAACATATCACCGTCATGGATGAAAACATGACCGAAATTCCCCGCGATGGCACAACGCAGGGAGAGATCATGATTCAGGGCAACTCGGTGATGAAAGGATATTTCAAGAACCCCGAAGCCACGTCAGAGGCTTTCAAAAGCGGGTACTTCCATTCCGGCGATCTCGCCGTTCAGCATGATGACGGTTATATCCAGATTGCCGACCGCGCCAAGGACATTATCATTTCAGGCGGCGAAAATATCTCTTCTGTCGAAATCGAAGGCACATTGATGGGGCATGATGCCGTTATGTTGGCGGCAGTGGTGGCAAAACCGGATGAGAAGTGGGGTGAAGTGCCCTGTGCCTTTGTAGAGCTCAAACCCGGAGAATTCGTGGACGAAGCAACCCTGATCGCCTTCACCCGTGAAACACTGGCAGGTTTCAAAGCGCCCAAGAAAGTCGTATTTCAAGAGTTGCCGAAAACCTCGACCGGCAAAATCCAGAAATTCGAGCTGCGCAAACTCGCCGCGACGCTTTAGACCAGCAGCGGCCTAAACCTCTTTTTCGAAGCGCCAGATGCTTACCGGCTTGGGGCCGGACGAAGTTTCGACCTCCAGCTCTTGCTCGCCTGTATTTTGCCAGCCGCACTTTTCATAAAATCGCGCAGCCCGGTCGTTGCCGACGCTACACGCCAACCACACGCGCGGCTTAGGCAGCAGCGCCTCGGCCTGCGCCATCATCCCCTGTGCCAGCCCGCTACCCTGATGACCGCTTCCGACGTAAAACTGATACAGCTCGTCCCCCTCAATCATAAAGAACCCCGCCAAAGCGCCGTCTACCTCAGCCACATAGGTCTGCGGCAAATGCGCCTTGGTGCGGGCGTCAAATTCGGCGGCGACGCGCGAAAGCACCAAATCTGCGTCTACCACGGCCGCGTGTGCACTGTGCCATTGCGCATGCCATAGCTTTGCGATTGCCCCGATGTCATCTGTCTTTGCTGGTCTGATCTGCATTGTGTCCTCTGGCATTGCCCTGCCCCACTCAAATGCTAATGTGCAATTATAACAACCCCGAGCAGACACCCCGATGACCGCGTTAACCAAATATGACCGCCTTGAGGCCACAGGCCTCTGGCGCCCTGCCCCTGACGGGCAGCGGCGCGAGGTGATTGTATCGATCGGGAATGCGACACTGATGATTTCTGACATGAATGATCAGGCGATCGCGCACTGGTCGTTAGCCGCTGTGGCCCGTTCCAACCCCGGCACCCTTCCCGCCATCTATCACCCGGACGGCGACGACGGTGAAACGCTTGAGCTTCCCGAGGACGAAACAGCGATGGTGGAAGCCATTGAGACCCTGCGCGCGGCAATTGCCAAACGTCGCCCCCGTCCGGGGCGCTTACGCTGGTTGGGGGTTGGACTTTCCGGCGCAACGGTTGCAGGGCTGATGATCTTCTGGCTGCCCGGTGCGATGCGGGACAACACCCTTCGCGTTGTGCCACAGGTCAAGCGCGAAGCACTTGGTGTTGCCCTGATCGAACGGATGGAGCGGGTGACCGGTCCGCTTTGCAATGATCCCGCGGGTTTGCGCGCGCTGCGCCGCCTTGGCGGTCGGCTTGAAACAGTTAAGCTGGCGGTGGTACCGGCCTTGGGCCGCCCTGCATTGCATCTGCCCGGCGGCGTGATTGTGCTGGACCGTTCGGTGTTCGAGGATTGGGAAGAGCCCGATGTTGCGGCCGGCTATATTCTGTCCGAGCTCGCCTTACAGGTCGAGCGTGACTCGCTCGCGGAATTGCTGGATGTCGTGGGACCATGGGAGAACTTCCGCCTGCTCACAACCGGCGATGTTTCTGACGCCGCACTGGATTCCTATGCTGAACATCTGATGACCAACCCCAGATCAGAGCCAGACACGACAAACTTGCTTGCGCTTTTTGAAGCTTCCGATGTTCGCGCGACCCCATATGCTCGTGCGCGGGATATCACGGGCGAAACCGTGCTTGCCTTGATTGAAGGCGATCCGATGCAGGGGCAAAATACCGAACCGCTCATCGCTGACAGCACGTGGTTGCGCCTGCAAGGTATCTGCGGCGGATGAGCCGGGCCGATGTGCTGGTGGCAGCGGCCCTTTCACCACTCTTATTGGTTCAAGCGATACTTCTGCGTAAACGCGCCTTGCGCCTGCCAGAGGCGAGCGGCCCCAGGAAAGGCCGCAGCGGCCAAGGCCCTGATCTTGGAGTGCTGATTATCGGTGACAGCTCTGCGGCAGGTGTGGGTACAGTCACGCAAGATAGCGCCCTTACAGGGCAACTTGTCTCTTCCCTTGCTGCACATCACACAGTTGACTGGCAACTGATCGCCAGTACCGGAGCGACAACGCCGACGACGCTAAAGCGTTTGGAAGAGGCTGAGTTGCGCGCTTTTGACGTAGTGATTGTCGTCTTGGGCGTGAACGATGTTACACGTGGTGATCCGCTGGTAGGTTGGCTCCGTTCCCATCGTAAACTGCGCGCGTTGCTACGCGACCGGACTGGCGCACAGCGGCTCTATATATCTCAGGTTCCGCCTCTTGGTGCTTTTCCACTGCTCCCTGATCCGCTGCGCTGGCTGTTGGGGCGGCGCGCCCTGCGGTTTGACGCAGCGCTACTTACGGCAATCGAACCTGAGCCTGATTGCACCTATGTGCCCCTCCCCAAGACGCTGGATTCACGCGACATGGCTGAAGACGGCTTTCATCCCGGACCCGTCATTTATGCCGCTTGGGCAAAAGAAATGGCCCGCCGGATCCTCTCCGACAGGCCATCCCGTTAAACAGTTGAATGTTCCTAGCGCGCCGTGGCGTTGAACCCTGCACTGCGCAAGCGGTTGATGACACGTTTCACATCACGCTCCCCTGCGAACGGGCCTGCGATCACAAGACGCGACGTTTGACCACCGCGGTTCGAAACGCCGATCCGCACCGGAAGACCCATCCGCTGGATTTTCTTCGCCTGACGCTGCGCTGAAGCCGCATCAGAGAACCGGCCCACCTGAACGTAACCGCGACCAGCCACTTCAGCCTTGGGCTGTACACGCTTGGCCGTGGCCTGGGTTGAAGCCTTGGGTGCGGTAGAGCGGCTGGAATAGACCGGTTTACGCGGCACAGTCGCCACGCGCGCCTGACTCGGCTCTGGGTCAACTATGCTGGTCACAGAACGCACGATCCGCTTGAGCGTTTGCCCGTTACGTTTGACGATTGTCACCTCGCCCAATTCACGCTGTTGCTGCGCATAATCCGTGTAAGGGTAAACCAGTGGCACAGAGGCCGTCACGTCAGCGCCACTGGCCTGATTGATCAAACGGCGCGGCACGGTTGATGTCCAGATCATGGTCATCGCTTCATGACCTGCCAAAGACTGCTCTGCGCGGTTCGGGTTCAGGCGATCATCTTCCCAAACGCTTTTATAGCCACTTGGGACTTTGACATTTGTTGTATTCACACGGTTCACCGCGACGTGCCGCGGCACGATCCGTGTGGTCGGGGAGACCTGCACAGGGCGTTGCGCAGTTGCCGCATTTCGTTGCGAAACCTTTGCGGTGGCTGCTCGCGGTGCGGGTGCGCTGGAAATACGTGCGCCGACGATGGGGGCCGCTTGCGGGCCACAACGTACCGCAGACCTCCCTGCCCGCATGTATTGCTGCGCAATCGGTGACCGATTGGGGCATGCTGTTTGTCCCGCTACCGCAACCCGGGATGTTTTCAGAACCGGGGCCGGAGCCTGCATTGGTTTTTCAACGATCAGCGGCGCTTGCTGCGCAACCTGACGCACGACTTTAGGCTTCGGTTTGGGCTTGGGGGCTGCGGCCACTGCCTTCGGCTTTGGCTTTGGCTTTGGCTTTGGCTTGGCTACCGCTTTTGGCTTCGGCGCGGGTGTGGGATTTGTAATCTGCGTCACAGCGGCCGTCTCTACCGGCTCCGGTGGTGGTGTCACTTCACCTGCGAAGGTCGGCTTGAACCCGCAGACGCCGGTACGCTTGCGCGTGACACGCGGCACCCAGGACACGTTGCCGTCAATACCTGCACGAATGAACACACAGCCTTGGCTGTCGACGTATTGCTTGCCCTTGTAAGAGGTCGGCGGGAACTCTGACGGAGTGCTGCCTGGAAAACTTTGCGCCGAAAGCGCGCTGATGCTGCCAGACCCCAAGATTAATGCGATAGTGACAAGTCTAGTTAGTTTCATGAGAGCCCCCACAGAATATTGTGGCAGAATGTCAAACCAAACCTGTTGAGTAAAGCGATTGCGTGAACAATCGCCTCAAATTTAACAGATTAGCTGGCATTTAAGACTCACCTGAACCATTCCAGCTTGCGGCTGGATCGATACGGGCGCGCTGATGTGCTATTTGGTGCCGAACATCCGGTCACCCGCATCACCAAGACCAGGCATGATATAACCCAGCTCATTCAGGCCATCATCGACGGATGCGGTAACAATTGGCACATCTGGATGCGCTTCTTTCATCCGCTCGATACCCTCGGGTGAGGCAAGCAAACACAAAAAGCGAATATTCGTCGCGCCGGCTTCTTTGAGCAGATCAATCGCGGCGACGGATGAGTTGCCTGTCGCCAGCATCGGGTCCACGGCGATAACCAGTCGGTCATCCATGCCTTCGGGCACTTTAAAATAGTATTGGACCGGCTTCAGCGTTTCTTCATCGCGGTACAGACCAACAAACCCTACCCGCGCCGAAGGGATAAGCTCCAGCACACCGTCCAGCAAACCGTTACCGGCGCGCAGAATGCTGATCAGGGCAAGCTTTTTACCGTCCAGCGTTGGCGCATCCATTGTCTGCATGGGCGTTTCGATCTTCTTGGTCGTCATCGCCAGATTGCGTGTGACCTCATAGGCCAAAAGCTGGCTGATCTCGCGCAGCAGCTGGCGGAAGACCGCCGTGGGCGTATCGCGGTCGCGCATGATGGTCAGCTTATGCTGTACCAGCGGGTGATCCACTACGGTGAGGTATTGATCGCTCATTTCGGTCTCCTTGCTGTCCGGCTCAGGGCACGTCTACCCCCAGATGCGCCGCAACAAAAGCCGCTACATCCACAAATCCGATCTGACCCAGTGAACCCGCTCCGGCACCGGCCACCAGAACCGGCACCCGCTCTCTCGTATGGTCAGTGCCGATCCATGTCGGATCATTGCCGTGATCGGCAGTCAGCACCATTATATCACCTTCGCGCAGCTGCGCGATCAATGTGCCGATTTCCTTGTCAAACCACTCCAACGCGCGGGCGTAACCAGACACGTCGCGGCGGTGGCCATAGAGGCTATCGAACTCAACAAAATTGGCAAAGGTCAGGCTGCCATCTGGCGCACCACGTACGAGATCGCCCAAATGCTCCATCAGTTTTGCGTCAGGGCCTTTGCGCACCTCATCAAAGCCCTGCATTGAAAAGATGTCGCCGATCTTACCCACGGCAAAGCAGGTCCTTCCTGCATCCTGCACCCAGTTACTTAGCACCGGACGCGGCGGCATGATCGCAAAATCGCGCCTGTTCGGTGTGCGGGTAAAGCCCGTAGCGACATCCCCGACAAAGGGGCGGGCAATCACGCGGCCTACCCGCATCTCATGCAGCATGGGGGCGATATCCGCGCACAGCTTCAACAGGCGGTCCAACCCAAAAGTTTCTTCGTGCGCCGCAATCTGGAAGACACTGTCTGCCGACGTATAGCAGATCGGGTGCCCCGTGCGCATATGCTCGGCGCCCAGTGCCTCAATGATCGCAGTGCCGGGGGCGTGGCAATTTCCCAGAATTCCGTCAGTGTCCGCAGCCGCACAGACCTTGGCGATCAGATCTGCGTCAAAGGAATTTTCGACACGTTCGAAATAATGCCAGGCCCAAGGAACGGGCAGCCCCGCCAGCTCCCAATGACCTGATGGCGTATCTTTTCCGCGTGAGACTTCGGTCGCAGCACCCCACGTTCCCGTCAGGGGTACGTCAAATGTCGGGATATCCAGACCGCTGGCAGCCTTGATTGCCGGACCGATGCCCAAGGCCGCCAAGTGAGGCAGATGAAGCGGACCGCTGCGCCCTTCTTCGGCAAGCCCCTTGGCGCAGGCCTGTGCGATATGGCCCAGCGTATTGGCGCCAGTATCCGGCACATCTCCGTTAAAGAATGTATCCGCATCAGGCGCCCCGCCAATGCCAACCGAATCCATGACCACCAAGAATGCACGTGTCGCCATCAACCTATCCGTTCTACAATCAATTCAGGCGTGCTTGTGGCGGCATCACCCAATGTGATTGCCGCACGTACAGCAGCCACCGCGCGATCAGCTTGCATCGGTCGGCTTGCGTGAACAACCGCCAGCGCCTGCCCCTTTTCAACCCGCGTGCCCAAGCGAATGACATCCGAAAGCCCGACCGCAGGATCAACTGGATCACTTTCCACCACACGTCCACCGCCCAGCGCGACGACGGCAAGGCCTAATGCTTCTCCGTCAATAGACTGCACAATGCCGCCTTCGGGCGCTGTGACTTCGCGCATGACCGTCGCCTCCGGCAGGAAACGACGCCAGCTTTCAACGAAATGAACGGGACCGCCAAGAGCGGCGATCATTGCACCGAACCGCTCAGCGGCGCGGCCATCTGCAATTGCGGCCATGATCTTCGCAGCGCCGTCATCGGCGTCTTTTGCCAGTCCGGCGCCCGCAAGCAACACACCGCCAAGAGCCGCGGACAGCTTTGCCATGGGGCCTTGAGACTCGCCGCCCAGAACGCGCATCACTTCAGCCACCTCCAACGCGTTGCCAAGGCTTGGCACCAACGGTTGGCTCATGTCGCTAATCAAAGCGCGTGTCGGGCAGCCTGCCGCATTGGCCGTGCCAACCAGCGCCTTCGCCAAATCGCGCGCAGCACCAATATCTTTCATAAACGCGCCGGAGCCCACTTTGACGTCCAGCACCAGCCCTTCCAGCCCTGCCGCCAGTTTCTTACTGAGAATCGAGGCGGTAATCAGATCTAGACTATCTACCGTGGCGGTCACATCGCGCACAGCGTAAAGCCGCTTGTCTGCCGGTGCTATGTCACCCGTTGCACCGACAATAGCGCAGCCAACTTGTGCCACAACCGCGCGCAGCCGCGCTTCGTCCAGCATCACGCCAACACCGGGGATCGCCTCAAGTTTGTCCAAAGTCCCGCCCGTATGGCCCAAACCACGTCCGGAAATCATCGGCACATATGCACCACACGCCGCCAATGCGGGCGCGAGCACAAGGCTCACGCAGTCGCCCACCCCCCCGGTGGAATGTTTATCAAGTACCGGCTTGTCCAAATCCCACGTCAAAACATGCCCCGAGGCACACATCGCCCGCGTCAGTGCCACACGTCCGACTTCGTCTAGCCCGTTCCGGCAGACGCCCATGGCGAAGGCACCGGCCTGCGCATCGCTCAGCCGCCCGTCCGCGAGCCCTGCCGCAATCCACGTCAGCTCGTCAGCTGCGAGTGGTTCATCATGGCGTAGCTTGGCCAATATACCGCGCGCGTCCATTCAGCGCCCCAGAAACGAAGGATCAAAAGCACCGGGCAGCAGATCAGAAATACTCATCGCCTGCTCCACGCCCTCGACCGTTGACATGGTCACCACCACGTCGCCTGCGCCAAATTCAGCCAGTTTCTGGCGGCAGCCCCCGCAGGGCGTCACTGGCAACGGAGACCCAGCAACAACATAAGCTTCGGTAAACGATGTTTCGCCCGCAGCAATCATCGCGGCAATTGCCCCCGCTTCGGCGCAGGTGCCTTCGGGATAGGCCACGTTCTCAACATTGCAGCCGCTGTAAATCGTGCCGGATGCGCCCCGCAGCGCTGCGCCTACCTTGAAATTTGAATAGGGCGCATATGCTTTTTCCCGCACCGCAACCGCGGCCTGCCGCAAGTCTGTCATTGTCATCTCCTTGGTCTTTGGCAGTCCACCCTAGCGCCGCCCGCCCTGAGAAGCGACGGTTTTTCGCACAGTTTTCTTCCCCGCTTTGAGAAGATCATTTTTTGAACGATATGCGCACATTATCGCTGCTTTCCGACAGATAGCCCGCAGCCAGCCGTGAAATCCCCGCTGGTGCTTTCTGCAAAATAGTTTAGTGCTAAACTAAATCCAGAAATGAGGTCCGCCACATGTCCGACAACAGCTCAACCCGTCAGGCCGCCCTTGACTATCACGCGTTTCCCAAGCCCGGCAAACTAGAGGTTCGCGCGACCAAACCACTGGCGAACGGGCGTGATCTGGCCCGCGCCTACAGCCCCGGCGTGGCTGAAGCCTGCATTGAAATCGAGAAAGACCCGTCCACTGCCGCACTTTATACCAGCCGTGCGAATCTGGTAGCGGTTGTCACGAACGGCACCGCAGTGTTGGGATTGGGCAATATTGGCGCCTTGGCATCGAAGCCGGTGATGGAGGGCAAGGCGGTCCTGTTCAAAAAATTCGCGGGCATTGATTGCTTTGACATCGAGGTAAACCAGTCAGACCCCGAAAAGCTGGCCGATATCGTTTGCGCCCTTGAACCGTCGTTCGGTGCGATCAACCTTGAAGACATCAAAGCCCCCGATTGCTTTACTGTTGAGCGTATCTGCAATGAGCGCATGAACATTCCAGTCTTTCATGACGACCAACACGGGACCGCTATCGTCGTAGGCGCTGCGGCGACCAACGCGTTGTTTGTGGCTGGCAAGAAATTCGAAGATATCAAGATCGTCTCGACAGGCGGTGGCGCAGCGGGAATCGCCTGCCTGAACATGCTTCTGAAACTCGGCGTGAAGCGCGAGAATGTCTGGCTGTGCGACATTCACGGGCTGGTGTATGAAGGCCGCACCGAAGATATGAACCCGATCAAATCCGAATACGCGCAGAAAAGCGATCTGCGCACGCTGGATGATGTGATCGACGGCGCGGATATGTTCCTTGGACTATCCGGCCCGAATGTACTGTCACCGGAAATGGTTGGACGCATGGCTGACGCCCCGATCATTTTCGCCCTTGCCAACCCGAACCCCGAAATAATGCCAGATGCCGCACGCGCGGTCTCGCCCAATGCGATTATCGCGACGGGTCGCTCGGACTTCCCCAATCAGGTGAACAACGTCTTGTGCTTTCCGTTCATCTTCCGCGGCGCGCTGGATGTCGGCGCGACAACCATCAATGACGAAATGAAGATCGCTTGCATCGAAGGCATCGCGGCGCTGGCGCGCGCCACCACCTCGGCCGAAGCCGCTGCCGCCTATCAGGGCGAGAAGCTTTCGTTCGGGGCGGATTATCTGATCCCCAAGCCCTTTGATCCACGTCTGATCGGTATCGTGTCATCTGCCGTAGCGCGCGCCGCGATGGAGACAGGCGTCGCCACTCGCCCCATTGCAGATCTGGACGCCTACAAAGCCAATCTTGACGGGTCGGTCTTCAAATCTGCGTTGCTGATGCGCCCTGTATTTCAGGCTGCGCGCACATCTCCGCGCCGCATTGTCTTTGCCGAAGGCGAGGACGAGCGTGTCCTGCGCTGCGCCCAAGCGATGCTGGAAGAGACAACCGAGCGCCCGATCCTGATCGGCCGCCCCGAAGTGATCGAGCGGCGGATGGAACGTGCGGGCCTTGATCTCAACATCGGCAGGGATGTGGACGTTGTTAACCCCGAGAATGACCCGCGCTACCGCGACTATTGGGAGACCTACCACAATTTGCTCGCGCGGCGCGGAGTGTCGCCCGATATTGCCCGCGCAATTATGCGCACCAATACGACGGCCATTGGCGCGGTAATGGTACACCGCGAAGAAGCGGATAGCCTGATCTGCGGGACCTTCGGGGAAACCCGCTGGCATCTGAACTATATTGATCAGGTGCTGGGTCGCGACGGTCGGCGCGCGCATGGTTCCCTATCGCTGATGATCCTTGAGGATGGTCCGCTGTTTATCGCGGACACACAGGTCCATCAGCACCCGACGCCTGAACAGCTTGCAGAAATTGCGATTGGTGCGGCACGGCATGTGCGCCGCTTTGGTCTGACCCCGAACATCGCGATGTGCTCACAAAGCCAGTTCGGCAATCAGGGCGAAGGCTCCGGCAGCCGTTTGCGTCGCGCAATCCGCATTTTGGACGAAGGCAACCATGACTTCTGCTACGAGGGTGAGATGAACATCGACACGGCCCTTGATCCGGAACTGCGCGCGCGCCTGTTCCCGGATAATCGCATGCAGGGTCCCGCCAACGTGTTGGTCTTTGCCCATGCCGACGCGGCGTCCGGTGTGCGTAACATCCTGAAAATGAAGGGGGGCGGCCTGGAAGTCGGGCCGATCCTGATGGGCATGGGCAACCGCGCGCATGTGGTCTCTCCCTCAATCACGGCACGTGGATTGCTGAACATGGCAGCCATCGCAGGTACGCCAGTTGCCGAGTACGGCTAAATAGAAAAAGGCGGGGGTTTTGCCCCCGCCAACCCGTTCACTTCTTGCGCTCTACCAATGCCGTCAGGCTTGCCGCTTTGACAGCGGCTGTCTGGGCTTTGGCCACTTCTTTTACGCGGCGTTTGGCTTGTTTGTCTTTGTTAGCGCGCTTGTCGCCCATCGGTTTTGACCTTCTTGAGGTTGGATGAAGGCATTATGCCTACACCTGAACTCAGCAAAGCAAATTTGCCGCGGGAAATCTCATCCATTTTCGACAATGACATTCAAATCCGACAGACACAAAAATGGATCTACCCGGATCATTTG
>Ga0209345_10004288_pt1 | contig 13884 bp, 15 predicted proteins | sample Cruoilmetagenom7_FD_187294 | JGI IMG/M metagenome (GOLD analysis project Ga0209345, IMG submission 187294) | Oil polluted marine microbial communities from Coal Oil Point, Santa Barbara, California, USA - Sample 7 (SPAdes) (version 2) | ecosystem: Environmental > Aquatic > Marine > Oil seeps ... | reverse complement strand
GACGTTACTGGGAATACGTGGACACAATTGCTTGACTTTGGCGGAACTGCAAGACGTGACGCGGTTGCAGCGGCGTACAACGGTAAAATATATGTCGGCACAGGTAATGGCATCGGTGGTTATTTAAAAGATTGGTGGGCTTATGACGTTACTGGGAATACGTGGACACAATTGCTTGACTTTGGCGGAACTGCAAGACGCGGTGCGGTTGCATCGGTATACGATGGTAAAATATACGTAGGTACAGGGTTTGACGGAGATTATACTAAAGATTGGTGGGTTGATGCTGATATATTCAAATATATAACCAAAGATTTTAATGTCGGTACGGTTACACGCTCTGCGGATTCCACAACGATCAATCTTACTCTTCAAATTACAGGAAACACCACAAGCGGAAGCGCAGTTGTAACAGCTTGTTCTGATTTGACTGATATTACTAAAGGACGGCCGATCAGTGGTTCGGGAATACCCGCAAACACTAAAATATTAACAGTAGATTCAGATACTCAAATTACCCTTGATGCTAATGCTACAGCGACGGCGTCGGGTGTGACTTTAACTATTAAAGGTTGGGATACCACTTGGCCTACTGGCGTGTATAAAATTAAGGTCGGAACTGATGACTTAAACCAAGCAGGATCACCTGATGAGTGGCTGGACATAAGTTCGTGGACAGACGAGGATACCCTTGAAACATCGGAGAGCGGTTCTGCTGTTACGGATGTCTCTTATGTGATTCGTAGATGCTGGCAGGGGGATGCTCATAATAAACATGAGACGGAATTCCCGATAGACCCTGATACAATAGAAAAAATTGCAGTTATGACTAACGGAGTCGATAACACTCGAAAGTGGGACGGAGTGACCGAAACGGAGGAGTTTCTGGAGGATACGCCTACAGGATTGCCGTGTAATGACGTTTACCCGAATAAGTGTAAATACTTGTGTAATTTTGGCAATCACCTTGTCGGTGGTTGGGTCATCGATTCAGGAACAAACTATCCACAGTCTATCAACAGTTCGAATATTGGTGATCCCGAAGACTTTACTGATGGTTCGGCTAGTCTTTATGATTTACTAGAAAGGGGAGACGAGATTGTTGCCTTAAAGAAATTGCAGTCAAAGATGATGGTATATAAGCAGGCTTCGATTGTGGAGTGTTTTTTAACCGGACTTGCCTCAGACCCGATAAACTATGATGAAAACAAACAGGTGAATTTGTCGGTTTTGAACAGTAAGGTCATAATAGAGTGGTCTAATGTTCATGTTTTCGCTGGTATAAATGATATTCACTTATTTGACGGCATTAATACAATCCCTTTAGGTATGGGGGTTAAGGATACTATAAATTCAAGTTATAACAAATTAAGATACAGGAACTTTTTTGCAGCTTTGATGCCTGAATTTGATTTGTTTATATATTTTTTAACAAATAGCGGTGATTATAACGATGAAGCGTGGGTATATAATTATAGAGAAAAGTCATGGACATATTGGAAGCTACAGGATAATATGACAGCTATGACCATTTATAACAAAGAATACGTGGCGTCGGACAGGGTTATTAAAGATGCAATTCCGACGTTGCTTTTGTCTGATAAGGACGGTTATATTTACGAGATGAGGGAAGATTGCGACGACGATGACGGAACAGATATAGACGCTTTTATCGAGACGAAGGATTATCCGTTAAACGATATGCGATTAAACGTGACTGTAACAGAGCTTGAACTCGGCATGACAGCAGAAAGTGTGGGATCAATTCGGATAAAGGCTTCTACTGATTATGGGCACACATGGACGGCGTGGCAGACTATAAGTTTGATAGCAGACGGAGACCATGCAGATCATATAATACACTTCCTTCAAGAAGGGAGGCAGGTTCGCTTTAGAATAGAGAACATAGATGGTTCTTATTTTGAGTTAGAATCTTTAATTATAGGCTTTAACGATGCGGGGGTAGCATAAAATGAATCCATACACTAGTGGTATGATACAGAAGAAGAAGAAAAAAACAGGGGTATTTGACCCTTTTGAACGTCAAGGAATAGATATGGGGATGCGAAACCTAATAGGTGTAAAGACAGACAATAGGGTTGGCTCTCCGGGCTCTTCTTTTCGGCGGACAATTTCAGAAGGGGGGCAGAGGGATCCTCCTTCGGCGTCAAGAAACATGTACCCGGACTTTGATAGTGGATATGATAATCCACCTGCACCTTCGCCTTTTGAAGGTCCTGTTTATCCACCTGGTCATCCCCTGCATGATCCTGTATTGTGGGAGCAATGGAATAGTACAATAGGTGAACAGTTCGGTACACCTCCACCTGCTGACACTGCACCACCTACACCTGCGCCTCCTACTGCGTCTGGAACAGATCTTGAGGGTGATGTTTATGATCCGAATTGGGAAGATTTCCCGATGCCACCGAATATAACGCCTGAACAAATGGAGTTTTTACAAAATTACGTGGCGTATCAATCTGACATGTTGGGCAGGTTAAATTCGGGTGAGTCATTTTTACCTGAATTTGAATACCCTGAATTTACAGATTTTTACCCCGAAGACTATTATGAGCGAGTAGTAAGAGACCCTGCGATGTCGCGGTTTACCGAAACTACCATGCCGAACCTAAGGGAGTCTATGGGAAGTGGTTTTTGGTCAACGGCAAGACAGAAGGGAGAGCAAAAAGCGATGACCGATTTAGACCAGATGTTGCTTGCAGAACAGGCAAAGATGGAGTCAGATAGAGCTAAATCGAGAACGCAATGGGAGCAGGAACGAGCCAAGATGCAGTTACAGCACACGAGCATGGAAGAGAAAGCAAGGCAAAATTACATGAATCAAATGTTAGGTATGTTGGGAATATCACCATTTGACACTGTTGTTCCGGGAGAAGATGGTGGAGGTTTGCTGGATGAGCTAGCTCCGGGTAGTCAGCCGTGGTGGTTAGATCCTGGGGGTGCGTTATTAAATTGGGGGTTATAATGGTGTCTATTAAAAAAGGAGGGTTTATATGGAGTTAGCATCAATAATAGGGTTAGCGGCGACTTTATTGCCGATGCTACAAGGGCAAGAATCGCCGAGTCAAATGTTCGAGGGGCAACGACCTCCTTTTCAGCGGCTACCTCCTGACCAATTCGATATAAGGGGAGGCGGAGGTTCTTACCCTCTTTATGATTTTGATATGGAGAGATTTCGTGAACAGTCTCCGATGTTAAGGAGGCAACCTCAGATGTCAGCAACACCTATGATGTATCCGTATTTAGGGAGGTAATTTATGGCAATAATTCAGCAAGGTCAAAAAAGAGATAACAGGGTACAAAATATGGCTGCTCTTGCAAATATTGTTATGCAGGTTTTGCAGTATAAGCAGCAACAGGATGCCGTTGCTTATAATAAGGCGCAACAAGAAGGCTATGGTAAGGATGTTGCTGGTGTGCTTAAGCCGTATAGACAACTACCCCCAAGAATTCAGACCCCTTCGCCTGAACATTATGCTGATGAATTCTTACGGTCTACCGATGAATTGAAAGGGATGAGTCGGGAACAGTTTAATTCAAAGCCTGTTCTTCCGACAGCGCAAAAAGCTCCAATTCTGCCACGATACAACATTAAACGCGAACAAATACCGGGAATACAAGCGAGTTTATTAGAGGCAGGAGCAAGACGCCCTCGACCAGTCAGAATAGACCCGCTGCAATTATCAGGCATGTTTGATAGCGCTGGTGGACGGTCGGGTGGAAGTGGAGCAAGAATTAAACCGCTCACTGATGACCAATATCGAGTTGGTCTTCTCAATACTAGGACAGGAAAGATAGTAGGCGGTCATCCTGATTTTGAGTGGACAGCGGCTAAAGGGCTTACATTTAGTGAAAACATACCAGTGATGAGGGGACAGGGGATTCCCACGCAAGCGTCAGTACAAGCAAGACAAAGATTGCGTGAGGCAAACGAAGATACTATTGAACAAGCAGCAAAAGAAATAAAGAAGATGAAGAACTATCATAAATTAAGTTTTAACGGAAGACAGCAGTTGCTTAGAGAATATTTGGCAAAACAGGGATTCAGAATGCCCCCTGTATCGAGAAAATGATAAAAGCAGAATTACAAAAATTACTTGGTAGTGAAAGCGATACTGTTGAAGTGAAGGAAGAACCATCCAATATCACTAGAGCGGGATTGCTAAAACTGCTTGGTGGTGATACTGCTAAAAGTATGGTTGAGGAAAGACCTCCCGCTATGACAAGAACAAAATTGCGGGAACTACTTGGGAATGAACCCGAAGAGCAACCGTCGTCATGGATGCCCTCGGATCGTTTTTTAGCAACTGGAGCGGAGTCTATCCCTATTGTTGATCCCTTTGGTAAAGGGCTTGAAAAACCGTCTCTTATGGAGTATATTGCGCAACAACCTGCTGGTCGTGATTCGAGGGTTGAAAGCAGTACGGTAGCTGCGCCTTCTCCTTTACAACTAATGCCTCCCCTTCCTGCCAAAACGAAGGGGATGTCTGAATTTGGGTTTAGTAAATGGAAAGAGAAACAATTGCCAACAACTCTATGGAAAGACAGGTCGGAAGGTGAGCGACAAATGGCGTCAGGAGCAGTTGAGTCTAACCTTTTGGAAGACCCTGTTTTTAATGCTATGTTTGGCGCAGGGCTTGGTGGAAAGATGGCGGCTCGCACTGCCTCTAGATTAGCTCCAATAGCGAAGGCGGCGGCGCGTGAAGGTGCATCGTGGGTAATGTGGGGTGCGGATGATATTGCTAAAATAGCAAATAAAGGTATAAGCGAAACACTATATAGGGTTGGTCGTAGTCAGATCGCTAAAAAAGAAGGGGTTGCTGCAAAATTCCTTGATCCTTCGTCGGCGTCGGTCATTGATGACGTTTTTATAAATGCCCTTAATGTTGTTAAAAAAAACTCACCAAAGGCTGTGGATGGATTCCTTAAAAAAGAAGAAGCTGTCAGAAAAGAAATAGCCAAGCAGTTGTCTAAAACAGCCAAAACTCTTGAAAAGCAAGCGGCAGGAACTTCGTATCCTATTTCTAAAAGAAGCGGAGTTGCTGAAAAGATGGGTACGTCCATAAAGTCTATGTCAGATCATATTAAAAGCCAGATTGATGACGGAGTATATACTGCGGTTGAGTTCTTTTCAGACCCTATTGTGTATTTTGATAAACAAATAATGGGAAAGCATTACAATAACCCTCTTATGAGAAAGCGTGTAATTAACAAAGTTGACGAAGCTGTATATGGGGGAAAGGCAGTCGATGATGCGGAGAAGGCATTAGATGATTACTGGGCAAGCGATTTACAACATACAGGGAAAAGGAGACTTCTGCCAGTTAAAAAGGGTGCCATTGAGGAAGTTCCCTCTGTATCTAATATTGTCGATTATATACGAGAGAGTTTCGATATTCCAATAAGGACAGGCGGTTACAAAGGTAAGGCTTTAGGTATTTATAAGCCGCATGGTAAAGAGATTCGGACTCGCATTACACATGCTCTAGATACTATACTCCATGAGACCGGACATCATATCCATCAATTGTTAGGCTTAAACACTCGTAATTATGTTAAAGAATTAAAGCCGATTGCAACAAAGGGCACTATAGGAAAAGAGGGAACTGCTGAATTTGTTAAGTTATATTTAATGGATGAGCTTAAGGCAAAAAAGAAAGCACCTGGGTTTTATGAGCATTTTGCAGAAAGATTAAAGACCCAACCTGAATTGGAAAAGATTTTAAAGGAAGTACAAGACCGTATCGGCCTGAGGATACATGGATCGTCGGAGGCTAGGTTTAATGCACAAATAAATAGAGGCCGTGTCCGTAGAAAAATAGACATTCCCACCTCTGCACGTGAGACATACACCTCTACACTTGACAAGTATCATCCTATTAAAAAAATAGGTGAAATACTTGGGGACGAAACAGAGGCATATCGATCTGCAAGGCTTTTTGAAGGCTGGAGAGGCATCCCTGATACTTTTTTGGAGAAAGAGACTTTTAAGTTTGATAACAAAGATGTGATAACCGGTAGGTCTTTAAAAGACATTCTCATGCCTGTCAAAAAAGAAAAGAAAAATTTTGGCAATTATATAATGGCAAGGAGAGCGGAAGAACTCCACGGTAGAGGGATTGAAACAGGCTTTTACCCTGTTGACGCTGCTTTCATGAAAAACAAATACCAATCATCTACCTTTGATGACGCATTCGAGGAGATAAAAGAATATCAAGATAATGTATTGCAATATTTACGAGATTCAGGAGTTGTGGGTCCGGACCAGTATTTGGAAATAAAAAACCTTAACAAAGATTATGTCCCATTTAATACCGTGTTAGAACTTTTGAGTAAAAAGGGCGCTGGAAAGTCATTTGGAGATTTGTCAAAGGGCATAAAGGGAATAAAAAGCACGCACTTAGAGAGAGTCGATCCTTTAGAGCAGATTGTTGCTAATACATATAGCCTTATTAATTTAGCAGAACGGAATAGAGTAGGCAGACTTATAGGTGATTGGTCGAAGCTGAAAGATTCCGGTCAATTTGTTTCAAAGGTCACGCCCAAAACAAGAGGCACAACATTAAAAATCGAAGAGGCTATCAAGGGCATAAACCCCGAAGTGAAAAAGGTTTTAAAAGAGGCTGGCATTTCCGATGAAGTTGTCACTATTTTCCGTCCTGATGCTTTTACTCCACAAAAAAACGTTATCAGAGTATGGGAACAGGGGAAGCCTGCATTATATGAGCTTCATCCAGAGCTTTATAAGTCAGTAAAGGGCATGAGTCCCAGGGAGGTTTCTTTAGGATTAAAATTACTTCGAATACCTGCGAGTACGTTAAAAGCTGGCGCCGTTGTTTTTTCACCTGAATTTGCTGTTAGAAATCCCATTAGGGACCAGATTTCAGCTTGGCTGTTTTCTCGGTCAGGGTATAAGCCCGGGTTGGATATGGCTCGTGGATTTATGTCTGCGCTTAAAAAAGACAAGTATTATTGGGAGTTCAAAAAGCAGGGCGGGGAACACGCTGCACTTGTCTCCCTTGACAGACATACGCTACAGAAAAAACTTAAAGATGTTGCCGGTGGTCCTAGTTTGAGAAAACTTAACAAGGTTGTTAATCCGTTCGAGGCATTAAGGATATTAAACGAAGTTCTTGAACAGGGCACACGCAGGGGTGAATTTAAAAGAGCAGTAAAGAAAGGACAGTCATTGGCTGAATCAGCCTTTGGAGCAAGAGAGGTTACTCTTGATTTTAAAAGGCAGGGGGGTGACAGATTAGTCCAGATAATGAACCAGATTACTCCGTTTTTTAATCCTCAATTACAAGGCACTGATAAGCTGATGAGGGCATTAGGAAATAAGTCTACAAGAAAACAGACCTTGATTAGACTAACATTTGGCATAACGCTTCCTTCTGTAGCTCTTTATGAGTATAACAAAGATTTTGAATGGTACCAAAACTTGGCTCAATGGGAAAGAGATTTATTTTGGCCTCTTCCTATAGGTGGTGATTGGGGAGAGAATCCTTCTTTTGTTTTGAAAGTTGGAAAGCCTTTTGATAGTGGATTGCTATGGGGTTCTGTGTTTGAACGAATGTTAGAATATTACCATACCAATGATCCATACAGCCTCAAACAGACGTTTGAAACTTTATATAGTGGAATTATGCCTCCTTTGTTTCCGCAAGCAGCGAAAACACCTTATGAATTAGGCACAGGCGACTTGGGGTATAGTAGGTTTTATGGCCGTCCGGTAGCCCCTAGAGGCACTGAAAAGTTGGTAGCAGGTTATAGGACAGGACAGCATGAACCTGAAATTATTAAAAAACTTGGAGCAGCAACGAGTTCTATAGAGGGACTTTCAGGTGGCATTTCTCCCTCTAAAATATCTTATGGTATAAAAGGATGGACAGGTGGAGCTGGAGGGCATGTTGTAAATGCATTGGACTATTTGGCTAAAAAGACAGGAGTCGTGGATTCAGCCCCTGGCCCAGAAACGACATGGAAAGAATGGCCGTTTATTAAGGGTCTTATAGCCCAAAGTCCTTCGAGAAGCGGAGCGCCTTTGCAGAAGTTGTACGATAATATTAAAGATATAGGGTTTAAATATAATACTGGAATAAACAATTACAAGGTCGCTGCTCAGAAAAATGATCCAGATAAAATAAAAGAAGCGGATGCATATTGGGATGAAAATATAAATAGGATCAATGCCCATGATCAAGCATGGAATATCCCTGAATCGACGAATGTTCCTGCTCAGGCACTAACATTAGAGGGTACTCGTCAATTGTTATCAAAATTGTCTGGGATGGCCGATTTGGTATATCAGCACAGGGATATATCGCCTAAAGAGCAGAAGCGGCAAAGAGATGAAATATTTTTAGAAATGTTAAATATTGCAAAAATGGTAAATAATCAAATTAGGAGCTTCGGCAAATGAGCGAATTAGCGACAAAGGGTGATGTCGAGCAATCAAGACAAGCGGCAAGAGATTTAGTCGATATAATGCAAGGCGTATTGGCTGAAAAAATTGAGAATTTAGGGGTCTCGGTTGATGCTAAATTGCAATCGGTAATAAATTCTGTTTGTTCTTTACAAGGGAGGTTAGACGAGTTAATGTTGACGTTCCTGCAGGGGCAAGAAGAACGGCATAAAGAGTTGACGAGAATTTGTAATATTATAAATGACCATGAAAAAAGGATAGTGGAATTGGAGAAAAAGGATTTTGAACACATAAATCCTTTAATATATTAAATAGGAGGTTACTATGTTAGATTTTCTTAAAGGCAAGAAGACATATATTCTTATGGCTCTTGCCATTCTATCAGCGTTGCTTAGTTTTGCGACTAATCAAATTGATGTAGCAACATGTATCGCAACGATCATAACAGCAACAGGCGTTGGATCATTGCGTATGGATTTAATTCCTCAGTTAAGTTTCCTTGCGAAATACAGAACATATTTTCTAATGGCAGGCGGAATAATTGTGGCAGTGGTAAGCTTTGCCAATGGGGACTTATCTTTAGTTGGTATGATCACGGCTATTATTGCAGCATTAGGCTTGGGATCATTTTCTGCTGGTATTAAAAAGTTTATAAAGTAGCTTTATAGTTGCTTTCAGGTCGAAGGCAGCTATAAATTTATGTAGCGAACCAAAAGGAGTTGAAATGAGGGTGTTTTTAGGCGGGACATGTGATGAGTCTACATGGCGCAATCGTATGAAAATTCATTTACATGAAGCAGGAATAGAATATTTTGATCCTGTAGTTGACAATTGGAATATCGAAGTTCAGGCAGACGAGTTGAGAGAAAGGCAAGTTTGTGATTTTGTGCTTTACGTTATTACTCCCAAAATGGTGGGGGCATATAGTATAGCCGAAGCGGTTGACGATAGCAATAAGCAACCTGAAAAAACAATTTTTGTAACTTTACGTGATGATGGGACTCTTTTTTTTGATAGAATTCAATGGAAAAGTTTGGGAATGGTGGCAAAAATGATAAACGATAACGGTGGGAAAGTTTTTGATAATTTAAAATCCGTAGCTGTATGGTTAACCGAGAAGGTTGAAAGTCCAATAAAATTATAAAAGGCTTCCGCAAGGGTTAACATTGTGGACAATAAAATAATTCTAATTATAGCTGGCGCACTTATAACGGCAATGTGCGGATTCGTGGTTTGGTGGGCGCAAAGAATAACGGAAAAGGGCGATGAAAGGAAAGAGGCAATAACATCTCTTCAATTGATGGTTACGACTGATTTTGCAAAAGCAACACCAAATAAAGATGCACATAAAGAATTAAGGATAGAAATTAGAGAGTTGGAAATACGGCAAATAAAAATAGTTGCGGCGCTTGAATTACTTGATCCAAAATTTATTGCTTTTTTTGGGAAGGAATAAATGAATGAAATAAAATTAATGAGGATTTGTGATTGTTGCGGGTATTTGATGACGTTATCGGATGATAATTTGAATGTGTGTGAATCTTGTGGTACTGAATATTTGGATAATGAAAGAATTTTGTGGGTTTCATAAAATGAAATGCAAAATTTGTGATACCGAAATGGATATTGATGGCTGGGGTGGCTTATGGATGTGCTTCAATTGTGGTTTTGTTGGGGACAAGGCAACATCAAGAGAGATTGAAAATGGGAAATAAATGGCTATAACATATCAAAGAGCTGATGGTGCGGTAGGAACATCTATGACTCTAGATATAGGTGCTGCTAGTAACGATAGGCTTGTTGTAGTGGTAACTGGCAACGAGGGGACTGGTAATGCGTTGTCTGCTGTAACTGTAGACGGAAAATCTTGTACTTTGGTTACTAGAGCGGATAATGACGATAGTGCTGGAAATGAAACTGAAATGTGGTACATCACCGAATCTGGCTTGGGATCTTCTGCGGGGTCTGTTACAATTTCCATCACAGGTGGGGATGCTGGATTTGCTGTTCATGCGATGTTGTTTTACGGGGTTCCTGATGCTGCTCCAACCGATTATGAAGTTGATGATAGCTCCGTGTCGGTTGCGACAAGTACGATAACGAATGTTACGACTACCGATGACGATATTGTTATATATGTTGCAAGTCATGGACTGAGTCAGCCTTGGATTAGCAGAACATCTCCGTTAAATATGGCGCACAATTCAGATGATCCGTCGAGTGCTAGGATGGAGTGTGGTTATGGTATTGAAACTACAGGACAGACTAATAAAACCTATGTCATAACGTCGAGCGTTTCACATAATAGGGCGTCTGGTATTGCGGCGGTCTGGGCTGATTCTGGGGGGTCTCCGCCATCGGGAAATCCATGGTATTATTATGCACAACAATAGGAAGATAAAATGAATATATATATGGACGTGGATGTAGCATTATCTGGGGTGCCAGTAAATTTATTACCTTTAATTGATGACACTGATTTCAAAACTCGTGAAGTTGCAATTGCATATAACCAAGCGGGCATGGATTTGGTCTGGAATTTTGTTACCACTGCGGGAGTGTATACTCAAACGGCAGTTACTCCAACTACAGCGGGGGTTTATGATTGGACGCATAAAGGCGATGGGATGTATTCAATCGAAATTCCTGCGTCCGGTGGCGGAAGTATAAATAATGATACAGAAGGCTTTGGTTGGTTTTCTGGATATTGTACTGGCGTATTGCCTTGGCGCGGCCCGACTATTTGTTTTCGGGCTGCTGGAATAAATAATTTGCTTATAGATTCTGCTTATAGTGCTACAAGAGGTTTGTCAGGAACGGCTTTGCCTGCTGCTGATGCCGATGCTGCTGGGGGATTACCGATTAGTGATGCTGGAGGATTAGCTCTTGATACACAACTTGCAAATACTCATGAAATAACAGCAGCGAGAATGGGGGCTTTGACAGATTGGATAGATGGCGGAAGACTTGATTTATTGTTGGATAATATTCCTAATTTAACCGAGTTTAATGCAAGGACAATTGAGGCAGCGAATTATTTTGCTCCTGCTACTGATACGGTTGTGAATGTTACAAATTGTGCTAATAATGCTGATATGGTAGGCACTGATGACGCAGCATTAGCCGCAACGGCTTTGTCAACAGCAACTTGGACCGCTGCGATGGCTGCTGTTTTGTCGGATTGGATAAACGGTGGAAGGCTAGATTTAATACTTGATGCGATTTTGGCTGATACTGATACAACCATTCCAGCAAACCAGAGCACAATAATAACACACCTTACCGATATCAAGGGTTCTGGATTTGTTGGAGCGACAGACTCGAATGAGGCGATCAGAGATAGAGGCGATGCAGCTTGGATAACAGGTGGCGGAGGTGGTGGTGATGCAACCGAAGCGAAACAAGATACTATCATAACACATCTTACGGATGTTAAGGGTTCTGGATTTGTTGGAGCGACAGACTCGAATGAGGCAATTAGAGATAGAGGCGATGCTGCTTGGACGAGTGGAGCAGGTTTGTCTGGTAGCAACGCAAGAACAATAAACATAAAAGACCAGAGCTCAAATAATGTTGTTGAATGTGCTGTAGAGATTTGGGATTCTGCAAATACGACATATTACGAGCGCAAGTCTACCGATGCGAGCGGGAACACTACTCACAACATGGACGATGGGACGTATACGGTTCGCATCCATAAGGCCGGATATACTTTTACTGACAAAACGTTGGTCATATCGGGGGCAGGTACAACAGATTATACAGGCACAACAATTACAATCGGAACACCTGCTGCGGATGATGCCTGTCGTGTTTATGAATATTGTAAGCAACAAGCTGGGACAACTCCGATGGTAAACGTCAAGGGGACTGCACAAATAAATACCCTTCCTTACGATTACTCTGATTCTCTACATGCGGGGAGCATTGTTGATGGAACATATGACAGCTCAACAGGCTTATTGTATTGGGATTTAGTCATAGGATCAAGCGTAAAATTTTTAATACCTTCATTAGGGAAAGATGTTATTTGTACAATCCCTGATGAAGTATCAGCAAGATTGACGGATTTATAATTGATGTTTCTCTCCGTATAATCGGGTGGGTAGTCAGATGCCCACCCGATCCTCCTTATTTTTATCTTTTTAAGTAAAAAATTCAAAAAAAACAAAAAAAAGAGTTGACGCTTTCAACTTATTTATTATATGGTAAATAAAAAAGGAGGTGTCAAATGGAAAAGATTAAAGACTATCGTGTTGGGAAAAAGGGTCATAGGGGCATGACTATTTCTGTTCCGCCTGTATGGAGTCGCGACAATGGCGTGGAGGCTGGAACGGTGTTAAGCTTCTATCGTGGCAAGGTCGATGGCAAAGATGCTTTAATTTTGGTGAAGGAGGATTGACATGCAATACCCAGAACAAAGGAAATTGGGATTAAAATTGTTTCGTGGCGAGAAATACAAAGAGCTTCGACATGTAATTAGGGAAGAGAAATGTTTTGATGAATTGTCTCCCATTGCGGAGAAAGCGGGAGCGATTGAATATTGGGATCAGTTTCCAGATGAATGGATGTATTTTGCTGGCTGTTACTGGTCGATTCCAAATGAAATGCTTAAAGGAGCGTTTCTGAAGATGACAGAGGAGTTATGGATATATAACGCTGGGCTTTACTGGTCGATTCCAAATGAAATGCTTGGAGAAGCATTTTTGAAATTTAAAAAGGATATATTCATATATCACGCTGGCTGTTATTGGTCTGGTATTTCTGATGAAATGCGTAAAAAAGCATTTCGGAAATTTGAATTTGAAGCATGGAAACATAAGGCTGGTTGTGATTGGTTTGGGGTGAAGGAGGAATAAATTATGGATTTTAATTTTGATATGACACTTGAATTTGATACAATGTCCTTCATTTATTTGGCGTATCCCCAAATATTTGATAGTGACGGCGTGGCAGTGTTAGAAGTGGTCGTCGAAGTTGAAAACTATATTCCTGCAAGACCAGCGCCAAATATAAGGAATACGGCAGATTGTAGATTTTACGATGACGGTGATAATCTGGAGGCGGATATAAAATTGTTTGCCACGATTGATGATGTAAAAGTAGAATTGCCGGCAGAGCTTGTCGCTGAATTTGACATTTTGAATGATGTCGATGCGATTGGATTACAGAAAATCGAGGATAATAATCTTAATTTCCAATTAGAAAATTACTATATGGAGGAATGAAAATGAAAGGGGAAAACAAAGTTATGCTTATCGTTGCTGAGTTTCTTGATGAAATAGACTAAAATACAAGGAGGATGAAACATGAAGCACTGTCCAAATTGCAACAGAAAATATCTGAATAACAAGTCGAAAGTTTGTCAGTATTGTGGCGGGTATCTTGCAAAATCAAACACTTGGCAATGTATCTGGATGATCGCATTCAGTATT
>Ga0209345_10004286_pt1 | contig 13891 bp, 15 predicted proteins | sample Cruoilmetagenom7_FD_187294 | JGI IMG/M metagenome (GOLD analysis project Ga0209345, IMG submission 187294) | Oil polluted marine microbial communities from Coal Oil Point, Santa Barbara, California, USA - Sample 7 (SPAdes) (version 2) | ecosystem: Environmental > Aquatic > Marine > Oil seeps ... | reverse complement strand
TACGTTGCTCTCCTTCAGTACGATTTCGACTTACAATCTGTGATGGTTTTCTAGTGTTTTCTTTATCTGTTTTCTTGTTTGTTATTTCATCAATATTCTTTTTGAATGATACAAATTGTTGTATTTTAATTAGCAACCAGTGGAAGTAATGTTTCAGCTTCCCTGGAGTTTCTTTTAGCAGCGCTTTTATGTTAGCAAGTTGTTCTCTTTGCTTAGGAGATAAAAAGTCTGTGTTAGCTTCAATTTCTACTACTCTACTCTCAGGAGTGATGTTGTTTTGAGCGCAGAAATGCAAAAAGTCTCGATGTTTACGATCCTTAATGAAAGAATAGAAGTTTCTTCTGTTCTCTCCAAAAAGGTTCCCATCTGTAGGTCTTACTACTCTATAGTTATAAATTTGTCTTAGAGCGTATTGATCTATCTCATCGATTTTGTATTTTTCTATGTATGATTCTAATTGAACTTGGTTATAAACATATAAGAACTCAATTGTTTGCTCTGATAGTCTGAATGTGTTAGCTCCATGAGATTCATGAGCTCTCTTGATTTTGATATCAAAGATTCTTTCAAACGATCTAATAATGTTAAAGAATTGAGATTCACATCTATTAATGATCACTGAAGCTTCAGCTCCAGACATATAGATTAACTCTTGAGCTTTATTGTACTTATTTCCATAGTACATGAAGCGAGAGAGAATCAAATTGAATACGCCTACTGCACCACGCACATATGGAATATTAAAAGAGTTACTGATATTAACTCCATTAATGGCTTGAAGTTTCATTTTCTTGTATGTACCATCATGAGCTACATACTTTAATGCTGCATTTGGTGTTGGAATGAAGTTCTTGCTCATATGAATCCCCCTTTCATTAGAAGAATTAGTGTGTTTTCCTAGGTCTTATGAGACCTGGAAGTATTTTAAATCGATTAGAGGCGAACCTCGGTGGTCAATTTTTAATGGTTTCTTGTAATTTCAAGTGGTACTTTGCAAAACTGCTATTTTAAGCTATTTTGCTTCTCAAAATTCATTACTGAAGCTGAACTCATGGGAATGAATCCCCCTGGTTCCTGGTTTCATCGAATTAAATCAGGTCAATTGAATTTTCTTACAATAAATAGGTAAACAATTAGATCTTCTATACATTTGACAAAGAATACCACTATCATACCTATGAAGCTTCTTGGATCCCTAGATGTTAATGTAAGAGCTACACCAATGAGTAAGAACGTGAAGAATCTATTGATATATTCTTTCAAACATTCTTTCTTATTCGTACACTCGAATCTCATATTGATTCCTCTTTTTCGATAAATGAATATATATTAGTTTGATTACCTTCAGTAACCGTTTTGGCTACTAAAGGAGAATCAATGAATAGCTGATTGAAAGTGATATTATGATTTTCGCAATACACGTTGAGTTTATATAATAGTTCATTATTTGGTTTTCTTACTCCTTGATTTAGCTTCCACAAATAGGATGAGCTTACATTTAATATGTGACTTGCAGTAGTTAGATTTCTACTGATGTAAACAAGTATAAATTTGAGTATATTGTTTCTTAATAGTTGATCGTATTTATTCATTAAAGATAACTTCCAACAAGATTCTTAGGTTGTACTCTAATTAGTCCATCTGTCAAATCTGTTCTCAGTACTCTGATGTTGTCTCCATGACAGTTCAATGGTTCTCCATCCTTTGGTTCAGTCTTGATGTGTTTGTCTCTGTAGTACTTAGAGAATGACACTAGTACTAAGTCCATCAAGTCATATTCTACTTTGTTTATATTCACTCTTGCTCTTCCTTTGACTAGCTTTGGTAAATGATTAATATGATACTCTGTCTCGCTGAGCAACTTACTCTTAGGTATTCTGAATACTTTACTATTGAATTGAACATACCAGAAGTATCTATCATTCTCTGAGATTAGTCTTCTTTCAGTATCTAATATTCTATGCTGTTGTTTCTTCATTCTTAGCCCCCCTATTTATAAGTATTGAATTACATAGTCTTTAAGAACTGAGTTTTTTGGTCTGGTACTCTTCTTGATGTAATCAAGTAGAGTCTGATAGGACACATTCAATTCTTTAGCTGCATTTCTTACACTACGATAATTATGTGATTGCTTTGAATACTTCTTTCTTACTTTTACTGGTTTTGATTTGGACAAATATCCTGTACGTCTACCTGACTCAGACTTGCTGATCCATTCAATATTTTCAGCTATTAGATTCTCAGGGTTTCCATCTATTACATATGAGTAATTGTATTTGTGTGGATTAGGAACAAAGTATGTTGCAACTAGCTTTGAAACTGAGTACTCTTTACCCTCAAGTTTGATGTGCATAGTGATTCTATTGTTTTCTTTCTTGCGGTTATATCTTCTCTTTGGGTATGGTTTAGGATAGATATAGTTGAGTACTCGATCCTTAACTTTCTTTTTGAAGTTACCATAGTTACTTACAAAACAGTTTTTAGTAGTTTCAATTTTCTTCCATTTTTCAATGTTTGGGGAAGCTGTCACTTTTCCAGTAGTGGCCATGTCCCAACATCTATTTTTTTGATCATCAGAAAGATTCATTGAATAGAACCAATTCTTAAGGTTTCTTAACGGTAAGTTCTGTTTCATGTGAAGTAAATAAATACCTCTGATATATGCTGCGATTTCCTCAGTTGAGTTTGTCTTAACTCTATCGATATATCTTTTTTGTAGATACTCTTTAATTTCATGATCTGAATAACCCTCTTGTTTCATTCTCCAGTATGAGGAGTAAGAAGCCTTGTTCTCATAGCACCATTTGCGTGCTGACATACCATCTATGTAGTATTTCACGTTGTTTGCTCTTGAATAATTTGGTTCGTGAATGTCATTCATAGTAGTCCCCCCTTTTTATTTGCTTAGTCTTGTATTTGCTCTAAACTTATTGATCCATGTATTGTCATGATGTCGTAATCGTTTATTATCTCAGTTTTTTCTTCAGTTGTGAGGTTCATGTCTTCTATTTCAGTTAGAAGCTTAACTATCTTTGTTGCATGGTGTTTTAGCTCTTTAATTAGCATTCTTTTTTCCATTTTATTACTCCTTTCATGGTGTGAAAACATCAATATTTTTGAAGATTCTCTAATGACCGACTACACTTCTAAGGCATCGGTCGGGGGTTCGAATCCCTCCCGGAATGCCATATGTACTTAATTAAGCCCTTTTGGGCTTTTTTTATTTTTGGGTATTTGTGCTTCGGCATAGGTCACCCCCCCTATTTTACAGTGATTCAATGATTTTTGAATACTCTTTTTTAATTTTTTTCATCGATACATGAACATACCTTAAAGTCGATACCATATCTCGATGTCCTAACAGTTTCATTAGAACAAATGTATTTCCATCTTTATCAGAGAAATTCGAGGCAAAAGTATGTCTCCATTTATGTGGGGTTATTGATTGATTTATCTCTGTTTTTTCTTGAATCCTTTGACATATTGTCTGGATACTATCTGGATGTAATACTGTTCTCGTTTCAAGATTAATGAAAATGTGTTCCGTAATTCTATTTGAAATAATAAATCTTTCAAGTAGTTCCGACGTTTCTTCAGTAAACAATGTATATCTATTGAATCCATTCTTGGTTTGAGTAACATGAATCATTCTACTTTGAAAATTTATGTCCTTCACTCTCATTCGTAAAACTTCACTAATTCTCATACCACTATCATGAAGAGTCATGAACATTAGTTTATTTCTTATTCCTTCTTCAGAGTTTAATGAGTCACAATAATCATATACGATTTGAATAACTTCATCTGATAATATTTGTGGAATAACAATGTCTTCTCTGAGTCTTTTTATGTTTATTTTCACATTTGTCTGTTCGGTTAGAGTAGGCAACACAAAACTTAAGTACTTATTAATAGTTGCATTCTTTAATGAAGGGTTGATATCCCTGAGATAGATTATAAAATCTAATATAACGCCTTTATTTATTGATTCGCATTCCATGTCTCCTAGATAGTTACAAGCTCTTCTGAGGTATCCCATAGCTCCTTTATAAGTACTTGCTGCTTTAGTAACTCTTATTTCCTTAATGTATAGTTCTGCAGCTTCACTAAATATCATTTTAATCCTCCATATTTTGAATAATAAACTCGAGTAGATTACCACAACTAGGACAAGAACAATCTTCTTGATCTTCTTTACCGAAATTAAGTGGATACTTCCAACCTCCGCCATATTCAGTGCAACTTTTATTGGTGCAACAACCTAGCAAGTATTTTTTACTTTCATCTTTCATTTTTAGTCCCCCTTTTTTTAGTGATCATAAATGAGCCTCGAACTCATTTCTATTCAAATCGTATTTTTCAACTGTGTTGAACAGGTTTTACCAGGTTAAACTATCTGATCATATTAAGACTGCAGAAGCAGTCTTTTTATTTGTTTTTAATGAATAGTGATATGAAGCCTTTACTAACTGATAAAGCTCCTCTACCAATCACTTTGAATATTTCTAAGATACCTAAAGCTATTCTCTTACCGAACCATCCACCAGTTTTAAATCCACCTTTTGTAGTAGTCCATGCAATGCTTCCAGTTGTTTCTAATGCTTTTCTAACAATAATATACGCAATTACTCCAACAATACTAGTTCCAACTATTGCAGCGACTATTGCTCCAAATCCAAGAAGTAGGTTGTCCATAATATCTTCTAGATATGGTGGTATATCTGCTTCTGTTGGATCATCTAAATCATCATTAACTATTTCACATTCAGGATCATCAATACAGAGCTGAGTGATTTCTTCTCCATACACTAGTTCATATTCTGAATATTCGATATTTAGTTGTATTAGAGCTAACTGTTTTTCTGTAATGTTAAGGGTTGTATCATGTAAAATGGCTTCTATTTCTTTCTGATATTGTGCTTGTATATCTTCAGTTACTTCAGTTACGGCTTCCTCTGTCAATATAAATGTAAACTCAATAATATTTACAGTTTCAATAGCTTCCAATTCCCTGATTTCGATAGTGTAATCAAATTCTCCATCTATTGTCAAAGAATCAGTATAAGCATAGATAGGATCGTAAGTCTGATTGAATCCAGAACTAAGTACCTCTACAAATGAGCCATCAGTAGTCTTGTTGAAAATCTCAAGAGTATCTGTGATTGGTGGGTTGGTTGTTCCAAACAAACATCCAAACATCGTACTCATATACTTACAAGTTTCTTGAGTAGTATAATTTAGATCGATACTTACAAGCTGCTCTGTATCTCTATCAAAATCAATATAGACATAATTCACTCCACCTTGTCCAGTAATAGTGAGATACTCAATATCACTTGTTGTAATATCAAGTATTCCATACCATGCACCATCTAACTTGTAAATTTCTCGATAATCTCGAGTATCTAAGTAAGATGGAACTTCAGGAACTTCAGAATCATTTGGATCTATAGTACACACTGTGTAATCTTCTCCAGGGTTTTCCTCTTCAGGTTCACTGCAATAATCTGGTTGCAATACTTCTTCATCAGGAAGTGCGAATAAACTACTCGATGATGTTGTTATTGTTAATGCAGTTATTAATGCTATCATGAATAGTTTTTTCATAGGTTCACCCCTTAGTTTTTACTAGGCCGACTATAAACAATCCCATAACAACAACTGTTATTACTGCAGCAGTTATAACACCTGAATTAGTTGCAACAAATCCAGGTTCTTGATCTACAATATTTGTGTTTGCCTCAATAACTTCAAGGATGATTTCCTTGTCAAACTCTTCTCCAGTGTTTGAGAGAAGAGCAAAGTTTTTTTGGTAAGTATCTAAATCACGGTATGAGTTAGTGTAATTGTCAAATGTTGTTGTAAAGATGTATGTGTAGTTAGGTAGGTCTCCAATAAATTTCAATGTAGTAATAAACTCACTATCAATAAATTTGTGATCGTTCTCTACTACCCAATAAAACTTATCAATGATAAGTCTGGGGATCATGTCTTTAACGACTTTGATTGTTAAATTATGATTTGTAAAGTTCCCCTGAATATCACTTACAGATACTACAACTTGATATGTTCCTGGATTGCTTGCATTTCCAACATATCCATCTGTAATTACTTCAATCCTATTTGATATGATTCCATCAGTATCATCGGTAGCTGAGAAGTACTGAAGGTAGAATGTACCATCCAAAATTGTATCAGAACGCTTGATAATTTCACTAGGTCCAATCATTTCAGGATTTGTACTATCTACTACACTAACAGTAAAAGTCTCTGCTACTTGATTTCCTGAGCTATCACTTACGGTATAGATTAAGGTGTAATTTCCCAAGACATCTGTATCGATTAGCTCAAGGCCTACGATTGACATTTCTGGTGTCAAATCTCCTTCATATGAATCAGTTGCAATGATATTAGGAAGGTTAGCAGCTAGTATTGAGTATTGAGCAATATTCAATGTGCTTTCTACTTCAACCGAGATTACTGGTTCAGTTACATCAACATTCCTCACTGTAACTGCAAAGGTTACTTCTGTATTGGCTGAGTCAGTTACACCAAAAACAATGATGTGATCTCCTAACTTACTCATGTTCTCTGAATAGTTATCAAAGACTACATAAACCTCGTGAGTTAAGTCTCCATCTTCTTCATCAAAAACAGATAAATCTAGTTCTGACATAATTTTTTCTATTGAGTGTGGATCCTCTACATTGTTGATGTAGACACCATCAGTCTCTATAAAACCAGTTTCATAATAAATATGAGTTTCTGGTAGTCTTAACTCTTCAGCAGCTACTTCAGTTGGTTGGGATCCAACTGAAGCAATACTGAGAAGAAAAGAGGATAAAATGAAAAGTAATTTAAACATATTTACTCACTCCTTGTTTAGAGTGTTAATTAGCTAACACCTAAAATCTCTTTTAATTGTTCTTGAGTTAGAGTATCTGCATACTCGACAGTATAGATATTTTCACTAGTACTGAATACTGGAGGTTGATTATCAATAATTTCAATAGTTAAAGTCATAGTCTCTGAATTTCCTTGGCTATCTTCAACAGTTAATAGCACAGTGAAAATTCCTTTTTCTTGTCTATGAGCTGAGTAATTATCAGTAGTAATTACAATACTAGAAGTTAATAAACCATCATATAAATCATTAGCTGATATGTTATTGAGTATATTAGCTAGTGTATCAGCTGAACCTGTATTGAATGTGTAATTAGTTTCCCCAGTAAATGTAGGAGAAGAAGTATCTCTAACTATTACAGTTCTTGTTAGTTCTGTAGCAGCGTTTCCTTCAGTATCTGTCTTGTTATATCTAAGTGTGTAAGAACCCAATACACCAACATTTACACTACCAGTAACTACTGAACTTCCTGATCCATCATATGCATCAGTCCAGGTTGCACCTGGATCCGTAAAGTTGTCTCCGAATTCTACATAAATAGTAGAACTACCTTGTAGCGTTTGCACTGGAGCAGTAGTATCCTCGATAATTACTGTTCTTGTTTTTTGAGTAGCAGCGTTACCTGAAGTATCTGTCGCATTATAATTGAGTACATAGTTTCCTAAAGCTGAAGAATTAACTGAGCCAGTAACATTTACAGTTACACTACTGTCATAATTGTCAGTAGCAGTATATCCTGGATCACTCCATGAGTTACCATACTCAATATGAATTACACTTCCACCTAATAAGTTGATAATTGGATCAGCTACATCAACGGTTCTAAAGATAACTGTCACAGTTGTGGTATTCCCTGAACTATCTGATACCGAGTAATCTACTTCTTTATCTCCTAAACTAGCTTCATTACCAGTATATAAATCTCTTGATATGATTATACTTCCTGTTATGTTTCCATCCACATTATCTGTAGCTGTCAAAGTAGCTTTGAATGTAGATACAGTTGTTGGAACATCATAATTGACAACGTGTAGAGCTGTTGCACCATTAATTAGTGGGGGATCTACATCAGGAACAGTGTAAGATTCGTAAGTAGTTGGCGTGGATCCTTCTTCTAATTGTAATTCTAATCCTTCATAGTTTCCTAAAAACTCATGTACTAATAAAGCTTCAGTAATATTGATAGCTACATCAGTTTCATTTGAAGTTGTATGGAACTGATAGACCCATTTTAGATTACTCAAAAACATGAGATCTCCATCTGCATAATCTGCATCTTGCCCATAAATAATAATACTTGGAGTGTCATCACTAGCTAGATAACTCATTGATATAACATAATCAGTATCTGGTTTTAAATCAATGTTGTTCTTGTATGATATTGTTTCAGTACCAAAAGTAAAGTTACTTAAATCTATGTAGTTCGTACCACTAGGATAGTTCGCTGCATTGACATCAGATGGAGTATTCCCCATGAATGATAATGTAAGTACTGTTACTAGTACAAAAAGTAGTAATCTTTTATATATTAATTTCATAGTTTTTCTCCTTTTCTATCTCAAAATTGGTGCAATATGTTCATTCCATAGTGGAGTGACATTGTCTAGCCATAAGTTCTGAATCCATGTGAATAATCCATCTGTTCTTATTGTTTCGATAAATCCAATAGTAATTGCTTCGGTTGATTGTAATATTACCAATACAACGATCAATACAATAATTACTACGAGTATTCCAAATATAATTTTTAATGTTTTCATTTGATTTTCTCCTTTTGTTTTTTTTGTCTCATTGATTTGTATTCAATACTTAGTGTCTTTATTATGTCAGCTCTGTAATGAGTAGAAGCCTTGTCAAATGTATCTTTAGGGATTCCAAATTCATTACACAACATTAGCAACTCTTTAGTTTCTAGCTTGATTAGATCAGGAAGTACAGGGACTGAAATATACTGCTTGAATTTGTTCTTTCTAATCTTTTCATTTTTTTCAAATTCTGCAGCGAAGTCCATTGGTACTTTGAGCATTTGATCCATAACTGAATAGTTCATGTATTTCATTTCATGTGGTTTCATTTTACGACCTTCCCATGTTGGGATGTCTTTGAAATGAACATTTATTAATCTCTCTTTGGCTTCTCTAACTGAATACATTTGCCATGTATCATAACGACCAAATGAATCAGTAATCTTATTTACTTGCTTGAAGCCTAACATTCTATATGGAGAGCTTTTGCTTGAACTGTCTTTGATACCATAGAATAATGGATATTTAACCATCTTCCCACAATCTTCAATGTTGTCATAGATTCCAAGACTGAACACCAAATATCCTTTACTCCATTTTTTTAGATCCTTTTGATGAAGTAACGATATTCTCTTACGGAGTTTGAATTGCTTTATTTGTAATTGATTTCTTCTTGCCTTAACAATATTAAGTTTCATTCTTAGTCCAATTATCCAATGTCTAACTAAGTTGATGTTCCTTCTTAAAGTGTAAGTGAATCTAATGAAGTTAGAAGTACATACATATTTGAAACCAAATACATGAATGTAGCCCTCGTACAACTCTCTAAGTGATAGATTTGTTCTTGTCTTGCTTTGAGTGATACCTCTTAGTAAGAACTCTTCTCTGAACAGATGTCCTGATGTTGTATGAGTTTCTCTGATACCAGATTTATTCTTGATATATTCTTCTATCTTTCTATCAGTGTTAGGGTAGAAAATTGCTGTTTCAGTCTCTAGTCCTATACCACCAATAGGGAAAGGCATTGGAGTTTTTTCTTTCAGTTTCAAGAAATCTTGTGAGAACAGTTTTGAGAATTGTAGTTTCACTTCTCCAGACTTTGTTACTTCATGAGCTTCTATAATTGGTTGATTACTCATGATGTAGTTAGTTATGTGATTTACTCTCATGTAGACTAGAAAATATCTAAGCAACATATCAAGCATATGCTTTCCACCTGGAGTTAGTCCATCGATGAAAGCTACATCTGGAACTTTACGATCCTTGAAGTATTTCCAAGTTCTGTAATGTTCTTTATGATCAACTCCCTTTTTTATCCAGTAAGGGAGAATAAAACACTTTTTGCTGATGATCATAGATGTAAATACATTTTTAACTCTGTAGTCTGAAGCAACAAATAAGTCTGAGCCTCTTTCTTCTAAAGTTTCATGTATCGCTTCAAAATCATATATATACAGTTTTTGCCTTGTTACCTTCAACTCTCTTTTGTATCTTCTTCTGTACTCTTCAGCAATGATTATTGCTGCACCTGTTTGCGATGAGTCTTTCCCTTTTCTTTTTGGTCCAGATACTTGAGCAGTTCCAGGGATCTCATCAATGTTGATCGCTGCGCTTTTTCTTCTACCGAACCAATATAGGATTTTCTCTCCAAAGAGTTTGAATAATACATATGATATGAACACTCCTGGTAAAAGATACTTGAGTGTCTCTATTGAGTAGTTGATAACATCATCGAAAGTCCAATGACCTAGAAAGTAATTCCATGTGGCCAGAATAATTAGGATCAACAATACTATTGTGATGATTCTCCATACTATCTTACTGAAAACTGATTTCATTCAAGTTTCTCCAGTAAGTCTGTTGTGTGATATGTCATAGAATAAATTGTTTCTTCAATGTATGGTTTTTCTGGATTGTCATTATTCCAGACTGGTCTTTTGTGAATGTAGTTAAAATCTTCAGTTAGTTCTTTAATATACCTTTGAACTGTTCTTTCACTTCTTCCATATGCTTCAGCTAATTTCTTTGAGCTGCTTGTGAGAGGATTTGAAACAATGAAGAACTTTAGAAGCTCAATATAAAACTCAGCAGTATTGGTCTTTACTCCATTAGTTACTAGTGCATTGAATATATAAGTTTCTCTGGCTGTTTTCATAAGTACACCTCTTTTCATATTTACTCACACCAGGTAAATCAAGATTGTTGATAGAAAAAGTTTTTTACCTGGTATAAGTAAGAAGGAATTATTGTTGTTGAATTTGCTTTTGAAGCAGTTGCTTCAATCTAAATAGTAGAATTGGTACTGAAATGATCATCAAGTTGATCAGCATAATATTTAGAAACATAATGTAAATTACAGTAGAATCGGTCATGTTAATGCTATTAGTAATCAATTCTATATCTGCAACTACAGTAATTGAAAATGTAACAAGATTTAAAAAGATAATGTAGATTATAGTTGTTTTATCTATTTTTAGTTTCATGAGTTTGTCTCCTTTTTTTCTTTTCTTTTGTCAATGTATTTAATTTGAGTTTTATCAATCTTGATTGTAGGCTTGAGATTACTACTCATGATTGATACCAAATCTTGTAATAAAAAAGAAGCCAATTAAAAACATGTGTTTTTGATTATTAGCTTCAAGATATTTTACTCTCATGTATTTAACCCCCTATTTTTATTTCATGTATCGAATCAAGAGAAGGGGGTTAATCCAAACTCTCGAATCGATACATCAGACAAAATGTTTTTAGTCATTTAGTGACTATTACATTTGTAATTATAATCAATAAATGAGATTATGTCAATACTTTACTAATGTAATATGACTATGAACGATAAAAAGTGAGTATCCTCTAGTTAGAATATGAGATTTGAGATAGAATGGTAGTAGGTGATAATATGAAAAATCTTAGAGAAATTAGAAAAATTAGAAAATTAACACAAAAGGATGTTGCTGCAGAAATCAGAGTTCCACAAACTACTTATTCCAGATATGAGAGAGGATTTAGCAAAATAGATCCGGACTCATTAATTGCTTTAGCTAAATTTTTTGATGTATCTACAGACTACTTGTTAGGATTAATAGAAGTACCTCTTACATCTGAAGAGGTTAGTTTCATGAAGAGAATATACAAAGAGAACGATCCAACAGTTATTGCAAATGAGTTTGACGTGTATATTGGTGATCAAAAAATAACAGGAGAAAAGCTACTTGAAATCATGTCTAAAATGAAGAAATTAGATAAAGAACTACACGGGGATTTCTTTAAGACAGATAATGATAAGTAAAAGACACCCTATTTAGAAGTGTCTTTTTTTTTTGATTTAGTTGCAATCATATATAAATGTTGCAGTTTCAAAAAATCAATGCGTAAATTGTTCTTCATCTAGCAGTCCCTCCTTATGTTATTTTCTCCCTAGAAGAAATTATACTATTCGTAATCTATTCTTGATAGTGACAAATATGACATACAGACAGACTAAGAACTCTCTAAAAATATTTAAAAAGTGACTTGTAAGTCACTTTTTAATATGCTACTATGATTTTGAGGTGGTGTCATGAACAAGAAATATTATAGTATTGATAAAAAATACAAACATCTTGGAGAGTTTTTCAGAGATAAGAGGAGAGATTCTAAAGTTACTCAACAAGAATTAGCTACAGCTATTGGTATTTCAAAGAGACAAATTATACGATTTGAACAAGGAACTCCAATTAACAGTACTTATTTATTAAAAATGATGTTCATGTTGAAGATCCTTTCAATACATTCTATCTTTCATCAGGTAGAAGATATGCAACAACTTAATCAGTTGTTAGGAGACAATCCTTCTCCAGAACAAAAAGCAGTACTTGATAAGACATGGGAGACTAAATACTAAATGAACGATGTGCAACTGACATCTGTTCATTTTTTTATTTTTGGATCTAAATAACACCTTGCATAATAAAGCGCTGCAATCATAGTGGAAAAGTACTTCATAAACCTTTACCAGGATAAGCAATATTTATTACCTTTATCCAGAGCATACAAAGAACCAGAGAGAAGTAGTAAATAAACTAGTAGAAAGACACTCTACTACCCAATGTCGCTTCTAACCCTTAAAAAAATCTTTTAACAATTCATCCATACCAATGAAACTACGATAGTAGTTGTACAAACAACCACAGAAAGAAAAAAAGAGCCAGACAATGTCTGGCTCTTCTGTTTTGGTACAGGATTTCAACGAAATCCTGAGCCGACATTTTGTCGTTGATGTCATTTCATATACCCTCAAGAACTTCAATAATGATTAAAAACAGTCATTAACTCTGAAGCCTGGACTTCATGATCATTCCAAGTCTACTAGTGTCAGCTGCACTTCCTCCACAAACAGATCATGTTCATAGCTTCCAGGTTGATGAGTCTCAAACACGACATAGGGAGTGTTCCTTCACAGTAATTCCTAGAAAGAGTTAATAAAAAGAGTTATATAACTACGTTATATATTAATAAGTTAAGATTATTATCACTAACCTATTACAAGAGTTTTGAACCTATTTCAACTTCATTCTCTAATCTATCTTATATATACGCATTAAAAAAGGACTCCATATGATGGAATCCTATACTTCAAAAGAGAAAGAGCCACTCACATGGAGTAGCTTAGTTTGTTTTACATTTGATTGTTATTCGATTTAAACCAGGACTTAGCTTCAGCTTTACTTTTAAACTCTGGTACTTCTATAGATGTGAACTTAAACCATCTTTCAGAGTTCTCGATGTTATAGTTGATACTTAGTCTTGTGTCTGCGATGTTTTTACTTGCGACTTTATTAAATCTACTATGTTCATCAGTACTGTTATAGATGAAGTCTTTGAACTGGATGAGGTTGATCATGTTGTCAGCCTTGTACAAATTACCAGTATTTTTAACAGTGTATATTACATTTTCCTTTGTATGAGATTTCACTAGATTGTATATCGATTCTATTTTCTTATCAGTTAATTTAATGATTGGATCCATTTCTCTACCAGAAGCCATGATGTTCCAAAGTGTAGCAACTTCAACGATGTCCTGGAAAGAAACTTCTTGAGGATCCTTCTTGTGAGCTTGTGCAACTTCATCGGTTGTACGTTGCTCTCCTTCAGTACGATTTCGACTTACAATCTGTGATGGTTTTCTAGTGTTTTCTTTATCTGTTTTCTTGTTTGTTATTTCATCAATATTCTTTTTGAATGATACAAATTGTTGTATTTT
>Ga0209345_10004285_pt1 | contig 13897 bp, 13 predicted proteins | sample Cruoilmetagenom7_FD_187294 | JGI IMG/M metagenome (GOLD analysis project Ga0209345, IMG submission 187294) | Oil polluted marine microbial communities from Coal Oil Point, Santa Barbara, California, USA - Sample 7 (SPAdes) (version 2) | ecosystem: Environmental > Aquatic > Marine > Oil seeps ... | reverse complement strand
ATTTGAAATATTATCCTGAAATGAACTGCGAAAAAGGGTAGACATTATACCCCTATACTTAACTGAAATATCCTATCTTTCGCAGGTAAATTGACCACTATGAAAGATAGGATATGATGTATTAAGTGATATCTAGGTTTTACTGCACGCTATCCCATTGAAAATTTTTAGGAGTTAGGACGGTCTTTTAATTATCAAAATATCCAAGTGTCCTCATTCTGCTTAGCCAATTTCTTAGATAATAATAAAGAAATTCTGGGGCATTATCACCCACAACAACGTCCATGTGGCCTGATTTTGGTACAATCATCCACTCATCCATAGCATGCTGTGTTTTAGCTTTTACAAAATCACGAACCATGTTTGTAGGACTCACTATACCTTCTGTTTCTGAAAATATGGATATAGAAGGAACTGTTACTAAATACATATTATCTTTATAATAATAATATCCATCATTTGGTTTAGGTTTTAAACCGACTACACGATTAGAATTTTCTTCTCCATTTTTCCAAAATTCACGTATTGTGTGGTTAATACCATAATCATAATACATGCCAAGTCCTCTCAGTGGAGCACTTGTTAATAAATATCTCATAGTATAATCCATTAAATATTTATTAATATTAGCAGTATTCATAAATGACAAATATTGAAAAATATCATTCCCTCCCGTAAATTCATCAGCTCTAAATAAAGATAATAAAAGTCCTTCAGCAGTATTAAGCAATGGTGAGCCCGGATAAATTGACATAGTATTGGATGCCGCTTCCATTAAACTTGTCAATGGAAGAAATATAGGGGTTCCAAATACAGCCCACAAAGATTGTATATTTGACCAAGCGGGAAATGGCCATTCACCAGCATGGTCTAATCCAATAAAACCACGTATAAATTCATTGCGTTCTTTTGATAAGTTTTTATCATTATGGACATGACCATCTTTACCAAAATAACATCCTTGAAGGTAAATGTAACTAACAACACCACCTGTACTATGTCCGCCAATAACAGGAGGGATACCTGTTACCTCATAAACTTTGTCTATAATTGCTGGTGTATCATAAATTCCCCAGTGGTCTAAATTTATCCCCTGACTATCTAATCCACTTTCAAGTGCACCTCTACCTGTTCCACGGTAATGACACAACCAAGGATCATACCCAAACGACCAAAGATAATATGCTATGCTATAATATAACATGGGATCTCTCTCAACGTGTGGATCATTTATAGCCCACTTTTCAATTTTATTTTTATCCAATTGGAAATCCGCATATAAATCTGTCGATTCTTCTACTGTTCTAACATCAAATTCTTTCATCGAACACAAAATCCCATTAAACAAAATGATTGGTTGTTTAGCTTCATTAAACTTGTCACTATGAAATGGGCGGTAACGTTTAATGACAAGGGTAACACCGTCCTCCGTTACAGCTTTATAAACTCCATCATTATCATTCTTTGACGGATAGTTATAATAATTTTCAGTACCTAATCCTTGGACCAATTTTTCTTCTGAAGCATGGCTTTCCTGCCATGATGGCGATAGTAAAAAAAATATCATCAAGAAATTTAAACATATTGCAACTTTCTTGATTGCCCTAATATTATATACCTCCGTTTTATTTATTAACTTAAATCAAAATATATCTTCTCAAATATCATTGTCAAGTCAAAATAGAAGTGTCCCCTTTAAGTTTTTTATCATTTATCTGTAATTGCCAAAATGATGCCATCCATCCAAGTTTTCTTTGATTTTGGTTGCAGTCAGTTTATTTGTTATCAAAGACCTTTGTAGGGGAAGAGGGTAGACTAATAGAGGTTATACAAGTAATAAACAAGAGATAAAGATTTGCTTTGAACGGTTTGGGTGCCTGGGTATGGATGAAGTGTAGTAAATATATTAAAAAATGAACCCTTTATTATCAACGAAAGAGGTCATTTTTTGACAAACTTAGGTTACAATTGTTCAAAAGTTCTTGAATATCATTATAGAATTGAGTTAAATTCTTGTTTTGTTACTGGAGATTTCATTATAATAATGAAAATTTAATTTAAACCGTTTAATTTAAGCAGCGCTCTTTCATCAGCATCTCTTCCAGCAAACTCCCTGAAGAGATCAAGCATAGTGGAGCTCCCACCTTTTACCAAGATGCTGTTGTAAAATTTTTCTCCCATATCAGGCTCTAACAAACCTTTCTCTTTAAACAAAATAAAAGCATCGGCACTCATTCTCTCAGCCCATTTATAACTATAATAACCAGCTGCATAACCGCCCGCAAAAATATGTGAAAATGCATTTTGAAATCTTACATATGCAGGAGGTTTTATAATTGCTACCTCATGTCGTACATCTCCAAGCAACTTTTGAACTTCTTCCTCATTATATTGACCCTGATGCAGAAGAATATCAAATATGGAAAACTCTATCTGTCTGAGTAAATTCAAACCTATATTAAAATTCTTAATCTTCTCCAATAATTGAAGTTTATCAGATGGTAAACTTTTATTATCTTTATAATGGTAAGCAAAATTTGCCAAAACCTCTTCACTATAAGCAAAATTTTCAAGAAACTGAGAGGGGAATTCTACTGCATCCCATTCCACACCGTTTATCCCGCTGATAAAAATTTCATCAACCTTGCTGCATAGATGGTGGATCGCATGCCCCATTTCATGGAATAGTGTCACAACATCATTATGCCTGAGCAATGAAGGAATTTCTTTCTCCACGCCCGGGAAATTAGCTACGATGAATGCTGCAGGATAAACTATCTCACCCCTTATATTCCTATGGTGAGTAATCCACTCATGCATCCAGGCCCCGTCTCTTTTCCCTTTTCTTGCATGAAGATCCATGTAGAGCATCCCAATAAGAATATTATTTTTGCGCAATTCATAGATATTGACATCTTCATGCCATACAGGACCATCAATACGGCTATATGTTATACCAAACAATATATTTAATATACTGAATAACCCTTTAACTACGCTGTTACAACTAAAATATGCCCTATAATAATTCTCATCAAAAGCAAACAACCTATTTTTAACTTTTTCAGAATAATACATAAGATCGTATGATTCAAAGTATTTAATACCATCCAAAGCAGCTAATTTTTTTAACTCCTGACACTCTTTTTCTGCATAACCCTTACATCTCTTTGCTATGTTTCTTAAAAATGATAAAATCTGAGATACACTTTCTGCAGACTTTCTTGATAAAGATAATTCTGCATAATTTTCAAACCCAAGTAATCTTGCTTTATCTCTTCTAAGTTTTAATATTTCTGTAATAATTTTACCGTTCTCTGGAGCGCGTGTATTATAAGCTCTATACAATTCCTCCCTTAAATTCCTATTATTGCCATATTTCATATATGCCAGATAACTAGGCGATTGAAGAGTAAATCGATATTTTATTTTATCTCCTATAACCTTAGAAGCTTCTAAATCTTTGTCTGGCATTTCTCGAACATCTTCATGATCCTCGATGATCAACTCATACTTATCTGTATCATTTAATACATTCTGCGAAAAAGCATTTGATAACTCACTTAATCTTAAATTTATACGTTTTATTTCCTTTTTTTGAGATTCTCCTAAATCAACACCTTCCAGTCTAAAATCTCTAAGGACATCATTAAGGAGTTTTCTCCTTGATGATGTCAAAGAATCGTACTCATTCTTATAAATCTCGTTAAATGCGCTATATATGCGTTTATCCTGAGATAAAGAAGTAAAAAATTCTGTCAATAAAGGTAGGCATTCTTCAAATGCCTTTCTTGAACGGTCAGAATTGCATACAGAATTAATATGAGCTATGGGTGTAAAAAAAGAATTAACCTTATCAGTTTCCACTTGGTATGGAATTACCAAGATTTCATAGGTTTTATTACTCGTGCCAATAAGTTTTTCAATATTCGATCTTGTTTCAGTAAGAAGATCGGCTAATTTCTCCTTACTATTTTCAAAACAATCTAATGGGAATTTATTGAACAATCATATACCCAGAAAATAAAAAGATAAGATAAAAAAAATATTAATAATTCTTATTCCTTATCTCTTGCCTTTTCAGCAATTTTTGATGTTTTCTTTCCGCTTTCAAAATCTTTTTTCTACGCACTTCTGTAGGTTTTTCATAATAGGCATGCTTTTTTATATCCCTTATGACGCCTTCTCTCTCCACTTTCCTCTTCAACAATCTTAGTGCATTATCAATATTGTCTCCAGTCACTTTGACGATAGCATTTACTGACAAACTCGTCACCCCCTCTATTTTATTACAATACTCAGGTAAGGACACACTCCTAACACCACCCTCTGTTTATGTCAAGCCTAATATTTATGCTGATTCCTTTTTGGTGCCAAATATAATCAATGGTTCTGCATTATGTAAGATAGTTTCTTCATTTATCACACATTCTTCAACATCTTTTATAGACGGCACCCTATACATAAGATCAAGCATAGCATATTCAATTATAGACTTGAGACCACGCGCGCCCGTCTTCTTTTTTATAGCCAATTGAGCAATAGCTCTCAGCGCACTGCTTGTAAAAGTAAGTTTCACTTTATCAAAATTCAATATCTCTTTATATTGCTTTATTAAGGAGTTCTTTGGTTCTGTCAAAATGGTCACCAAAGCTTCCTCACTTAACTCATGAAATGAAGTTGTCACAGGAAGTCTGCCCACAAATTCAGGTATTAACCCATGTTTGATTAGATCCTCAGGTTGAATATTTTTTAGCAAATCTTCCTTAGCAATTTTAGTTACAGCTCTTTCATCTATTTTAAAACCGAGCGTTTTTTCTCCAACACGTCTCTTAACAATATTTTCAAGACCTGAAAAAGCACCTCCACATATAAACAATATATTTGTCGTATCAATTTGCACATATTCCTGTTGAGGGTGTTTTCTCCCTCCTTGAGGAGGAATATTAGCAACAGTGCCTTCTATAATTTTTAATAATGCCTGCTGCACACCTTCTCCACTTACATCTCTTGTAATTGACGGAGAATCTGTTTTGCGGGATATTTTGTCTATCTCGTCAATAAAAATAATGCCCTTCTCAGCCCTGCTAATATCATAGTCGGCAGCCTGCAATAATTTTAAAACAATATTTTCTACATCTTCTCCTACATATCCTGCTTCAGTGAGAGCAGTAGCATCAGAAATCGCAAAAGGGACATTCAAAATCTTTGCAAGTGTACGAGCAAGAAGTGTTTTACCTGTACCTGTTGGGCCAATCAATAATATATTGGATTTTTCTATCTCCACATCAGTCTTTTTATAATTCTGTATCCTTTTATAATGATTATACACAGCCACACTTAAGATTTTTTTGGCATTTTCTTGTCCTATTACATATTCATCAAGTTTCTTTTTAACTTCATCCGGTTTAAGCAATTTAAAATCATTATCCTTTTCTTCATCATACACATCATTTTTCAGTATATCATTACAAAGCTCAATACACTCATCACAAATATATACATTAGGACCTGCAATAAGTTTTTTGACCTCTTCCTGGCTCTTGCTACAAAATGAACAGAACAAATCATCCCTTTTTTTCCTAGTCATAATACACCTCTATACAATATAAAAATAAAACCATACTCAATTCTGAAGTGATCATTTTCTCTCTTTAATCACTTCATCAATCAATCCATAAGCTTTAGCTTCTGGCCCGCTCATAAAAAAATCTCTATCCACATCATTGTCTATCTTATCAATAGATTGACCCGTTGTCCCTGCCAATATTTGGTTAATTATATTTTTCATTCTCAATATTTCTTTGGCATGTATCTCAATATCTTTAGCCTGTCCTTGAAAACCACCAAGAGGTTGATGAATCATTATTCTAGCGTTAGGGACACTATATCTTTTCTTCTTTGCCCCGGAAGCCAGGAGAATTGCCCCCATACTGGCAGCCTGCCCCATACATATTGTGGAAACATCTGGTTTGATATAATTCATAGTATCATAGATGGCCAAACCACTAGTAATAACTCCACCTGGACTATTTATATATAAATGAATATCCTTGTCAGAATCATCAGCCTCCAGAAATAAAAGCTGAGCTACAACAACATTCGAAACATTATCATCAATTGCTGTCCCTAGAAAAATAATCCTATCTTTTAATAACCTTGAATAAATATCGTAAGATCTTTCCCCCCTTCCAGTCTGTTCTATAACATACGGAACGTAATAACTCATTACTCCCCCTTATCCTCTAAACCGGCTTTATCGCCTTCATTAACAAGGTTGCCCTCTTCTTTCTCCAAAGGCTTCGATTCTGCCTCTTTTATATTATTTACATCCATCAATAATCTATATACCTTGTCAGAAATAAGATTGTTTCTGAGTAACTCCAGTCCACCCTCTTTTTCTGCCTGTTTTTTATATTCTTCAAAATCTCCGCCTGCGCGATCTGCTATCTCTTTAATCTTATTATATATCTCTTCATCATTAATTTCTATACTTTCTTTTTCCGCAATTTTATTCACAAGAAGAGCGCCCTTCACCTGGAATTCTGCCAAACCCCTGAAATTATCCCTTAACTTCTCCTTGGTTACATTTAGTTCTTCCTGCTTAACGCCATACATTTGTTGATAATTTTGTATCGATTGCAATGCTAGCCTATCCGCTTGCTGTATGATCATACTCTCAGGTAAATCAAAAGGATTTTCACCAATCAGTTTTGTTAAAATATCATTGATAAGTTTGTCAGTAGAAGACAATTCTTTTTGTGCTTCCATTTCAGAAACAATAGTTCTCTTTATATCGTCAGCTGTTTCAAATTTTTCATTAATTTCTTTGGCAAAATCATCATCTAACTCAGGTAATATCATTTCTTTGATTTCATTCAATCCCACTTCGTAAGTAACTTTTTTACCTGAAAACTTTTTATCAATATAATCTTCTGGATAATGTAAAGTGAATATTTTTTTTTCTCCCTTTTTCATACCAAGGACTTGATCTTCAAAATCTTTAAAAAGTTCATTAGATCCTGTTATAAAAACAAAATCTTTGTTCAATTCCCTCTCACTACTTTCTTCTATCTGCTCATAATAGTCCAAGCTTACCATATCTCCATTAGTAACAATACGTCCTTCAGCTGCTGGCTCAAATGAGGAATGTTTCTTTTTTAACATATTTATAGCTTCTTCTATTTCCTTGTCAGTGATTGTTATTTTTTCCTTCATAAAGTCTATATCTTTATATTTTGACAAATTCACATCAGGGAATACATCTACCAAAATTTTAAAAGTAATACCTCCATCTTTCTTAAATTCCACATTTTCAACATTAGGGGCACTAAGTGGAGATATTTTACTATCTTTCAAAGCCTGAAGCACAGCATCATTAATGACTTTCTCAAAAGCTTCAGCATTTATTTTGTGATGGAACTGTTTTCTAACGATATCAAGAGGGATTTTCCCCTTTCTAAAACCTGGTATTTTTGCCTCTAAGGCAAACTTTTCCAATTTTTCTTTGTAAACATTGTCGTAACTTTCTGGTGGTAGTTCCAAAGAAAATTCTTTTCTTGATTTTTCAATATCTTTAATTTCAACTTTCATCTGCTTCACCCTTTATAAATAATTTTTTAAGATCAAAAAATGCGAGTGAAGGGACTCGAACCCCCACGCCAAAAAGGCACTAGATCCTAAGTCTAGCGCGTCTGCCAATTCCGCCACACTCGCATACACAGAGGGTGAGTGACGGGATTTGAACCCGCGACAACTGGAGCCACAATCCAGGACTCTACCAACTGAGCTACACCCACCACAAACGCGCCCAGGAGGACTTGAACCTCCAACCTACGGATTAGAAGTCCGTTGCTCTATCCATTTGAGCTATGAGCGCACATTTGCCTGAACTGATGTCTCTAGCAGATGGATAATAAAAAGTCAAGATTTTTAGCACTATTGTCAAACCAAAGTAGAAACCAAAGTAGAAATGGGACATTTCTGCTTTGCTAATAAGGAACTTTATCACGTTGGGGGGGACAGCTACTAATAATACATAAATAGAGGGGCCATATTTTTTTCTAACTACATCACGGGTGATAGAGCTCTGCATATACCTTCAAAAAGTCTTAGTATATAATTCCTTTTTGCAAAATGTTCATAATCTTTTTTTGTTGATAACATAAGATAATTTTCTATCAATATGTTTATTTTTTTTGAGAAACTTTTTGAATACACTACTATGTCGAGCTCAAAATTAAGCCGGAAACTCCTTGTATCCATATTTGTGGAACCCACGGTACACCAGTATCCATCTATAATTACTATCTTAGCATGAAGCATGCTGTTTTTTGTTTCGTATATCTCCACGCCAGCTTCCATTAATTCTTCATAATATGATTTCCCAGCAGCAGCAACAAGAGGATGGTTACTTTTGCCAGGCAAAATAAGCCTGATCTTTATCCCCCTCATAGATAAATTTTTTAAAAGTTCTACGAGGGGTTGATCAGGTATAAGGTAAGGAGTTATGATGTCGATCTTTTCTTTTGCCATGCTTATTGCTGTCAATAATGCATTGTATATCAATGGAGTTTTTTGATCCGGTCCAGAAGAAACTACCTGGATAGTTGTATCCCCACCCCGCTCTTTTTCATATTCTTTTATTAAATTATCTAATCGTTCATTATTTACAAAATACCAATCTTTTGCAAAAATTTCCGCAACAGAGTAAACAGCATCACCGGAGAATTTTATATGTATATCGTGCCACTTTCCTGACTTTGATGTTCTACCCACATATTCATCCCCTATATTGATACCCCCAGTATAACAAATTTTACCGTCTATTATTACTATTTTGCGATGGTTTCTAAAATTTAGTTTGGATACGGTTTTTAAACTGAAGAGTGACAAGAACACGCCTGTTTTACCCCCTGCTTTTTCCAGTGGTTTTAAAGTATTTTTGAGACTTAAGCCCATTGCTCCTATCCCATCATAGATAAAATAAATTTTAACCCCTTCTTTTGCCTTTTCCGTGAGTAGGTTTATAAAAAATTTGCCTGTTTCATCCTGCCTGAAAACATAATATTCAAAAAAAATATAATGTTTGGCTCCTGATATATCTTCTCTTAGTTTCAGATATTTTTCTTCTGCATTAGTCAACAACTCAAGATTGCTGCACAGTTGTGGTTTACAACCTGTGACACTTGTTATAGAATGGCCTCTTACACTGTTATTAAATTCTTCAAGCTCATTATAGTATTTGTATATATCTAGATTAACATCACTTTTGAGTTTTACATCTACCATTTTTTTTAATCTGGGGATGCCAAAAAAAATATAGAGAATAGCTCCAATATAAGGGAGAAAAATAACAATCAATAACCATGATAGAGTAGCTCTTGATTCTTTTTTGCCTGACAATATAGACAAAGCAACAATGAAAGAGATGATGTTGCCTATGTATTGTAGAAGAGTTTCCCAAGACAATGTTATATGCAAAACTTCCCCTGGTATAAGTTATTTTGATCCATATATTGTTTTAGTTGCGCTAAGAATATATTTTTATTAACAGGCCAGTCTGGGGCGATGAGCAATTCTTGTCGCGCGTCACTGACCAGTCTGGCAATAATTACATCCTTATCCAGTAGTGCTAAAGCATTGCCAAGCACGTTAATATACATGTCTTCAGAGATTAAATCTATAACATTACTACTCGCATATAATTTTTCTAAAAAGGTCCCCTTGATGACCTGAAGATGGTGAAATTTTATAGAATCAATCTTGATTTTTTGCAGATACTTTATTGTCTCATACATCATTGCATAGGTTTCCCCCGGCAGTCCAAATATAACATGAACGCAAACTTTTATCCCCCTGTCTTTTGTTAAGTAATAGCTTTTTTCAAAATCTTCTAGGGTATGACACCTATTAATATATTCAAGTGTTTTATCGTGCATGCTTTGTAGTCCATATTCAATTACTACGTCATATGCTTCGTCTAAAGTTTTAAGATAATCCAGTTTATTTTCATCTATAACGTCTGGCCTAGTGCTTATATGTATCCCCACAATACCTTTATCCACTAATGAAGCTTCTATCTTATTTTTAATCTCAGCGAGACTTCCATATGTATTGGAATAAGATTGAAAGTATATAATATATTTATTTATCCCTTGTTCTTTTAACTTATTGATTTTATTTTTAGCCTGTTCTTTTATATTATTGCTTTCTATTGTTACGAAAGATTGATTGTTACAATATATACATCCCCCCGTCCCTTTATTCCCATCCCTATTGGGACATGTGAAACCAGCATTTATCGGAATTTTCCAAACCTTCTCATTATATTGGTCAGAAACGTACTCACTAAAGGAATAATAAAATTTTTTATTCACAGGTAAATCCTAAAATAATTGCTTTTCTATTAATTATATTTTAGATTATACTATTTTTCAACATGTTATAAGGAGTTAAAATGAAAGTAACGGAAGATTTGTTAAATATACTTGCATGTCCTAAATGCAAAGGTGATGTTAGATTATCAAAAGACAAGACATCTATCATTTGTGATACGTGTAAGTTGCTTTATGAGATAAAAGATGGTATCCCTATCATGCTGATAGATGAAGCAAAAAAGATTGAAACGCCAGAGAATTATTAACATAGGTCATCATGGCAAATTATTCTAAATTGATAAATGCTTTTCAAGATCTGAAAATATTTGTTATTGGAGATATAATCCTTGATATATATTTATATGGTGATGTTAACCGGATCTCCCCGGAAGCTCCTGTACCAGTTGTGGAAGTTAAGAAAGAACTGTCTATGTTAGGTGGTGCAGCAAATGTAGCGGCCAACCTCAATGCGCTGGGTGTCAACGTGAGTATCGCAGGAGTTGTAGGTAATGATACTAATGGTAAAAAGATAAAGAAAATGCTTCAGGCTAAGGGAATCTCAGATGATATGCTTTTGTGTGACAATAGAAGAACAACCGTCAAAACACGTATTATTGCAGGGAGCCAGCAAGTTGTCAGATTTGATCACGAAAACAAAGATAATTTGTCACTGCAACAGGAAGAAGATATAATTTTATTTTTAGAGAATAATATAAATGATTTTGATGGTATCATTATTTCAGATTATGGCAAAGGGCTTATAACACAATCTTTGGTTCATCAGATTACATACATTGCAAAAGAGAACAAAAAGGTATTAACGGTTGATCCTAAAGTGGAAAACTTTTATTTATACAACGGTGTAACATGCATTACCCCAAATAATAAGGAAGCCAGTGAAGCAACTTCTATCAGAATTGATAAGGATGATTCATTGATGAGGTGCGGCATCCATATATTGGAGAAGTTAAATCTGGATTGTCTACTGATCACCATGGGGAAAGATGGCATGGCTGTTTTTAACAAAGACAGGACATATACACATATACATGCTGTTGCAAAGGAAGTGTTTGATGTGACGGGAGCGGGTGACACCGTTATATCTGTTTTTACAGCAGCTTTAGCGTATGGGGCAAATTATGTAGACGCCGCTAAATTAGCAAATATTGCTGCCGGTATTGTTATAGGCAAAATAGGTACTGCCACAGTCTCGGCACCGGAGCTTTCTAAAAATCTGCTATCATTTATAAATGAGTTAAAATAGTAGTGAGGATATAAAAAATGGAGATCTTGACTTCAAAGGAAATGGAAAAAGCTGATGCATTTACAATTAATCAGTTGGGAGTTCCCTCAACTGTATTAATGGAGCATGCAGCTTTGGCTGTTTATAATGTTTTAGAATCTATAGATGGACTTGATAAAAGCAAAATTGCTCTGTTTATTGGAAGTGGTAACAATGGCGGTGATGGATTGGCACTTTCAAGGATCTTGCTTAGCAATGGTTACAATATTGAGATCATTTTGACATCGTCACCAGAGAATTTTAGAGGCAATACCAAGTTAAATTATGATATCCTCTTAAAATATCCTGCAATATTTATAGACAGTTATCTTAATAAAAAATTTCATCTATCTGAATACTCTCTTATTATTGATGCTATATTCGGCACGGGTCTTTCAAGATCTGTAGAAGGGAGATATAAAGAGATCATAAAAGAGATAAATCGTTCTTCAATATTTAAAATATCTGTAGATATCCCCAGTGGTTTGAGCGGGATGTCATCTGAAATTATAGGTGAGCATGTATCTGCTGATATAACGGTAACGTTTTGCAGACCAAAAATTTTGCACTGTTTATATCCTGCGAGAAAATATTGCGGCAAAGTTATGGTTGCTGATATAACTATCCCTGATTTTTCTGTCACAAGATTAGATTTGTCAACTTATCTGGTAACAGAAAACAATCTCCCCTTGCTTTTTAAGAGAGAAAAAGACAGCCATAAAGGGCATTTTGGTCACGCAGTTATTATTGGTGGATCAAAAGGTAAAACAGGAGCCCCCATTATGAGCAGTATGGCATGTATAAGATCTGGAGCAGGTCTTACAACATGTGTAATACCAGGAAACTTAAATACCATTTTTGAATCTTTTGTAGCGGAAGCCATGAGCTTCCCCCTGGGCGATTGCGACTATTTTAATGTGTACGAAATAGAAGAAGTACTGGCTTTTCTCAATGATAAAACAGTATGTGCCTTAGGACCTGGTATTGGAAGAGAGGCATCTACAAAAGAATTTGTTAATAAAATAATAGAAAACACATTGATTCCTATTGTAATAGATGCTGATGGTATAAATACCCTTGATGATAAAAGTTTTGAGTTTATGAGAAACAGATCTGTTATTACCCCTCATATTGGGGAATTTGCAAGACTGTTAAAGATTGATAAGGAGGAACTTTTACGAGACAGGTTAGATATAGTCAGAGAATTTTCCATGAAAAATGGAGTTGTAACCGTATTGAAAAGCGCTGATACATTAATTGCAGATCCCCAGGGGCTGGTTTATGTCAACATAACGGGGAACACTTCTCTTGCAAAAGGAGGAAGCGGTGACTGCCTGACAGGTTTGATCACTGGTTTTATTTCACAGGGCTATAACCTTGTCGATTCTGCTATTCTTGGTTGTTATATTATGGGGAAAACTGGAGAAATGTTGTCACAAGAAAAGAATGAGCGTTTTATAATAACTACCGATATTATCCATAACATGTGGAAGGTATTTAATGAAATCACATTACATCAGCAACAATATTTTAGAAACAGAAAAAATAGCATCATTACTATATAGTGATTTAAAAAATAGAGTAATCTTTTTGAATGGGGGGTTAGGAGCAGGGAAAACTGCATTTGTAAAATATTTTGCTAAAATGGGGGGCTGCAATATAGATGAGGTATTAAGCCCCACGTTTACGCTTTTGAACATACATAACTGTAAAGATACATGTATATATCATTTTGATCTATATAGGCTGGATTATAGGGAAGAATTGAGTGAGATAGGCATATACGATATAGCGGGAAAGAATTATACCATATTTGTGGAGTGGGCATCTAAATTTAACTTAAAAAATATTTTTGATAAATTTATAACTATAAATATAGAAATTTTAGACACAGAAAGTAGAAAATTTACGATAACAAAAAATGGAGAATACGAATGAGCCCTAAGTTTTGTCCATATTGCGGATCTGGGGGAATAGAACCTCTTGAACCTACCGAGCTGATGGTGGACGATATGAAGTGGATTGTCTATCACTATGAATGCCAGGACTGCCTAGAAATTTTTGATAAGATTTTTATTAACGATCTGAATGATCATGACATGGTCGAGATTGAAGTTAAACCTAAATGAAGTATGCACAAAATGGATATAGGGTTATAAAACTGGGGATAAAATAGCCGTTGTCCCCATGAGTTTATTTGATTAATCTAAGGTAAAGGATTTTATAATGGATAAGG
>Ga0209345_10004284_pt1 | contig 13897 bp, 17 predicted proteins | sample Cruoilmetagenom7_FD_187294 | JGI IMG/M metagenome (GOLD analysis project Ga0209345, IMG submission 187294) | Oil polluted marine microbial communities from Coal Oil Point, Santa Barbara, California, USA - Sample 7 (SPAdes) (version 2) | ecosystem: Environmental > Aquatic > Marine > Oil seeps ... | reverse complement strand
CGTCTGAGCGACGAGAATGCGGTGATTGGGCATGCGGTCCGTCCCTTGCCTGAAGTCACGGTAGTATGGCGTATGGCAGGGGTGCACGGCAAGATGGCGATCCCGGGAGGACCGCGCGAAACCTTTGAATTCAATTGGCTATGTTGGAAACCAGCAACTTGCAGTGCAATAACAAGTCAATGACTTAGATAGCAATGTGGAAACCGTAGGGCCGTGAACAGATGATTCGAAACATCGCACCTCTTGCCGTTGCCATTGCAATCGCCGCAATGCCAATCGGCACACCGCAACGTGACTTTGAACCCGTTGCCACGATCACCGGCCACGCGCGGGCCGTGGACGGCGACGACATTGCGTTCGGGCGGGTTCGAGTGCGGTTGTGGGGGATTGCGGCACCAGGTGACGGTCGATGGCTGGAACCCGGCGGGCCAGAGGCAACGACCGCACTGGCGGCGCTGATTGGCCGCGCGGTTGTGACCTGTGAATTGACAGGCGAGACAGCTGGCCGATCCGCAAGGCCAGTGGCTCAGTGCAGCGTAAGGGGCCGCGACCTGGCCGAGATCATGGTTTTTGCCGGGCTTGTACGCGATTGCCCTGCGCACTCAGGCCAGAGATACGCGGACGCCGAACGGCTCGCGAAAGCAGCGGGCCGCGACCTGTCCGCGATCTATGATTTGCCGGACTATTGCTTGCAATGATCTTTGTCACTGAAAGGTTGCGCAGTTCGGAAACCGGTAAATGCCGGTAGTAAGCCCAAATCGTCTCAATCGAGCCGCAGCCTATATCATGCTGTTTTACTTGGGAATTTTCAATTCTTCTTGGAGCGGGCAGGTGTCTCCCCGCACCCGAACATAATATCTCTGTTGCACGATGAATGAAATGCTGGTCAGTTGTTCGAGTAATTTATTAAACCTGAGGTGGTATGAGTTTCTTTGACTTTCTAGGATCAGACGCTGCGGCCGCGACTGTAGAGCAAATGCCCTGGGAGGCAATTCGGCCTTGGCACATCATTGTTACCGCTTTCGGATGCCTATTGATTTATTCGACACCTGCAATAATTAGAGCAAGAAATCAGAAGTATGAGATACGACGGAAATATGACATGAAACAGCGTCTAGCTACAGAAAAGCAGAACAGGCTAAATGCGAAAAAGTCCAAGGGGAGGAAGGTAAGATAATGATAACATCTCTGTTTGTGCTGCTCCTAGCAACCCTACTTTCAGCAGTTACGGTCTATATGCTGAGGCGATATTTCGCGATCAGGCATCGAGCTGACGAGGGTACGAGCCATCACATTGACGTGGCTTTCAAGAAATGGAATGCCTTACTAGATGCAAAGCTAGCAAACGATGCAGATGTGCCTGATGCTATCATCGAGCTTGGCCAGTTCATGGTGGACAACATTTTAAGCCGTAGCACACCGGCTCTACTATTGGCGGTTTTGGCGGAGCGATCAAAGGGCGGGGCGCCTGCAACCCAGGAGGACAGCCTTGGCGTAGAGACTATGCGTGAACCGCTGCAGAGGGCCTTTCACGACCTTTCACAGTCATGGGTGATTTGCGTTTCGAACAGAAACCTCGTCATCCGTGCCCTAATTCGTCAAATGCTTGGAAGGATGGCTGTGCGTGAGCATTACAGAGATCCGTTCAGCGTGCAAGTTATCAGCAATACAACAAGAAGAGCACAAATCTCCGACGGGGCTGCGGCATAAATTCTGGACACACCCAAGAAACCCGCGTTGGGCATCGCCAGCCCCCCAGCGGGCCTCGACCACACTTCAATCGAACGCACTCCAAGTCACCACATAGAACAGCAGCTGAGGCGACAGCCGTACGGTCCTCGCGGGGTTTCGCTTACCAGATCACCGTCACTGCGGCCCGACAATCTGCGCCACTGACGCCAGCTTGCCGTTGGCACAGGCAAGGCCTGACGCCTCGGCGGCGATGATGCGCAGCACGTCGCCCTCGGTGGTCGGTGGCCCGCCAGCCCAGCCCTCGCAGGGCGTCAGCAGATCTGCGGGCACCGTGGGCCGGACCTCGATGTATTCAACGGGCCTCGAACAAGCGGCCAGCGCCACGGCGCAGAAAATCAGACACAGGCGCATCGGCACCCTCCCCATCGAGCAATTGAGCAATCAGCGCGTCACGTTGCGCCGCCTCGGAGGCCATGCGGCTGCGGTGTTCCTGGGCGATCCGTCCGGCCTCGCGAACCTGTTCGCGCTGCACTTCGAGCACCTGCACAGACCGGTCGAGCCGCGCCACAGTCGCCAGCGCCTCAGCCCGCGACGAATAGAGCCACATGGCCCAACCCATCGCCACCAGCGCCACGGCCATCGCGGCGATTAACGCGTATCGGCCGATCATAGCCCCGCCACACAATCGCGGTTTTCGTCGGTGCGCCGGATAACCAACCCGCGAACGATCCGTTGCCCCGCACGGTTGAACCATGTGGCCGCGACACAGGCACCGGCAATGTCGCCCGCATTAATCCGCCGCAGGGCGGTTGATCGCAGCCACGCGCCAACGCCGACGTTGTAGGCCAGTGACACAAACGACGACGCCCGCCGAACGGTCAAGCGTTGCGTCAGCGGCGAGAATGTGAATCCCGGAACGATGTTCGACCAATAGCGGGCCACGCGCGGTCGCAGGCTGGCCTCACATTCGGCGCGGGTCCGCACGTCGCCAGCCCGCACGCCTACCGTCTCGCCGTGGCAGATCGTCCAGACTGGCGGGGCCGCGATTGTGTCGAGATAGGCGGCGCACACGTCGCCGTCACAGGGCAAGCCCTCACGGCGGGCAATAGCGGGCGCGGCGTGGTCGAGAAGGGCCTCTGTGAAGCCTGTGATGGGCGTTGCCGGTGCCGGTGCGGGCTGGGCGCAATGCGCAAACAAGGCACAAACAATTGCGTTAATCATTGTCGATCACCGATACCTTGGTTTTTGACACGACCAACGAGGCCAGAGGCAACCAACACGAGGCCAACCAGCCACCACAGGCGCGGTGACCCCACGTCATAGCCCAGCACGGAAAAAAGCAGCTCGGGCAATACCAGCGCGGCAAGACCGAGATAAGCCGCCCACATGCTATGCGACCGCAGCGCCACGCGCCGCCAGTTCGGAATTAGGAATGGTTTTTTCATTCTGTCACCTCAAAGATTGCGCCACGCGCACTCACCTGCCCGCCAGGCGTATCAAACACAGCTCTTGGATAGTAATGACCCGTCGGCAATGCGCATTCATCAGAGCCAACCCACTGGTTGACCGGGATAGGGTAGGCGCCGCGCCCGCCGCTGTACGGCCACGACCCAGAACCCGTGCAACCCCGAACTGGCGCGTCGGTTTCCGCGCTCACATATTGCGCTGCCCACCCCATCAGAACCACGTCTTGACCGTCATCGGGCATGATTGTGCGGTCCTGCACAATCATGCCACCGCCTGCGGGGCTATACGTGATCGAGTGGACCTCGATGTAGGCATGCGGTGGTGGCTCAGGTGTTGGCGCGACAAGGTCGAGCAATGCTGTGATTGCAAGCGCAGGGGCCGCCGCAAGAGGCACGATGATTTTCAGGCTCACTGGTCACCCCCTGACACCTGCAGAGCGGCCCGTGCAATGTTGATGATATGATCAAAGCTCAAGCCCGACGCCAAGACCACGAACCAGAGGATAAACTTCCAGTTCATCATGTTTGAAGCCAGCCCGACGATAAGGCTTTTCACCATCATGGCGAAAGAGAGGGCCTCCCACACCCACGGCCACTCATGGTCCTCTGGCGGTGTTTTGCGCCGGTTCAGATTTTCACTCATTTGCCATTTACCCTCTTGATTTTCCGATGCCCGAGTCACCCGTCACGGCACCGTCAGATGCGGCACGCGCGGTGGCTGACACACCGTTCGTGATGAACTATTCAGCCCCGGTAGCGGGCTGAATGTGCGGTTAGAGCTTTTCGACGGTTATGCTGGTGATCCCAAACCCGGTCGATGATCCAGTGACATAGAGCCATAGGCTCGCCACAGCAGAGGTCGGTGTGAAGTCCAGCGTGGCCCCGGTTGAACCACTCGCCCAAGCGGCAGTGGCCAAGGTGCTGCCACTGCCGCCCGCGCCGCTGCGGGCCAACACTCCGATCGTGTAAGCGGGATCGCCCGACGCCACGTCACATGTGACCCGGTAGGTCGCACCTGCCTCAAGCGCCGGAAAGTCAATTACAGTATCGGCATTGCTGCCGGGGGTCGCGCCTGTAGCCGTGATGCTGTCCGGTCCAACCACGAGCACCGCATCCTCTGAGACGCCTTTGGGGCCGACCAAGAATTCCGAAAAATACTCCGTGATTACGGAGTCTGCCACGGGCGAAAGGTCTAGTCCTGCGGGAACGTCTGACACAAACAGCGCCAATGACTGCAACCAAATCCGTTTGCCGTTGTCGGTTGCGTCACCGGAGTACATTGCCAGTTCCACCGTTGTCGCATCGGTTTGAACGGTGTTCTGGACTATTGCCCAAGACCAGCCATCGACGCCCACGTCGCCACGCGCTCTGGATTGCTTACTCACAGACGTTCCGTTTGAGGTTGTCACGAAGATTCGACCCGCCGTGCTGGACCCGCCGGAGGGCTTCCAAATCTTCGCAAGCGCAACGACCGTGCGACCGCGCAGCGAGGGCAACAGCCCCGCCGGAACTGTCCATGAGACGGTTCCGGTAGCAACGCCGCCTGTAATCTCTACAGAGTAGAGACCACTTTCCGCACGGCCCGGCTGTTTTATGGCAGTGCAATTAGTCAGCGTCCACCCGTCGGGGGCAGCGCCCGTCCACCGCGTGAACATTGGGTTCGGGGCGATATTTTGGCCCACAGTGCTCAGAAGAGGCAACCCGGTTGCGCGGCTCGCCTCGGCGTCCAGTAGGTCAGGCTCAAACAGCACATCTTTGACCGCCGCAACCCAAATTGCTTGCCCGGTCGCGTTCGGGTGTGTTTCATCCTGCATCAGGGCCGTGGCCCAATCAGCCCGCCGCAGGAACCGTGATTGCACGTCGATCAGCGCACAGCCTGTTAGGTCGGCCACTCGACGCCAAGCAGCGGCCAAGCCCTTCGACTGGCCCAGCCCGTTTTCGCTGGTGCGCGGGTTTTGTGCGGTCACAACGATCTGCGCCGACGGGCAGCGCAGATGTGTATTGAGTGCCGCAATCAGACACTCATCGAAAACAGTGCTTTCGCGGCCATCAGTTCCGAGGTTGTGTCCGTAATTCAAAATCGCCAAAGAGTATGGGTTGCCGCCGAAAATCTCGGTCTCGCGTTCCCCTTCTAGGTAGTAGCTGTTGGACCCGGCGACTGCAGCCACGTCAAAAAACACGGTCCTATCCCCGGTGCCGGTTTGAATCGTGGTGTAAGCGTCCCAGCTAGACGTTCCCGCATTCAGGTATTTGATTTTAATGGTGTGCGTCAGGGCAACCCCTGCAACGAAGTCGGGCCACATGCGGGTCCATTCCCACGCCTCGTTTCCCGTGCTGTCTGATCCTATAAAGACGCGTACATCCATATCTTCAGCACGCAAGCGCCGCCAGAAAGCGGCAGCTGGCGACGCCTGACCCTGCCTGCGTTGCTCATAAAGCTTGACGCCCTCCGCTGTCGCATAGCTGTGGTCGGTGGCGTCGGGCGCCGCGACGGCACAGACCAACCGGTCAATGCGCGTCTGGACTAAATCACCCGCGACAACAGTTCCGTCCTGATCCGCCGTATAGGTCAACCCCGTATCGCCAATCAGCGCCGCAAAGCTATCTAACCAAGGGGCACCAAGGATCGAATCCCGGATTTCAGCGGTTTCATTGCGATACTGCAAGGCGAGCGCAGCATTGCCCTCGCTGTCAGCAAGTTCCGCAGCCAAATCGGCACGGTCAGCAGCGGTCTCAGCGCGTTCGCGATCCTCTGGATTTGCCGTGTCATAGATTTCACCGACCACGCGGTTAAGTTCTGCGATGTCCGATTCGTTTGAAACCGCGCCATCCACAGGATTGCGCGTGAAAATTGGTGCTGGCATGATGCCCTCTTTATTTAAGGTGTGGTGGCCGACAAGGTTGCGGCCCATGGGCCGACAGCGCCCGTGGACGTCACGCCTCGGACAAAATAGTAGCGCGTGACGCCACCGCCCAAACCGGTTTCGATGGTCGACAGTGTGTCGCTTGGTGCGCCGGCGATTTCCTCGACCAGATAAGCCGCCTCGACGTCATCGACGTCGTTGCCCCATACCTGCAGCGCGGCAAAGCTGACGTCGGACGGCGCGTCGGCCTCGATCGTGATCTGACCCGCAGCCGGGGTGGCTGTGACAGACGTCGGAACACCCAGAACGAATTCATACTGAACGGCCCGCACATAAAGCCACTCACTGACGCGGCCTTCGTTTTTCGAGCGAACGCGCAGGTCGTAACTCGACCCAGATTGCAGCGGTGACAGGCCTGTTGACGCATGGCCAATGTTCAGCCCGATCAATCCGACGGCAGCAATCGGGACCGCAGCGCCTGATTGCCAGAACGTCTGATCTCGGCGGAACTGCCAGTCGAATTCCGCGACGTCGCTTGACGGCGTGAATAGGATGTTTGGGTCGGTTTGCAGGGTTCCGGGCGACCCGATATCCAGGTTGATCTGATATCCTGAAACCACTGCCGTAAATGACACCGGCGCGGGCATTGATAGGTCAATAGGCACAAAGACCTGCACGAACCTGTCCTGCTCGTCGGTCTCTGGATCCCATGCATAAATGCTTGCGTCCGTCTGGGTCATGGTCATCGGCACCGCAAACGCAACGCCGCCGCCACCGTCAAGCCACGCCGTCGGGTCGGTTCCCGTGACGCGGTAGGTCGCGTTGCGGGCATCACCAAGACGCGGCAATGCAACTGTCGCCACAGACCCAGCAATTGCCAAAATTGCCGACGGCGGGAACACCCCGTCCAGAGTCTTCTGGAATCCGTATTCGCGCGCCATAATTTGCTGGATACGCATGGCCTGCGTGGCGGAAAACACCATGCCCAAAGGCACCGACTTGACGCCGTCAGCACTGCCGTCCCAATCATCCGCAACGCCAATTGGAACAAGATCCGATGATTCCCACTGCGCCGCTTTGTCCGGGAATTTTGCCTGAATTGCCGACGGGTGGTCACGGGTGCGTTGCGTTGCGCGAAATGTCAGCGGCCTGTCGCGCAGGTAATCGGTGATGGTTATGTCTGGGGCCGAATGTGAGCCGGGCAAATACCCAAGATTTCCACCGACGCGCAACAGTGACCCCGCGCCCGCCGATGTCAGCGGTGCGAGCTGGTCTTGCAGCTCGCTTGCGCGGGAAAACACAATGATTCCGCCAACACGATATCGCGCCTCGGTCCCGCCAGCCTTGAGCGCGACGGCTTCATCAGCCAGATCAGCCCCAGCGATGAACTGGTCAAGGATAACCTGATCACGGCGGTATCGCGAAATCGGGTTGCTCAAAACCGCGTCCAGCAGGCAAAGCGCCTGATTGTCGCTGACCAGCCATGTGGCCGGATCTTCGGGGTCCTGCAGCTCGTCACGCGGATCCCAAACGCGAGACCAGTCGGAATCCACCTCGATAGCAGGCGGCGACGTCGGCCACCGCTCCAACCGTGTTTCGTTGCCACCGGCGACCATCCGGACCCACAACACCGTCCGACCCGCCCAGCGGTCGGTTGGCCAGAATTTGCTTGTGTCGATCCCCGTCAGGTCGCCAACCTCGGACAGTATCCGCGTCGGCGGGTGCATTTGGTCACCACGCCCCATCCAGACATTCAGGTGATCCGTAAACGGATAATTCGTCGCACGCGCACCCTCAACATAGAGCATCGCGGTCCAATTCAGGGTCACACCCCCAACAGGCGCGGGGCTGGCAATCGTTGCCCGAAAGGTTGTTGCGCCAACGCTGCTGATCGTGGCGACCTCATCGTCACTCCAAGCGGCGATGCTGGCAGCGGTCGGGGTGTCGGCCAAACCGTGCGTGACATCGACAAAGGTCGCGCCCTCGGCAATCGTAGCGGTGCCGGTTTCCAGATCCCCGAAATCATACAGGTCGCCAGTCAAACCGACAGGTCTGGCGTCGATGTTGAGCTGCGTGTTCGTGCCAGCACTGGGCCGCGAATTCAGCAAAATGCAGCCATACAACACCCCGTTGTTGACCACCCATCCCGGCACCCAAGAGCCGCGAATTCGCGAACCACGACCATACACAAATCTGTAGGGTGGCAGGCTGTTCGGCAACGACAATTCGCGTGACAGATCAGCGCCCTGTGATTTCGCCAGCAGCGCCTGCGATGCCGCCGACAGCAGCAGCGACCCGCCCAGATTGACCACAGTGCCAGCCATCGCCCCGCTTAAACCGGCTGTTTTCAAGCCAATGATAATCATTTCAGCCACTTAGCGGTCTCTCACTGCCTGCCAACAGGCAACAACGTTGCCGTCGGTCGTAAATCCACCGTCAACGCGGCCCGCCCATTGCCCAAATCCGACACACGCGGCCAAAACGAAGCGGTCGGGCAATTTCAGCAGCCCGATCTCGCCAGCAGCACCGCGACCGTCCACAAGACCAGCCTGTGCCGCGCAACGCCGCGTCATGCCGCGCCACCCGCCGTTCGCCCGAATGATGGTCATCGCCCCCGCTTCGGTCGTGTAGTGCCCGCGCAATGACGCCATGGGGTCAATGCCGAACAGGTCGCAGAAAACGTCGCTGGCCGAGGTGCAGCAATCCGATTGACCCCAAATAAATGGCCCGGCCATCCGATCCAGCACTGCCGACATCGCCTGATCTGGCGTCACCACTTGGGAATACCCGCCGCGAAATCGGCAATCGCCTGTTTCACCCAGCGACCGGCTGTGTCGGTCGAATCGTACCGTTTCTGGTCTTCGTAACTGTGCGCAGCCGAGGCGCGGGACCGTTGTGACGGGCCTGTTTCCAAACCCAGAGTCACGGCTCGCAACACGTCGGCTCCGGTCCATTCATCACTGTCACCGACAGCGCCGATTGACCCCGTAAACACGCCGAACGGCTCGCCAATAAGAACCGTCCCCGACCGCGTGGTCACGACACCGCACCATGCCTGCACCGTCGCGCCGCGTGCCGCTTCGGCGGCATTCAGAATACTGTCGATCCCGTCTGGGTCACCGCCGATTACAGCCTCACCCTCGACCATTGCCGCGCCGGTCCCCTCGGCAGGCAGGGACAACAAGCCGTCCAGCAGGCCGACCCCCATCCAGTCGTGACCGCCCCACGTCAGCGTGCCAAACCCAGAATGCACCCGAACCGGATCCTCGGGCCAATCGACAAACGCCAATGTGACGGGATGAAACGCGCCAGATGTCAGCGCGGCCAGAGTGTCGGCGTGAATGTCGCGGATTAGCGCCACGGGTCAAGCTCGGACGTGTCGCCTGGAATTTCATCCGCCAGAACCTCGCGGAAATTCCACTGGTAAAACCAGTTCTGCCCCATCGGCTGCGGGCTGCGAGGCATGTCCATCGCCTCGAAAACCGCAGATTCCTGATCGCCAATTGAAACAATGCCAGCAGGCAACGCCGAATGCAGCGGGATCACGGCGACACCACTATTGTCGGCGTGGACTGTGCGCACCACCCGCGCCGTTCCCGCACTGACACCCGCCGCGTAAACCCGCACCACATCAAAGGCGCGGCACACCAAACGCCCCGGCGTCAGGCCGGAAACCGACAAGGCGGCAAAACCATCAAGCATGGTCACCGTGGCGACCAGCACGGGGCCGGTGAACCACAAAAGAGGATCGCCGCCGTGCGTCCATTCCATCACGCCTTCACTGTCCTCCCATCTCACCGGGGCCGTGACCAATCCGCCCGCCGACAGCGCGTCCAGATGCCAGTTGACGGCGGGGCTGTTCAGGCGGACCAGATTGACCCCGCCGTCAAGCAGCCGTTTCAGGCTCTCGGAGTATCCAGCACCGTCGCGATCACCGGACAACGCCGACACCATCACCATGGCCTCGCGCCGTGTCGGGCCTGCGCTGGACACGAAACGCTGGCCGCTAACCGCAGAACGGCTGCGCCGCACTGGGGCCACTTCGTGCCACCCAGACGATACCGAGCAAACCGGGGGAAATGCGTAAATAGCTGTCACTCGAAACGGACCTCTCTGGATGCCGCAAACGTGGCCTTGACCGACTGGCGTACAATTCCCGGTTGGGCACGCCTGATAGCCTGCTCGATTTGTTCGGCAGCGCCGATTTGTGCGCCACGCGCATCAATGTGGTAAACGTTCGACGGTCCCGCAGATTGCCCGCGCAGGGCATCTTTGGCCTGCGCCACATTCAACACTCCGCCAGAACGTGACGGCACCATGATTTCGCTGTTCGGCGTGTTCTCGTTTATGCGGTAGGCCTGACCAGCGACCACAGGACCACCGGCAGCACGCTTGCCACTGATTAAGCCCCCCAGTCCCGCCAACCACCCGCCGCCCGACCCCGACAGCCCCTGTAACAACAGCCGGAACCGCGATGAGCCCATTTCCGCTAACAGGCGGGCGACGGCCTGGCGGGCCGCATCGCCACCCTGCACAATGCCCTCGAACAAACTGACAGCGGCATCCTCGCCACGCCGTGCGTCCTCCCGAATTCGTTCAAGGCTGTCTGCCGCATCCTCGGCGGATTGACCCGCCGTGACGTAGGCCTCGGCCAACCCGTTGATCTCGGACTCCAACTCGGGCGTGATTTCGCGACCCTCGGTCATGGCTTGGTGCAACAATTCTGCACGGCGCTGCGCGTACTCGACAGCATCGCCGTAACGCACACCACCATCCGCAACAGCAACAAGCGCAGCGGCCTCGAGCTCAAGCGCCGTCGTGCGATCACGAATTTCCGCAACAGCAGCAGCGTAGCCTTGCTGCGTGCCACCGCCAGGCACTGGAATTGGAGGTTCGCCAAGCAGCGCAGGCGCACGGGGTGGCGCCGACCCACGACGGCCAGTCGTCGGAAGGTCCTGAATCATTTGCAGGCCGTCCCGGGTCAGGGGTGTCCCGGTCGTCATGCCATAGCCCCCGCCCGGCAATGCACCAGTGGCGGCATCAGCCTCGGCGCGGACCAGCCGAAGACCTGAAACAAGCGTCGCCAACGCCGACACGGCGTCCGACACATCGACACCGTTGATCCCATCAACCGCGGCCAAAGCCTGCACCGCGCTGGAAATCACGTCATCCAGCCCGACGTCGAACTCATCCGCCACGATCACTCCGGCTCGCAAATCAGCGACCAGCTGCTCCATTCCATTGATCACCTCGTCGAATGACAGCAGCTCTTCGGTCAAACCGAGATCGCTGAGTTGGCCGGTCACGTCGGCCATGCCGCTGGCCACACGCAATACACCGGCCTGCGCTGATTCTGACCCCGAAGCGATCCCCGACAGCAGCGCGTCAGTCTCGTCAGACAATTCGGCAGTTTCCGAAATCAACGCATCAAAAACGCCGCCGCCCAGCACAGCGCGAGCCCTCTCGAGCGTGCCAAACATCCGCTCGAGACTGTCCGCCGATGTCTCGACTCCGCCCGCGAACAAGCCAACCGCCGCAGTCTGAAGGAACGTCGAGACGCGGGTTGTGAGTTGGCTGAACTTCTGGTCAAGAATTGTCGCTCGCTGGATCATTTCCTCTTCGAAGACCGCACCAACGTCATGGGCCAAACCGATGGTGCGCCGCAGGCTCCCTTCACCCTGCGCCAAAAGCTCCACGAACCGCTCACCAGCCGCACCGCCCAGCAATTCATCAGCAACACGGATTTGACCCGCACGATCGAGGTTTTGCATCCGGCCCAAGAGTTCCAACATCAGCTCTGACGGATCCTCGAGCGCCGAAGCCAAATCATTAGCGCCGTACCCAAGCCGCGCAAAGGCATCCGCGCCCGCGCCGCCGCCCGTGACAATGAATTCATCAGCGCGAAGGTTCAGCTCTTTGAAACCGTCCACCAGCTGATCAACGCCGATGCGGTTTTGCTGGGCAACGAAGGCCCATTCCTGAAACGCCTCGGCACCAAGACCGGACCTTCGCGCCTGATCGCCAACAGCGGCAATGCCGCTGACGGTACTGCGCAGATTGGTCAGCAAGATGCCCGTTGCCGCCGTGATCGCGCCGCCGGCGAGACCCGCCGCGAAATTGCGACCAAAATTGGCAGCGCTTTGGCCCATTTTGCCAAAGTGCGATTGGGCTCGCTGGTTCATCCGGGCAAGGTTGCGATCCGAATCCCGTGACAGTTTGGCAACCAGCTTGTTGTTGCGATCCATAGCGCGGGCGAAATCACGGTCCTTGGCTTGCAAAAGGATCGTGATGCGTTCGAGGTTGTCGTCTGACATTGGCGTCCGGTTTCCTTTTTTTTACGCGAGGCCTTGGCGCAACGGTCTCAGCCGTGCGCGGCTAGTAGCGCCTCGTATTCGTCGTCGGTCGGGGCGGCGGGGCCTTGGTCGCCCTGTTCGGCGTTCCACGCCTCACACAGAAAATCCGTGTCGGCGGGGGTCATGGCCCAAATTTCGGCAGGCAATCGCCCCATCACGCCGCAGATGTTTTTCACTCGGGCACGGGCGTCGTAGCAGCGGGCTGGTTCGCTTTTGGCCCGCGCGAGCCAGCCCCGCGCTTTTTTGGCTTACCGCCAGCAACCAACGGCAGCAGCGCCGCGCCAACAACCCGCTGCGCAACCAAACGCAATGACGGATTTTCCGAGGGCGGTAGCGACGCAATCAGATCATCCGCCGCGAGGTCAGACATGCCGCCCCCGATCAGGGCCAGCGCCAGAATGTCGCGCACGTGGCGGACTTGTGGTGCAGGACCACGCCCGAACAATTGGTCGAACAATTCGAAAAAACCGAACGGCGCATATTGAACTTCGAACCGGGCGATTTCGCCGTTGCGCAGCAAGAGACGGCGACGAATGCCGCCGATCTCTTCCTCGTGCGCAGGCGACGTGCCTGCGACCGCCATCAAGCAAGCGCCGTGAAGGTGACAGCGGCGCTGGACTCAAGCGACAGCGAATAGGTGACACCATCCTCTTGCTCACCACCGTAATCGACCGACGACACGATGAAAGCGCCCGCAAAAGTGCCAAAGTCTGGCACTATCACCTCAAAGTTGGCGATGGAATCAGCAGCCATCGCAACCTCGTTCATGCGCTGTTCGGGGGCCTCGGCTTTGAAATAACCGTTGCCACTGACACTGATGCGCTTGACGCCGGTCAACACCTCAGTCCAGAGCGGGCCACCCGGATCAGCGCAATCGGGCGTGGTCACATCAATTTCGGAGTTGTTGATGGCCAGGGTTTTGGACCGCAAGCCGCACAAAACAGTGAAAGTCTCCGACGCTTCACCGTCCCCGATTTTGACCAGCATCAGCCGGCCTTTTTGCTTCGCCATGGGTAGGCTCCTTCTTTGGGATTTGGACGCCGTCACGGCGTTCGGTCCAGCCTTGCCCAAGGGCGGGATACGGGCAGCCCCGACAGTTGCCGGGGTGTTGGTTAATTCGGGGTCAGCGCCGCCTCGAAGGCCGCGACCACAATGTAGCTGCGCCCGTCCGTGCCGCGCGTGACCGCTTGCGTCGTGAACTGGCACCAGTCGAGATTGTAGCCCGCGACGCTAAGCGCCGCGTCGTCCAGCGCCAACCGGATCGCATGACCGAGCCGCGCCGCCTCGACGCGACCCGCCACCGGGCGCGAATGCCCCTCGACGCTGAACGTGACCGATTCGTCGGTGCAACCGCTCAAACGCAAGGGATCGATGTTGATTGTGCCGATCCGCACGTAAGGAAAAACAACGTCTTGCGGTGGCTCGTCGTAAGAGCGGCCCGAAACCAGAGCCGTTACACCAGGGTTGGCCCGCAACGCCACGATCAGGGCGTCTTGCAGGGCAAGGGCGGGACCATCAGGCA
>Ga0209345_10004283_pt1 | contig 13898 bp, 11 predicted proteins | sample Cruoilmetagenom7_FD_187294 | JGI IMG/M metagenome (GOLD analysis project Ga0209345, IMG submission 187294) | Oil polluted marine microbial communities from Coal Oil Point, Santa Barbara, California, USA - Sample 7 (SPAdes) (version 2) | ecosystem: Environmental > Aquatic > Marine > Oil seeps ... | reverse complement strand
CCGCGCCGGTGTTGATCCGCGCCAGATGCAGGGCGGTCGCGGGCAGGCGGCGGGCCATGTAATAGCGTCCGGTGGCCAGTTTGGTCTCATAGAAGGTGACGTCTTCCGTGCCCGCCTGCAATGCCTCATGCGCGGCTTTCGCCATTTGCGCCCACATCAGGCCGAGGCAGACATGGCCGAAGAGGTGCATGAAGTCATAGGAGCCGGAGAGCGCGTTGTTGGGGTTCTTCATGCCGTTCTGCATGAAATACATCATCGCGGTCTGCAGATCCTTGGACGCGGCCTTGAGCGGGTCGAGGAAATCGGCCTTCAGCGCGGCGTTGCCTTCGTTTTCCTTGATGAAGGTCTTGACCATCTCGAAGAAGGCCATGGCGTGTTTGCCGCCGTCCGTGGCCAGCTTGCGGCCGACCAGATCGAGCGCCTGCACGCCGTTGGCCCCTTCATAGATCATGGCGATGCGGGCGTCGCGGGTGAATTGGGACATGCCCCATTCCTCGATATAGCCGTGGCCGCCGTAGACCTGCTGGGCCTTGACGGTCATGTCATAGCCCTCATCGGTGAGGAAACCCTTGATGACGGGGGTCATGAGCGAGATCAGACCGTCGGCGGCGGCGTCGTTGTTCCGGTGCGAGCGGTCGATCAGGGAGGCGCCCCAGAGCATGAAGGCGCGGGCGCCTTCGACGAAGCTTTTCTGGTCCATCAGCGAGCGGCGGATGTCGGGGTGCACGATCAGCGGATCGGCGGGGCCGTCGGGGTTCTTGACGCCGGTCACGTCGCGGCCCTGCAGGCGGTCCTTGGCATAGGCCAGTGCGTTCTGGAAGGCGACATCGGCCTGCGCCATGCCCTGCATGCCGACGCCGATGCGGGCTTCGTTCATCATGGTGAACATGGCGCGCATCCCCTTGTGCGCCTCGCCCAGCAGATAGCCGGTCGCCTCGTCATAGTTCATGACGCAGGTGGAGTTGCCGTGGATGCCCATCTTCTCTTCGATCTTGCCGACGGAGACGCCGTTGCGCGCGCCGAGGCTGCCGTCCGCGTTCACGAGGAACTTGGGCACGATGAAGAGCGAGACGCCCTTGATGCCGTCGGGGCCGCCGGGGATCTTGGCCAGCACCAGATGGATGATGTTGTCGGCCATGTCGTGGTCGCCGGCGGAGATGAAGATCTTCTGCCCGGTGATCTTGTAGCTGTCATCGTCCTGCGGCACGGCCTTGGTGCGCATCAGGCCCAGATCGGTGCCGCAATGCGGCTCGGTCAGGTTCATGGTGCCGGTCCATTCGCAGGACACCATCTTGGGCAGATACATGTCCTTCTGCGCGTCCGAGCCATGGGCGAGGATCGCCGAGGCCGCACCGTGCGTCAGGCCCTGATACATGGTGAAGGCCTGGTTGGAGGCCGAGAACATCTCGCCCACGGCTGTGCCCATCACATAAGGCATGCCCTGGCCGCCGTATTGTTCGGGCATGTCGAGGCCGGTCCAGCCGCCCTCGCGCACCTGGTCGAAGGCCGCCTTGAACCCGGTGGGGGTGCGGACCACACCGTTTTCAAGCTTGCAGCCTTCGACGTCGCCGACCGAATTGAGCGGGGCGAGGACTTCGGAGGTGAGTTTGCCCGCCTCTTCCAGCACGGCTGCGGTGAAATCGGCCTCAAGCTCGGCATAGCCGGGGATGTCGGAGGCTGACACCTTGAGCAGGTCGTGCAGGACGAATTGCAGGTCTTTCACGGGGGCGGTGTAGCTGGGCATCTGGGTCTCTCCCTTGGGTGGGTCTTGGGTGTCAGGTCAGGCGGGGGCGGATCACTCCGCCGCGCGCGTGGCGTGGTTGATCGAGGCGATCATCTTCTCGCCCCACTTCATCTGTTCGCGCAGATCGGCGATCGCGGCGTCGAGTTCGTCGCGCTGGCGGATCAGGTCATCGAGCCGCTTCTGCGCCAGTTCATAGGTGCGGGCGAGCTGCGTCTGCTGCTGGTCGCCGATGCGGTAGAGATCGAGCAACTGGCGGATTTCCTCGAGGCTGAAACCGAAGCGCTTGCCGCGCAGGATCAGCTTGAGGCGGGCGCGGTCGGAGGCTGTGAACAGCCGCTTCTGCCCGTCGCGGATCGGGAAAATCAGTTCTTTCGCCTCGTAGAAGCGCAGGGTGCGGGGTGTCACCTCGAAGGCGTCGCACATCTCGCGGATCGTCATGGTCTTGTCGGTCATCACATTACCTCAGGTAAAGGTTTCTGCGTGCTAGCTGTGCATTTGACGCCTTCGATACAACAGGTTTCGCAGTTGACGTAATCGCTACGTCACGTCACTTTTAGGTTGACGTAAGATCAGCCAACGTCAAGCGGGGTGCAAAGCAATTTCATTGCTTGGTCATCGGCCATGGCGAGGGACTTGCCGCAGGCGCGCCACGGGGGAATCACCCGCCTTTGCAGGGATTTGATGGGGGGCAGTGATTGAGGGGCAGGTGATCGCGTTTGGCCGCGCGGGGCCTAGCCCTTGGCCAGGGCGTCGGCGGTTTCGTCGCGCAGGCGGCGCAGTTCGTCCATCGCCTCGTCAAGCTGGGCGCGCTGTTCGGCCAGTTCGTGCAATTGGCGGTCGGCCATCTTGACCCATGCCTCCATCTGCGCGCGGGTGCCTTCCTTTTCATAGATCAGCAACCACTGGCGGATGTCTTCCAGCGCATAGCCGAACTTGCGGCCGCGCAGGATCAGGGTCATGCGCGCGCATTCGCGCGGACCGTAGAAACGGGCGCGACCCTCGCGGTCGGGTTGCAGCAACTCGATATACTCGTAATAGCGCAAGGTGCGTGGGGTCACGTCGTATCTTGCGCACATCTCCTTGAAGGTCAGGCGTGGTTCGGACATCGTTCGGCTCCCTTGGCGGCACGCTATGCGAGACGCGGGCGAAGGGCAACGGGGGACGGGCGACGGGTGCTCTTGCACGCGGCGCGGGATGCAGGACATAGTGCAGCGCAAGTTGAGGGAACGGGACGGATGGACAAGGACAAACTGGCGCGGCAATTCACCGAGGCGATTCCGCATGCACGGGCCCTGTCGATGCGGATCGACCACCTTTCCGACGGGGTCGCGGAAATGTCGATGCCATATGATCCGCGTTTCATCGGAGACCCCGATACGGGCGTGATCCATGGCGGCGCGGTCTATGCCCTGCTGGATACCTGTTGCGGCGCCGCAGTGGTGAGCCATCCTGCCGCGCATGGGGGGACGGCGACCATCGGTCTGCGGATCGACTATATGCGCGCGGCCACGCCGGGGCAGACGATCCGCACGCGGGCGGAATGCTATCACGTCACGCGCTCGGTCGCCTTCGTGCGGGCCACGGCGATGGATGACGATACTGATCGCCCGGTGGCCAGCGCCACGGGGACCTTCACGGTGGAGACCAAGTCATGAGCGAGGAATCCTTCGTCAAGCCGCGCGGCGGGCGGCCCGAGCCGGTGCAGGTGATCAAGCAGCGCCGGGATGCGGCGCTGGGCGCGCTGGTGCACGGTGTGCCCTATATCCAGTTTCTGGGGATCGAATTCGACCGGCGCGGGGACGAGCTGACCGCCGTGCTGCCCTTTGACGACAAGCTGATCGGCAACCCGCTGCTGCCTGCCTTGCATGGTGGCGTGACGGCGGCGTTTCTTGAAGTGACGGCGATCATCGGGCTGAGCTGGGCGAGCCTGTGGGAAGAGATCGAGAGCGGGCGCATCGACGCGCAGACGCTGGTGGCGGGCAACCTGCCGCGCCTGCCCAAGACGATTGATTTCACGGTGGATTACCTGCGCACCGGCTTGCCGCGCGATGCCTATGCGCGGGCCAAGGTGAACCGGTCGGGGCGGCGCTATGCCTCGGTCCATGTGGAGGCGTGGCAGGACAACCGGTCGCGGGCCTTCGCGCAGGCGACGGGGCATTTCCTGATGCCTCGGATGGATGGCTGACACAGGCTCATCAGGCACGGCCTCGTCCGGTGCGGCCAGCTTGGGCGTGGCCCGGCCCGTGGTCACGCATCGGCGCGTGTTGAAAGTGGCGCTGCCCATCGTTCTGGCCAATGTGACCGTGCCCATTCTGGGCGCGGTCGACACGGGCGTCGTGGGGCAGATGGGGCAGGCCGCGCCGATTGGGGCCGTGGGTCTGGGCGCGGTGATCCTGACGGCGCTTTACTGGGTGTTCGGATTCCTGCGGATGGGCACCACCGGGCTGACCGCGCAGGCGCAGGGGGGCGGGCATCAGGGCGAGGTGGCGGCGCTGCTGACACGCGTGCTGATGATCGGGGCCGTGGCGGGGCTGGCGGTGATCGCCTTGCAATGGCCGCTGTTCTGGGGCGCCTTCCGGCTGGCCCCCGCCAGCGCCGAAGTCGAGGAGATGGCCCGCGCCTATATGCAGATCCGCGTCTTCAGCGCGCCTGCGACCATCGCGCTTTACGGTGTGACCGGCTGGCTGATCGCGCTGGAGCGGACGCGGGCGGTGCTGGTGATCCAGCTCTGGATGAACGGGGTCAACATCCTGCTGGACCTGTGGTTCGTGCTGGGTCTGGGCTGGGGCGTCGAGGGCGTCGCCTGGGCCACGTTCCTGGCGGAGTGGAGCGGGCTGGCGCTGGGGCTGTGGTTCTGCCGCGCGGCCTTTGCGGTGCCTGCGTGGCGCGACTGGGCGCGGGTCTTCGACCGTCCGGCGCTGGTGCGGATGATGGCGGTCAATACCGATATCCTGATCCGGTCCCTGCTGTTGCAGGGGATTTTCCTGTCCTTCCTGTTTCTGGGGGCGGGGCAGGGAGATGTGGTTCTGGCGGCCAATCAGGTGCTGTTGCAGTTCCTGCATATCACCGCCTATGCGCTGGACGGGTTCGCTTTTGCCGCCGAGGCGCTGGTCGGGCAGGCGCTGGGCGCGCGCAACCGTGCGGGGCTGCGGCGCAGCGCGGTTCTGGCGTCAGGCTGGGGGGCGGTCAGCGTGGCGGGGCTGGCGCTGGCCTTTCTGCTGGCGGGCGGGCTGATCGTCGATCTGATGACCACGGCCGAGGAGGTGCGGGCGGCGGCGCGGGTCTATCTGCCCTATATGGTGGCCGCGCCGCTGCTGGGGCTGGCGCCGTGGATGCTGGACGGCATTTTCATCGGGGCGACCCGCACGCGCGACATGCGCAACATGATGGTGGTCAGTTTCGCGGTCTATGCGGTGGCGGTGCTGACGCTGTTGCCGCTGTTGGGCAATCATGGGCTGTGGCTGGCGTTGCTGATCTCGTTCGTCGCGCGCGGGGTGACGCTGGTCCTGCGCTATCCGGCGCTGGAGGCGGGTGCGGGCCGGGCTTGAGTATTTGCGGCAAGATGAAGGGGGGCGGCGCGTCAGGGGGCGAGCCGGGCCTTGAGCCAGTCGGTCAGGGCGTCTTCTTCGGCCCGGTCCAGCACGCGGGTGTTGAGCAGGTCCATCGCGCGCAGGCCGTGGATCGCCAGAAAGGCGAGGGTCGCCATCTGCGGATCGGTGGCATTGGCGCGGATGCGGGTGAGGAAATCCCGCTCGAAGCGGCGCACGGGGGCCAGCATGTCGGGGTCTTCGGCCAGGGCCGCCAGCAGGCCCGAGGGGGGCGGCGCATCGTGTTTTCGTTCGGTGAGGAATTGCGCGATATAGGCGCGGATCGCTGCATCGGGGCGGCCCGTGCCTTCCTCGGCGGTCAGGGCGGCGTCGAAGCGGGAGAGGTAATCCTCGACCAGCGCCTCCATCAGGCGGTTTTTCGAGGGGAAGTGATAGAGCAGCCCGCCCTTGGACACGCCCGCCCGTGCCGCGACCGCATCCAGCGACAGGTTCCCCGATCCGGAACACTGGGCGAGATCCTGTGCCGCATCCAGAATGCGGCGGCGGGTGTCACCGCGCGGGGCGGGGGTTTCGATGGGCTGTGTTATGGGGGGCCTCCGACATGGTCTGGTGGGCTTCGTTGACTTTACCGACCAGACGGTATAGTTACAGCCCTTGAAAAGCAAGCGATGTGTTGCCGCACGACAGGCGCAGCTCGCGGCCCCGGATTTTGCCACGCGTGTCCCGCGTGGCGTTTTGCATCAGCGCGCACCGTGCAAGCCTTGCGCGGGTTGTCTCAACAAGGATTGTCTCATGGTCAAACGTATCGTCATCGCCGCCGTTCTGCTGGCTCTGGTGGGGGGCGGGCTGGTGGGCTTCAACCTGTTCCGCGACCGCATGATCACGCAGATTTTCGCCAACCTGCCGGTGCAGCCGCTGGCGGTGGAGACCGTCACGGCGCAGCCGGTGACATGGCAGCCCGCGCTGAACGGGATCGGCACGGTCAATGCCAATCAGGGTGTCGATCTGACGGTCGAGGCGCCGGGCATCCTGCGCGAGGTGGGGTTCGAACCCAATACGCAGGTGGAGGCGGGACAGTTGCTGATCCGGCTGGACGATGTGGTGCAGCGCGCCGATCTGGAAGCCGCGCGGACGCAGCTTGAGTTGGAGCAGGCCAATCTGACCCGCCAGCAGGAGTTGCAGAGCCGCGGTGTGGCCACAAGCGCCACGCTGGAGGCGACGCAGGCCGCGTTCCGCGCCGCCGAGGCGCAGGTCGCCCGTGCCGAGGCGGTGGTCGAGCAGCGGCAGGTGACGGCCCCTTTCGCGGGCACCATCGGCCTCTTGCGTGTCGATCTGGGCCAATATGTGCAGCCCGGCACCATCATCGCCACCTTGCAGGATCTGGACACGATGCGGGTGGATTTCAGCCTGCCCGAGCAGAACCTGCCCGATCTGTTCATCGGCCAGACCCTGCATCTGAGCAGCGACGAGGCGGGGCAGTCCTTTGAAGGCCAGATCAGCGGGATCGACCCGCGTGTGGACCCGTCGAGCCGTCTGGTGGCGGTGCGCGGCACCGTCGACGGGGCAGGGGGTGCGCTGACGCCGGGGCAGTTCGTGCGCCTGCGGCTGGACCTGCCGGTCGAGGAGGGCGTGATCGCCCTGCCGCAGACGGCGGTGATCAGCAGCCTTTACGGGGATTTCGTCTATGTGGTGCGCCCGCGTGAGGGCTCGGGTGAAGGCGGGGCCGAGACCCTAGAGGTGCGGCAGGTCTTCGTCACGCCGGGGCGGCGTTCGGAGGGGCAGATCGAGATCCGCGACGGGATCGCGGCGGGGGACCGGATCGTGACCACGGGTCAGAACCGGCTGTCCAACGGCGCGCCGGTGACGCTGGCCGAAGCGGCGGCGGCCCCTGCCGGGGACGCCAGCGCCGCAGCGGATGAGGTGGCCAAATGAGCCTTTCAGAACTTTTCATCAAGCGGCCCGTCGCCTCGACAGTGCTGGGCCTGCTGATCGTGCTGCTGGGTTTGCAGGGCATGTTCAACCTGCAGACGCGGCAATATCCGGAGGTGGATGAAACCGTGGTCACCGTGACCACGGTCTATCCCGGTGCCTCGGCGCAGTTGATCCAGGGCTTTGTCACCTCGCCCATCGCGGCGGCGGTCGCCACGGCGGAGGGGGTGGATTACGTCACCACGCAGTCGCGGCCCTCGGCCTCGGTCGTGACGGTGCAGATGCGGCTGGGCCAGAACCCCGACACGGCGCTGACCGAGGTCATGTCCAAGGTGCAGCAGGTGCGCTCGCAACTGCCGCAGGACGCGGAGGATCCCAGCATCGTCAAGGGCACGGGGCAGACCTTCGCCACTATGTATCTGGGCGTGCAGAACCCATCGATGACGCCCGAGCAGATCACCGAATATATCGAGCGGGTGATCGTGCCGCGCATGTCCACCATCGAGGGCGTGGCGGAATCGCAGGTTCTGGGCGGGCAGAGCTATGCCATGCGGGTCTGGGTCGATCCGGTGCGGCTGGCGGGGCAGGGGCTGACCGCCTCGGACATCAGCGCCGCGATCAACGGGGCGAACTTTCTGGCTGCCCCCGGACGGACCGACAACGAACTGGTCAGCTATGCGATCACCATGGAATCGACGTTGCAGACGCCCGAGGCCTTCGGGATGTTGCCGATCTCGGGCAGCGGCGACGAGGTGGTGCGCCTGCATGACGTGGCGCGGATCGAACTGGCGGCGGAGAGCACCGACACGATCGTGAATTTCAATGGGCGGCCCGGCACCTTCATCGGGGTCTTTCCGACGCCGTCGGCCAACCCTCTGGACACATCGGCCAATGTGCTGGCCGAACTGCCCGCGATTCAGGACAGCCTGCCCGAGGGCATGACCCTGACGATGATGTATGATGCGACCGAGCAGATCGCGGCCTCGATCAACGAGGTGTTGCGCACGATCATCGAGGCCACGGTGATCGTGGCTGTGATCATCCTGCTGTTCCTGGGGTCGATGCGGTCGGTGTTGATGCCGCTGGTCGCCATTCCGCTGTCGCTGGTGGGGGTGATGTTCATCCTGTTCCTGATGGGCTATTCGATCAACCTGCTGACCCTGCTGGCCATGGTGCTGGCGATCGGTCTGGTGGTGGATGACGCGATCATCGTGGTCGAGAACGTCCAGCGCCATATCGACGAGGGGCTGAGCCCGATGCAGGCGGCCTTCACCTCGATGCGCGAGCTGTCCACGGCGATCATCGCGATGATGCTGACGCTGATCGCGGTGTTCCTGCCGCTGTTCTTCACCGGCGGTCTGACCGGGGCGCTGTTCCGGGAATTCGCGGTCACGCTGGCGGGGGCGGTCTTCATTTCGGGGATCGTGGCGCTGACCATCTCGCCGATGATGGCGGCGCGGTTGTTGAAGAAAGGGGGCGAGAACCGCTTTCAGAAACGGCTGAACCGTGGCTTCACCCGCTTCGAGGGCTGGTATGAGCGGCGGGTTGCATCCTCGCTGGATTATCTGCCGGTCACGGTGATGGTCGTGGTCGTGCTGATGGGGGTGACGGGCTATCTGTTCACCAAGACCTCGTCCGAGCTGGCCCCTGAGGAGGATTCGGGGGCGCTGTTTTCCTTCGTGAACGCGCCCAGCTATGCGACCTCGGACTATACCCAGACCTATGTGGACCAGATGCGGAGCCGGACCGAGGATCTGCCGGAACTGTCGGCCAATTTCTCGATCACCGGGTTCGGCGGGGCGACGACCTCGGCGATCATGCTCTGGGCCTTTGACGACTGGGCGGATCGCGACCGGTCGCAGACCGAGATCCAGGCCGATCTGCAGGCGCGGCTGGCCCCGGTGGCCGGGGTGCAGGCCTTTGTCTTTGCGCCGCCCTCGCTGCCCGGTGCGGGCGGTGGTCTGCCGATTTCCTTTGTGGTGCAGTCGACGGGCGATCCGGCGCAGGTCTATGAGGTGGCCGAGGAGATCCGGGCCGCCGCGCAGGCCTCGGGCCGCTTCATCGTGGTGCAGAATTCGCTGAAATTCGACACCACACAGCTTGTGATCCGGATCGACCGGGACCGGGCGGCGGCGCTGAACCTGCCGGCAGCGCAGATCGGCGCGACGCTTGGCCTGCTGGTGGGAGCGGGGCCGATTTCCCAGTTCGACCGCGACAGCAACAGCTATGACGTGATCCTGCAGGTACCGCAGGAATATCGCGACAACCCCGAGCGGCTGGGCGAGTTGTTCGTGCGCGCCACCACGGGCGAGATGGTGCCGCTGTCCGCTGTGATCGATGTCGAGACCCGCGCGGCCCCGGCGACGATCGAGCAGTTCAACCAGCTCAACTCCGCGACCATCACGGCGCTGCCCATTCCGGGCGTGTCCACCGGCGATGGTCTGGCCAAGATCGAGGAGGTGGCGGGACCCCTGCTGCCGGGCGGGTTCTTCGTGGATTACGCGGGCCAGTCGCGGCTGGAGAAATCCGAGGGCAGCACGATCCTTGTGGCCTTCGGGCTGGCGATCGTGGTGATCTATCTGGTGCTGGCGGCGCAGTTCGAGAGCTTCCGCGATCCGCTGATCATCCTGATGTCGGTGCCGCTGTCGATCTTTGGCGTGATCGTGCCGCTGAACCTTGGGCTGGGGACGCTGAACATCTACACGCAGGTAGGGCTGATCACGCTGATCGGGTTGATCACCAAGCACGGCATCCTGCTGGTCGAGTTCGCCAACCAGCTGCGCCACGAGAAGGGGCTGAGCCGGGAGGCGGGGATCGTCGCCTCGGCCAAGCAGCGTCTGCGTCCGATCCTGATGACCACGGCTGCGACCGCGCTGGGCGTGGTGCCGCTGATGACGGCGGATGGTGCGGGGGCGGCGGCACGCTTTGCCATGGGTCTGGTGATTTTCGCGGGCATCACGGTGGGCACGCTGTTCACGCTGTTCGTGGTGCCTGCGTTCTATGCCATGATCTCGCGCCGCGAGATGGCGCCCGATCCTGAAGAGCCGGTGATCGCGACGAGCCGCGCCTGAGTATTTGGGGCAAGATGAAGAAGGGGCCCGTGCCGGATCTGGCGCGGGCCTTTTGCGTGGGCCTCAGAGCCAGTCGGCGCGGCCTGTGCCCACGGCCTCGGCCACGGAGGCGAAACCGTCGCGGGCGAGCAGGGCATCGAGGCCGTTTGCGATCTGCGGGACCAGCGAGAGGCCGTGATAGACCAGCGCGGTGTAGAGTTGCACCGCCGAGGCCCCGGCGCGGATTTTCTGATAGGCCTGTTCGGCAGAGCTGATGCCGCCCACGCCGATCAGGGGAATTTGGCCGTCGGTGAGTTGTGAAAGCTGCGCCAGAACCCGGGTCGATTTCTCGAACAGGGGCGCGCCGGAGAGGCCGCCTTTTTCATCGCGATGCGTGCTGGCAAGGCCCGTGCGGTCGAGCGTGGTATTGGTGGCGATGATCGCATCAATGCCCGATTGCCGCGCCACATCGGCGATTTCCGACAGTTCGGATGGTGTCAGATCAGGCGCGATTTTCAGGAAGACCGGGATAGGGCGGGGCAGCCAGGCGCGCGCCTCCATCACACCCGCGAGCAGGGCCGCCAGGGCCGCTGCCCCTTGCAGGTCGCGCAGTTTTTCGGTGTTGGGCGAGGAGACATTGACGGTGGCGAAATCAAGGTGCCGTCCGCAATGGGCCAGCACGCGGGCGAAATCCTCGGCCCGGTCGGCGCTGTCCTTGTTGGCCCCGAGATTGAGGCCGATCACGGCATCCCTGGGGCGGGCGGCGAGGCGTTTTTCCATCGCCTCCATCCCCTGATTGTTGAAGCCGAAGCGGTTGATCGCGGCGCGGTCCTCGGTCAGGCGGAAGAGGCGCGGGCGCGGGTTGCCGGGTTGGGGGCGCGGCGTGGTGGCGCCCACCTCGACAAAGCCGAAACCGGCGCGCGCCAGTTGCGCCAGTGCGTCGCCGTTCTTGTCGAAGCCTGCGGCAAGGCCCACCGGATTGGGCAGGTCGATCCCGGCCAGCGTGGTTTTGAGGCGGGTGGAGGTCACAGGGCCGGGCAGGGGCATGAGGCCCGAGGTCAGCGCGCGGATGGCCAGGCCATGGGCGGTTTCGGGGTCGATGCGGCGCAGCGCGGCGAGGCCGAGGGATTCCAGAAGGCTCATGTCATCTCCGGCGGGAAGCGATGGGTGCCGTCCACCAGCGGCAGCGGTTTGTGCCAGAGCACATCGGACAGGCGCAGCGGGCGGTAGAGATGCGGGAAGAGCGCGCCGCCGCGCGAGGGTTCCCATGTGAGCGCCGCGCCCAAGGCCGCGGCGTCGAGCGCCAGAAGGGTCAGGTCGCCTTCGCCTGCGAAATGCTTGGCGGCCGTCTCCTGCGCCTGCGCGGCGGTCGAGAAATGCACATAGCCATCGGCGATGTCGATGGGGGCGCCGAGGGTTTCCCCCTGCGCCTGCAAGGCCGCCCATTCGGGGGCACGGAATATCTTGTAGATCAGCATGTGTGATCACATGACGCGCAACGGGGGTCCGGTCAAGCGTGATCCCGCCACGTCAGGGCAGTTCGTCTTTGACAGGCTGCGCGGGGCGCGCCACCATCCGCTGTGACACACCCAGAGGGAGACCCCGCCCATGATCATCCGCCCCGCCAGTGCCGCGCTTGCGCTTGTCCTGACTGCCGGTTTCGCGCAGGCCGACTATACGCTGCACATCCTGCATGTGAACGATCTGCACAGCCGGATCGAGCCGATCACCAAATCCGATTCGACCTGCAAGGTGGAGGACGATGCGGCGGGCGAATGTTTCGGCGGCGTGGCGCGACTGGCGACCAAGGTGGCGGAACTGCGCGCGGCGCTGGAGGCCGAAGGGCAGAACGTGATCCTGCTGGACGCGGGCGACCAGTTTCAGGGCAGCCTGATGTACACGACCTACAAGGGCGCGGTCGAGGCGGAGTTCATGGAAGCCATCGGTTTCGATGCCATGGCCGTGGGCAACCACGAGTTCGACGATGGGCCGGAAGGTCTGGCCGGGTTTCTGGACAAGGTCGGGTTTCCGGTGATTTCCGGCAATATCGACGTGAGCGCATCCAACCTGCTGGCGGGCCGTGTGGGCAACCATGTGGTGCTGGAGGTGAACGGCGCGCGGATCGGGATCGTCTCGGCGCTGGCGGTGGATACGGTCGAGACATCGAGCCCCGGTGACAATGTCGTCTTTACCGATGAGGCCGAGGCCTTGCGCGCGGATGTGGCTGCACTTGAGGCCGAGGGCGTGGACAGGATCATCGCCCTGACCCATGTGGGCTTGTCCAAGGACCTTGATCTGGCCGCAAGCGTGCCGGGGCTGGATGCCATCGTGGGCGGGCATTCCCACACGCTGATGAGCAACACGGCGGAGGGCGCGCTGCCCTATCCGCAGATGGTGGGGGCCGTGCCGGTGGTGCAGGCCTATGCCTATTCCAAATATCTGGGCCATCTGGTGCTGGAGTTCGACGCGGCGGGCAATGTGACAGCGGCCAGCGGTGACACGATCCTGCTGGACGCGAGCGTGACGCCGGACCCGGCGATCGCGGCGCGGGTGGCGGAACTGGCCGGGCCGATCGAGGCGTTGAAGGCGCGGGTGGTGGCAGAGGCTGCGGCGGATATCGACGGCGGGCGCGAGACCTGCCGCATCGGTGAATGCGCCATGGGCACGCTGGTGGCCGATGCCATGCTGGCGCGGGTGCAGGATCAGGGGATCAGCATCGCGATCCAGAATGGCGGCGGATTGCGCGCCAGTATCGCGGCGGGCGAGGTCACGATGGGCGATGTGCTGAGTGTGCTGCCGTTCCAGAACACGCTCTCGACCTTCGAGGCGACCGGGGCCACGGTTCTGGCGGCGCTGGAGAACGGGTTGAGCCAGATCGACGATGGCGCGGGGCGGTTCCCGCAGGTGGCGGGGATGCGCTATGTCTTTGACCCTGCCGCCGATGCGGGCGCGCGGGTCGTCAGCGCCGAGGTAATGGAGGGCGGCGCCTGGGTGCCGCTTGATCCCGCCAAGACCTATGGCGTGGTGACGAACAACTACATGCGCGGGGGTGGCGACGGTTACGCCATGTTCGAGACCGAGGGCATGAACGCCTATGATTTCGGTCCCGATCTGGCCGATGTGCTGGCGGCCTATATGGCCGGGAACGCGCCCTATCAGCCCTTTACGGACGGGCGCATCACGATGAAATGAGCCAGCCCCGCGCGATGCGTTTTGCGGGTGCGGAGGCAGGGGCGCTGTGGCATGAGGCGGCATGAGTATTGCCAGCCCTTCCCCTGTCGCCGCCCCGGAGCGGGCCGTTCCCGCAGTGCTGATCGCGGTGCTGTCGGTGTCGAATTTCGTCATCGGCATGGGGGCCTTCATGATCATCGGCCTGCTGGAGCCGCTGGCTGCTGATCTGGGTGTATCGGCGGCGCGGGCGGGCACGGTGCTGACGACCTACGCGGTGGCCTATGCGGTGCTGTCGCCTGTGCTGGTGTCGGTCACGGGCGGGATCGGGCGCAGGCGGGTGCTGGCGGCGGGGCTGGCGCTGTTCGGGCTGGGGTGCCTCTTGCCGGTGGTTTTGCCGAGCGAGGGCGCGCTGCACGCGAGCCGGATTCTGGCGGCGGCAGGGGCGGGTATCTTCAC
>Ga0209345_10004281_pt1 | contig 13904 bp, 7 predicted proteins | sample Cruoilmetagenom7_FD_187294 | JGI IMG/M metagenome (GOLD analysis project Ga0209345, IMG submission 187294) | Oil polluted marine microbial communities from Coal Oil Point, Santa Barbara, California, USA - Sample 7 (SPAdes) (version 2) | ecosystem: Environmental > Aquatic > Marine > Oil seeps ... | reverse complement strand
GGAGGAAGCTAACAAGGAGCTGGAATCTTTTGCATACTCGGTATCTCATGACTTAAGAGCACCGTTAAGGGCAATTGACGGATTTTCGCGAATATTACTGGATGATCACTCGGCGAAATTACCTGCTGGCTCCCAGCGGTACCTGGAGCTGATCAGGAATAATACTCATGATATGGAGACCTTGATCGATGATCTGTTGGCTTTCTCTCGCCTTGCCAATCAAGCCCCGGACAGGGAGATAATCTCACCAAACAAGATCGTCAAGTGCGTTCTGGAGGATCTGGCCGGAGAAATGGATGGAAGACAGATAGAGTTAATCGTAGCTGATATGCCGGAAACCAAGGCGGATCCTTCCTTGATCAAACAGGTTTACCTGAACCTGATAGACAACGCCTTTAAATTCACCCGTGGAAAAGAGCCTGCCCAAATCGAAATTGGCTGTCTCGAGCAAGGGGGAGAACAGATCTATTTCGTCAAAGATAATGGTGTCGGGTTTGACATGCAGTACAAAGATAATCTATTTGGGGTATTCCAGAGGCTACACCGGGCAGAGGATTTTGAAGGTACGGGTGTGGGTTTGGCTATTGTGCTGCGGATCATTCGCCGTCATGGAGGACGCATTTGGGCTGAAGCTGGAGTAGACCAGGGTGCTGCATTCTACTTTGTCCTCGAGGGATCTAACCAGAAAGATTGAAAACGATTGGGGTATTGCTGGCCGGTTCATAAAATGATCCCGATCAACTTGCCAGAGAATTAATACTAATAAGACAACAGGAAACCATATGTCAGCAATGAACCAGGATAATAAAGACAAGGCAATTCCGATAAATGTGTTGATCCTTGAAGATAGAGAGTCGGATGCAGAACTTATGCTGCATGAACTGCGGACAGCGGGTTATAAGCCAACCTGGCAGAGGGTTGAAACCGAGTCAGATTACCGGTCAGCATTAAATGGTTCCCTCGATCTGATCCTGGCAGACTATAATCTTCCCCAATTCACGGGCAGACAAGCCATTGATATCCTAAATAAATCGGGGCTAAACGCCCCGCTTGTTCTTATTACAGGCACTGTCGAAGAAACCGCGCTGGAATGTTTAAAACGGGGAGCTGTTGATTACCTTTTAAAAGACAGAATGGGCCGTTTGGGACCGGCCGTTAAGAAAGCGCTGGAAGACAAATTGATCCGCGAGGATAAAAAAAATGCCGCAGAAGCGCTTCGGGCCAGTGAAGAGCGCTACCGGGGTGTTGCCGAGACTGCCTTAACTGGCCTGTCAATTGTCGATCCTGAGCAAAATTTAACATACTCCAATCCAGCGCTGGCAGAAATGTTGGGCTACACAACCCAGGAGCTGCTGGGTATGCCGCTTGCCCGAATTGTTGATCCGGATGATTACCAACAAATCCAGCTCTCTACAAAAAATCGAAAACAAGGGGTCAGCACTCAATATGAGGCCAAAATGATCCGGAAGGATGGCGAATCAAGAACCGTGATCATTTCCGCCAGCCCGCTTACCAGTGATAAGGGCAAATATGAAGGTTCCCAGGCCGTAATAACGGATATAACCGAGCGCAAACAAGCTGAAAAAGACCTGGAAGAAAGTGAAAAGAAGCTGCGCCTGATGATAGATAATTCCCCGATCGGCTTTGCTGGAACAAACTTAAACGGGGATTTTATTGACGTGAATCCTGCCATGTGCCAGATGGTTGGCTATTCCAAAGATGAATTGGTTTCAAAGCACTTCTCGCAGTTCACCCATCCTGATGACGTAGATGAAAATAACGATCTTTATCAACAATTGGTTGAAGGAGAAATTGATTATTACGACCTCGAAAAGAGATACATCCATAAAGACGGAAGAGTAATATATGTGTTGATTAGGGCTCAGCTGGCAATAAGTCTAGATGGGAAGAAGCTGTTTGAATATGCCCTTATCGAGGATATCACTGAGCGCAAAGAAGCCGAAGAAAATGTCCAACACCTCAACCTGGTTCTTCAAACCCTCAGCAAGATCAATCACCTGCTTGTTGAAGGAAAGAACCGGGATGCTCTGATCCGGGAAACTTGCAGGATTCTCACGGAAAATCGCGGATATCATAATGCCTGGATATTGCTTCTGGATGATGAAGGAAATTATCTCACCTCGAGCGAATCTGGATTGGGTGATGAATTTAAGCCCTTGATAAAAATGCTGCAAGACGGCTATCTGCCGTCTTGCGGGATACAAGCTATTAATAATGAAAATCTGGTTTGTATAAAAGACCCCAATAATCAATGTGGTGATTGTCCCCTTGCAAAGGAATATAGCGGCAGGAGTGGCTTCTCAATACGCCTTGAGCATGACGACAGGATCTTTGGGCTGCTGACAGTTTCAGCTCCAGCATTTATTATGGACACCAAAGAAGAACAGGATCTCTTCAAGGAGATTGGAGGGGATATTGGCTTTGCTTTGCACAATATCGAGATCGATGAACAGAGCAAATCAGACCAGAATCAGCTGGAATTACAATCATTGGCCTTGGAATCAGCTGCCAACGCCATTGTAATCACTGATGCTGAGGGTAATATCCAATGGGCAAATCCGGCTTTCAGCAACCTGACCGGATATTCTCTGGAAGACGCGATCGGAAATAATCCGCGCATCTTGAAATCCGGCCAACACGATGATAAGTATTATAAAAACCTCTGGGACACAATCAATTCTGGCGAAGTTTGGCAGGGAGAAATTATTAATAAACGGGCTGATGGGGAACTCTACACCGAGGAAATGACAATTGCCCCACTTTTAAACGAGAATAATGAAATAAGCAACTATATTGCTATTAAACAGGATATCTCTGATCGGGTACGGGCGATGGAGGAAATCCAGCAGCGAACCGAGGATATGGCGCTGATAAATGCGATAAATAATGCTGCCAACCAGGGCATGGATCTTCCAGAGATCATAATATTACTGAACAAGGAAGCTAATAAAGTATTTGACAGTAAAAGCACCGCGCTCTATCTGTATAACCAGGATGATAACTGCTTAGTATTGCAAAACATGGGAGTTCCGCCTGAGACTGTGAGGCGAATTGAAAACCTTATCGGAATTAGTCTCCCTGAAATTCGCATCCCTGTTGAAGATGGGAGTTATACACAGGAATTGCTATTTACTAAAGAGCCAAAGCTGATAAACGATTCTGAAAATATCCTGGAATGGATGTTGGAATTTGCGAAGACCAGCAGCCTGTCTGAAAAATCACGCCCTGTGATCCGGAAATTAATTTCTCAAATATTCAAACTTGTGAATATTCAGTCAGTGATTACAGTTCCCTTGATTTCGGCTGGTGAAGTGATCGGCTTGATGGATTTCTCTCGTGTTGAGCCATTTTCCCAGGAGGATGCAACGCGAGCCGCTAGTGTTGTCGGACAATTAACGGCAGCTATTACCAGTTTACGGGCGGCGGAGGAAAAGGACCGCAGCCAAAAACTGTTGTTAACACTCAGCCAGGCTGCTCCTGTTATCCAGCAGGCCAGCACGGCTGATGATATATTCCGTGCAATCGGTGAGGAAGTGAAAAAGATGGGTTTTGATGTGACCGTATTCACTCTCCAAGATGACAAGAAAAAATTGGCTGTGGCCTATCACAATATGTCAGGCCTGGCACAGAAAATTGAAAAAATGACTGGCCTATCATCTGTGAATTACAGTTTCGACCTGCAACCGGGAGGTTTTTTTCACAAGATCATCACCGGCCAAAAAGCAAAATTCAGCCATTTTGAAATCGAGCCTATTGCTGAAACCTTGCCCAAGTTAGTTCAGCCTCTTGCCGGTAAAATTATGGATTTATTCGGCAGCCACCAGTCGATCATTGTCCCCCTGGCCGTCAGTGGCGAGGTCCATGGTTTGTTATCGATCTCGGGGCCTGAATTATCCATGTCGGATATACCCGCTGTGACAACCTTTGCAAACCAGGCAGCTGTCGCGCTCGAAAAGACAAGACTTTTCCATGAAACTGAAGCTTTGGGGGTTTTCAATGAAAGTATCGTGCAGAACATGTCGGAAGGCATCGTCCTGGAGGATATGGATGGGACGATCACTTTCGTTAATCCTTCGGCGGAGAAATTGCTGGGTCGCAATGCTGAAGAATGGGTCGGAAAACACTGGAAAGAAATTATTCCTGCTGATCAACAATCCATCATCCTGGATGCCAATGAGCGACGTATGAGCGGCGAGTCTGACCGATATGAAATCGAATTGGTCAATAATAAAGATGACCAAAGAATTTCTGTTCTTGTGGGCGGATCTCCTCGCTTAGACCGGGACGGGAAGTTCATCGGAACGATGGCTGTCTTTACTGACATCACCGATCGGAAACAATCGGAGGAAAGAATTTCGCGTTTTAGCCGGATCTTCGAAGACTCAATTAATGAAATCTATTTATTCGAACCTGATACGCTGAAATTTACTCAGGTGAACGCCGCGGGGCTAAATAATTTAGGTTATACGATGGAAGAACTGTATGATCTAACACCGATGGATATTGCCCCTGAAATCACAGAAAAATCTTTCGAATATTTGATTGCTCCCTTGTGCAAAGATGAAACAGATAATGTTGTTATTGAGACCGTACACCAGCGTAAAGATGGATCTCAATATAATGTAGAAGTACATTTACAGATGCTGCGTTATGAAGATGCGTTTTTGTTTGCTGCAATTATATTGGATGTCACCGATCGCTATAATGCAGAGTTAGAAAACAAGCGCTATATCAGGCGCCTGGATGCCTTGCTTAATATCGACCAGGCCATCATTGGCAGTTTTGATCTGCAGGTTACCTTGAATGTCATCCTGGAGCACTTAATAACACAGCTGGCCGTTGATGCTGTGGCGGTGTTGAGCTACCAGTCAGACCTCCAGGCCCTAGAATTTACCCAAGGTCGCGGTTTTCAAACTTCCGCCCTCCAGAGTGCAGACCTGAGACTAGGAGAAGGTTATGCCGGGCAGGTCGGTTTACAAAGAGATCACGTTTTTGTGCCCGATCTTAACCAGGCGATAGGCAAATTCAAAGATTCTCTCCAATTTAACCAGGAAGGTTTTGTCTCATATTATGGCGTCCCCCTTATCGCCAAGGGGAATTTGGTCGGTGTGTTGGAAATTTATCATCGATCTCCTCTAGATCCGAAAGATGAATGGGTGAATTACCTGAAGCTCCTGGCGGGGCAGGTTGCTATTGCTATTGATAATATTTCCCTGTTCAATGAGCTCCAGCGCACAAACGTAGATTTGTCACTGGCCTATGACGCAACCATTGAAGGTTGGGCTCATGCCCTGGAACTGAAGGATATGGAAACTGAAGGCCACAGCCGCAGAGTGGTTAAAATGACAATGGATCTGGCCAGGAGTATGGGTATCAGCGGGGAAAAACTTGCCCATGTGCGCCGGGGAGCCCTGCTGCATGATATCGGCAAGATGGGTATTCCTGACAGCATTTTACAAAAAACTGGCAAGCTTACAGATGAAGAGTGGCATATCATGCGCCAACATCCAGTTTACGCCTATGAATGGTTATCTCGCATTCAATATCTGCGACCTGCCCTGGATATTCCCTATTCCCACCATGAGAGATGGGATGGTACGGGCTACCCGCATAGTTTGGCAGGAGATCAAATCCCCTTGACAGCGCGGATCTTTGCCATTGTGGATGTATGGGATGCTTTAAACTCAGATCGGCCTTACAGAAAAGCGTGGCCAAAAGAAAAGATCCAGGCTCATATCAGAGGAGAATCCGGCAAACATTTTGATCCCCAGGTGGTGAAGATGTTTTTGGAGATGATAGAGGGATAGTGTAAGTGTTAATATTTGGAATCGGTTTCCTCGCCAGGAGCCCGGTTCCTGTTGGGTGTTTTCACTCTATTCTTGTTCAAAGCTGAGCGAGAATAAATGTTGGTTTTGAATCGCCTAAACCAACATTTCAATGCTAAGCGCCACGGCTTCTCCTCCACCCAGGCATAGGGAGGCCATACCAGTCTTGAGTCCGCGCTGTTTGAGAGCATAGATCAGAGTGACCAGTACCCGCGCGCCTGAACAGCCGATCGGGTGACCCAGGGCGATAGCGCCGCCGTTCACGTTCACCTTCTCCCAATCCCAGCCATCATCAGCCAGGATCTTTTCATCTCCCAAACACTGGGCGGCAAAAGCTTCATTGAGCTCGATCAGGTCATAGTCATCCAGTGTGGTATTTGACTTTTCAAATAAGGCGTGCATTGTGTAGGCGGGGGCGGTAAAGATTTCCAGCGGGGCAACCGCGGTATTTGCATAGCCAGTGATGCGGGCGAGGGGTTTTAGACCCAATTCCTCTGCTTTGGATTCGCTCATAACAACAACCGCGGCCGCGCCATCAGAGATTGCTGAGGCGTTACCCGCTGTCACTGATCCGTCCTTCTGAAAAACTGCCCTCAAACGTCCCAGCCTTTCAAGGGAAGTATCTTCGCGAGGGATCTCATCAGTTTCAAAGATCAAGGGATCGCCTTTGCGCTGTGGTACCTCAACGGGTGTTATTTCTTCCTTAAAGTTACCTGCTTTGATTGCCGCAACTGCTTTCTGGTGGCTTCTAAGAGCGAACGCGTCCTGCTCCTCGCGGCCAACTTTGTATTCGGCAGCTATCCATTCAGCTGATTGACCCATATGTTTGTTTTCAAACGGACACCATAAACCATCATGAACAGTTGCGTCTAACACATCGCCATGCCCCAATCGGTAACCCGTTCGACCCTGCTGCAGTAAGTAGGGGGCCTTATTCATGTTTTCCATACCACCAGCCACATAGATATCACCATCGCCAGCCTTGATCATCCCGGCAGCCAACATGACTGCTTTAAGGCCTGATCCACAGACTTTATTGACAGTTACTGCTCCTATCTTGTCTGGAATGCCAGCCTTGATGGCTGCCTGGCGGGCAGGTGCCTGCCCTAATCCTGCTGGAATTACACAACCCATAAGGACTTCATCAATGCTGGCCGGGTCAATCCCTGCTTTCTCAATCGCGGCGCGGATTGCGACAGCGCCCAATTCGGGGGCAGGGATATTGGAAAGCGTTCCACCAAAACCACCGATGGCTGTTCTGGCAGCGCCGACAATGACTGGGGTCCGGGATTTAGACATTTTTGCTCCTTGGTGTTTAGATTGGGAAACCTAATGCTAGAATTATATATTTTGTATCGAGTTAATGAAACTGACTTCTGTCTAAATTTTCAAGAATACTTTTTAATGTTCTCCGGGTCGGAAAAGAACTCGACGGCTTCTTTCGCCTGGACGCGGCTAATACAGGTAAGTTCGAATTAGGTCTGGGTCATGATTTTCCTCCCTTTGGAAAATTCGTCCGGGAAAATTGACTTCCAGTGAAAAATTTCTTACAATCAAAATCAGGATTATCCCCCCGCTCCAATCAACTATAAATATTATCGAGGCGACGAAGATGAAGATTAATAGTTCCAACTCCGTGAGGCAAAAAATCATTTATGTTGGATTTTTGAGCGTGTTGATTGTTTTGATCTCTCTGGCTGGTTGTAACCAGCCAACTGCTAAAGGTCAGGAAACGGAGTCTGTTCCAGGGGAACTGGGGGAGCCTGTTGTGATAGTTGAAGATATTCGTTCGGATAATGAAAATAGCAGTTGGATGACTCAGTACATTATCGGTGGGATCTGGGCCGATACCTGGTTCGTGAACCATTATGAACGGCCTTTCTCAGCTTATGATATGGTATACCAGCCGCATCTGGATATTCTTGAAGCGAGAATCCGCCCCGCCGGAGATTGGACAGTGTTCGAAGTTGAATCCGTCGGTCCCGCAGCCAGTGAGCAAGTATATATATCTCTGGAATTAGACACTGACCTGGATAACCGGCCTGACCTGTTGATATTGACCAGGGCGCTTGAAGATACAAGCTGGAATGATCTGATGATCTCTATCCTGGCCGATCCAAACCGGGATGCCGGGGGCAATCGGCCCCGTCTGGCTGAACCATTTGATAAAAACTGGAATGGATTTGAGGATAACTTTGGTACTGATGAATCTCAAGTGTATTCCAGGCGATCCCCGGACTCAGATTCGTCCTACCAGATTGCTGTCTTGAATGACCTGCTGGAAGGAGATCAATTTATCTGGCGGGTCTGGCTGGAAGGTGAGATCCTTCCTCCCGGGTGGGTGGAATATCATGACCGTTATTCCCTGGCAGAAGCAGGATCGCCTTATTTGTACAGCCCGAATTATCCCTTAAAAGCCCTGGCTTCTCTGGATAACACCTGCCTGCAATTTTTCGGCGGGAAAACCCAGCAACCTCAACCAGGTTTCTGCGATACGCTCATCGAGCTTTCGGGTGAAGGAACATTGCCTCCAGACGATCAGTTTTCCAATCCAAATGAGGAGAACCCTGTATTTATTGTGTTTCCCAGCAGCGATCCGGGTGACGTGGATGATGAACCTGATCCAACCTTAATGGTATTTGATCCAGGCTATTTTTTCCAACCTACACCAACGCCTCGTCCCCTCCTGACTGAGTTTCCGATGATGGAGTTTACAGTCCCGGAAGCGACCCAGGAAGGTGTAGTTGAAGTGTTCATTGCAACCCCGTTGGTGGCAAATGCAGTTGTTGCACCGACGAACATGGCTGATTCTATTGTTGCGACAACGTATATGGCAGAAGCGATACCGGTAGTGACAGATATGTTCGATCCCTATGCGGGATTTACCCCGGAATCAACCGAGATGTTTGACCCCTATCAGGGATCATCCCCCACACCAACACCAAAACCGATTATCCATCTCCCAACAAAGATACCTACGTCTACCGATAGACCGATCATCCATCTGAAGACAGCAACACCGACACCGTGATTTTTGTTTTTACCTGTTTCCGAACTCCACCGGCTCCAGCCCCATTAAATACAGATATACCGCCCGAAGTTCCAGGTCATTCATATGCCTGTAGGAAGTCCAGGGCATATAGTCCGGATGGATGGCCCGTCCGTGTTTTTCCCCGTTCTGAATGATCTCAATAAATCCCTCTTCCCCCCAGGTTGGCAGCCGGCTGCCGGTCCCGGGTGTCAGGTTGCCCGCCGCAGGCCACTCGGGAGGAAAACCCGAGATCTCTCCCCCGGACAGTCCCAAACCATGACAGACCGGACAGGACAAAGCCAGGTATTCGCCGTACTCTGATGTCAATCCTGGTTCAGGCGCTGGCGGCGGAGCATCGCCAAGAGGGATCAGCTCTGCTGGCAAAAAGGTGATTTCCTGGGTCAGGTTCATGACGATAAAACCAGTCGTTGATAGCGTACTGGACGGAGGCTGATTATCCACCGCGGGCTTGCTGCGGATATAGGCCAGTATTTGCCCAAGATCCAGATCAGACAAATAATAAAATTCAGTGGATGGCATAAATAACGAGGCTGTGCTGTCAGCGCTAACACCATACCTGATTGCTCGAACCAAATCCAGATCAGTGCGCTCGCTCCCTATCCCACCTTCCCCTTTGGTCAGGTTGGGTGTTATCACTTGTCCAATAGCGGGATTCTCCAGATAAACTACGCCCTGCAGTTCTTCTCCATGACAGGCCTCGCAGCCCCGATACTGGAAAATACGTTTTCCTTCCCGAAGGCTTTCTTCGTCAGTGGGAATATTTACCAGGCGGGGAGTGATGGAATAGCTTCTGTTCAAGCGGGCCTGGCCGATCCCATAGAGGATCAGGCCAATAATAAGAACCAGGCCGATTAAACTACCAGCTATGATCATGAGCCATTTCAGAAGGCCTTTCATTTAACCATTCCTCCGGTTTCGAGGATTAATTTGCCTTCATCGGTAAGGGCCACTTTTAATGTTGGCAATCGTTTCGTTGCCGGCCCTTTGAGGACGCTGCCATTATGGTCGAACTGGGAACCGTGGCAAGGGCAGGAATAATTCTCTCCATCTTTTTTCACCGTGCATCCCAGGTGGGTGCAGACCAGGCTGTACGCCAGGTAGCCATCTTTCGTTTTATATATGATGGCCGGGATGTCAAGCCGGATGAGCTCGCCGCTGGCAGGAAAATCAGCTGCCGGTCCCAGATCATAACTGGAGGGAGAATTACCAGCCGGTGTATGACTGAAATAACGAACCAGTCCGCCTATCCCCAGGATACCAGCCAACCCCAGGGATATTTTTGTGCTGAGCCGCAGGAAAGCTCTTCGTGGGAAAGTGATCTCTTCAGTCATGAGTTATCTTAGCCCTCCCAGTAGAGTTAACAGGAATATAATCGCGATAATGGTTAACCCGATGATCTGCCCCAGGCGGTTTCCAGAAGGAAACCAGCGTCCTAGCTCTTCTTTTTTGGCATTGGGAAGAATATAGGGCAGCAAACCCAACAGGATCACTGCCACAAGCGGCAGCGCTACTCCCAATAAAAATGGATCACCATATTGCAGGGTCTCCTGGATCCAGAGGAAAAACCAGGGTGCCTGTGAATCGCCTACAAGAGCGCCGTTTTCTACCAGCGGCTGGTCGATCGGGGCGGGAATAAAAACAGAAAGCAGCAGCAGAACTACACCGGCAATGATCATGGCAATGACTTCTTTGTTCACCAGCTCGGCTCGGGGAACCCGTTCGGTTTTCTTTCCCCGCTGTGGGGGAGGTGCGCTGATACCCCCGTCCCTTCTGACTTTGAAGATATGCCAGGCAGTGATTCCGGCCACAGCCAGAGTCAATCCAAAGATGTGCCAGGCATAAAAGCGGATCAGGGTAGGAGCGCCGGGTTCTGCGCCGCCGATCACAAAATAATATAACCCTTCTCCGACTCCTGGTATGGTTTTTAGAAGATTGGTCCCGACAACGAGGGCCCAGCGAATTCCTTCATCCCAGCGTAGCACGTAACCGGTGAAATCCAGCAGCAGGATCAGGATTAGGAGGATCAATCCCAGTAAAAAGTTGAACCTCCGGGGAGGTGCGTAAGCGCCAGTCAGAATGACTCGCGCCAGGTGCACCATCATGGTGATCACCAGCAACTGGGCGGACCAATAGTGAAGATTGCGGATCAGGTTACCGTAAGGAATCAGGCCAGTGAGGACCTGGATCGACTCCGCTGCGCCATCTGGTGTGGGCAGGTAATAGTACATCTCCAGGGCACCCGTGATCAGCAAAACCAGGCTGAAAAAGATGGACAGGCCCCCTGCTCCAAGAGTGAAACTGAATTTGCTTTGAGCTTTGGGTATGGTGGCAGGATGCAGGTGGTGGTAGAAATTTCCCCGCCTGGTTTCAGCGGCTCCTTGTTTAGATAACTGGCTGATATATACAGCCGCGATGATGAGGAAAAGGGACAGGATCAATATCCCGGGCAGCTCCGTCCCGGGCAGCTTGATTTCCTGATGGACCAGGACCGCTGCGCTGTTGGTGCCGGAGAGAATCAATTCAGGGACACCTTTATCATTAAGGGTGAGGATATGAGCTGTCAGCTCCCAGGCCTGGTCTTCAGATAGAGAACCTATGGGGGAAAAAGGCATGCTCTCGTGGATATAGGTGCCAAGTTCAAAGGCCGTGGAGAACTGGGGCAGGGCCCCTGGCCCAGCCAGGGCGGGCGCGCCGGCTTCCGGCAGGATGAAGCTGTTATCAAGAGCATCTTCCCCATGGCAGCCAGACCTCCAGCAATCCTGGGATTCCGGCGCGAACGTGGAGCGCCATTCGGCGTCCAGGCCCTGCCCCTTGTTCCCGTGGCAGTCCTGGCACATACCCCAGTACACCTGGCCCCCATTATCCGCCTGGGAAGGAGGATATACTGTTGGCACAGGTCCCGGTCGATCAGCGGCGGGAGTGCCCAATAAATTGAGGTCTGGATGGGGGGAAGCGCCGACTGTCTTGGCAAAAAGAAATAACCCTCCAAAGAGGATCAATACGGCAATTGCTATGAATAATGATTGGAAGCGGCTGCGCATGATGAACCTTCGATTGTCCACTGAAGATTATACTTCAGCTTCTTGACCAACTTGAGCGAGTTACCTATACTTGATTTGATAACTGAGAATCCTGGAGAGGTTGATGAAGAGAAGTACCCGGATAAAAAGATTATTTGCCCTGATCATGAGCGCCGCTGTAATTTTGAGCAGCGGCTGTGCCCAGTTTCGCGCTGGCAACCAGATCAACTGGCCCACTAAGGGCTGGAAAGTGAAAAAACCGGAAGACGTGGGCATGGACAGCGAGTTAGTTGCAGCCATGATCGATGCAATTGAACTTTCTGGTTTGGACTATGATGGCCTGGTTGTGGTTTATAAAGGGGTTATCGTCGCAGAAAGATATTATTTCATCTATCGAGAACCGACCCTTCATGAAACTTACTCAGTCACCAAGAGTGTAATTTCCTCCCTGGTGGGTATTGCCTTGCAGCAGGGATGTATAGATAGCCTGAATGATCCTGTTCTGTCGTATTTCCCGGATAGGGATTTCCTTAACCTGAGCGATCAAAAGAAAACACTTACCATCAGGGATTTTTTAACCATGTCCTCTGGATTGGCCTATGATCCGGAGGAGATGTATGAAGCCCCGGATTGGGCTCAGTACACCCTGGACCAACCGCTGATCTATTCTCCCGGGGAAACCTGGTTTTACAGCAACGGCGGTCCGCAGGTACTTTCTGCACTGATCAGCCAGGCCTGCGAAATGGATACGGTTGAATTTGCCGAACAATACCTATTTAAACCTCTGGGAATAACAAATTATGAATGGCAGCGGAGTTCAAATGGGAATCCCAATGGAAGTTGGGGCCTGGAGTTAACACTACGAGATATGGCGAAGTTTGGCTACTTATACCTCAATAACGGCGAATGGGATGGGGAGCAGATCTTGCCCCTGGATTGGGTGGAGTTATCAAGTCACCCCTATCACCAGGCGCCGGACTCACTGGAACCGTGGAATTTGTACTATGGGTTTTTGTGGTGGGTTCATGGAGATGGTTTTTATGCGGCGCATGGATATAAAGGACAGTTCATCTACCTGGCGCCCGAACAGGATTTGATTGTTGTGATCACGGCCAATATCGCGGATAAGGATTTTGTACACCCCCAAAAGCTGATTCGGGATTATTTGGTCCCTGCGATAGCTGAAACCTCCCCCGGCGATTGAAATTTATTTATCAAATGGATCTGAAATTGGTGGAGATATTCTAAGGAAGTTGTTCTTTTATATTCTCTGTCAACTGATGTCCGGATTCGTGCATCAGAGTCTCATGATCGAAATCATCCAACTTGGTCATCGTGGTCAGGCATGGAAAGTGTTTATGCAGCAAGCTGGCTTTGTCCAAAACCTCAGCGGTTGAAAGGCCAATGATCTGTTGGGCAACATGACGCGTATTGCCGCACACAGCATCTCTGATCACTTCTGCAGACTGAATGGAGTTTGTTTCATGATCAACCACGATCTTTAGATTTGGTTTGCCAAAATAGCGGGCAAACTCGGCAATTTCAGGACTTTCAAATCCGATCCGATCCTGCCGGGTAACTCCAAAATCACTTTCAGTTAACGAACAGAGCGGCCGGGGAGTAGCACAGACCACATCCAAATCTTCCAGCCAGCCGCGCAGCTGGCGTCCCAATCCTAGCGGCAGCCAGGTTTCGTTATTAACAGCCACAATAACTGCTTTGGCTCCACTCATTTTGGCGATCTCTGGAAGCAGTTCGGCTACGCCCTTGAGCTCTGCAAAGGAAAGGATCAGGTCGACATCCGGGAAGGTATCAGGAAGATGATCTTCAGGATAGTCGATCATGGGGGGAAGCGCTGGAGGTGCTTGCCAGACTTCAATATTCCAGCCCAAGGGAGCATTTGCCTGGATGTTCCTTACGTTTCGACGACCGAATTCTCCGGAAAGAATAGCTAGAATATTCATAAGTTCTGCCGTTGATGTGGTC
>Ga0209345_10004280_pt1 | contig 13911 bp, 16 predicted proteins | sample Cruoilmetagenom7_FD_187294 | JGI IMG/M metagenome (GOLD analysis project Ga0209345, IMG submission 187294) | Oil polluted marine microbial communities from Coal Oil Point, Santa Barbara, California, USA - Sample 7 (SPAdes) (version 2) | ecosystem: Environmental > Aquatic > Marine > Oil seeps ... | reverse complement strand
GCCACAGAACGTGTCGTGATGGATGTATCGCGAAAATTGGCCGACATACCTGAACTCATGAATATGCAAGCTTATGTTGGAACTTCCATGCCGTTTAATTTTAACGGATTGGTGCGTCATTATTATCTGCGAGATAAGCCTGAATATGGCGATGTGCAGTTAAATCTATTACCAAAACACGAACGCAGCCGTGAAAGCCATGATATTGCATTGGATGTGCGCACGCGTTTGGCGGCAGTGGATACGCCAGCTGGGACATCCATTAAGGTTGTTGAAGTCCCGCCAGGCCCCCCTGTCATGGCGACATTGTTAACAGAAGTTTATGGACCTGATGGCGAAAGCCGGCGTGCAGCTGCAACCAAGCTGCGCAGTGTTTTTGAAAGTATTGATTTCATCAAAGATGTGGATGACAGCTTTGGTGTACCGGGAATGCGTCTTCGCCTTGCTATTGACCAACAGCGCCTAGAATTTTACGGGGTAGAAGAAGTCGCTGTCTATGACACATTAGCAGCGCTTTTGGGTGGCGTGCAGGTGGGCTATTCCCATCGAGGCAGTGGCGTTGATCCTATGGAAATCATGGTACGTCTCCCCAAAGAAGATTTACATATGAGTGAGCGTCTACTCTCAACACCTGTCCCTAATATGGATGGCTATGTTGAATTAGGTGATGTCGTAACGATCGTTCGTGAAAAAGCATCCTTCCCTATTTTTAGACGAGATGGCTATGCGGCAGAAATGGTAACTGCTGAGCTTGCGGGCGCCTATGAAGCACCCATCTATGGCATGTTTGCCGTAGAAGACGCACTGGCGGATGTGGACTGGGGCAAGTTGGGTATGCCAGAGGTTAAATATCATGGGCAACCTATTGATGAAGGTCATGTGACTTTCTTATGGGATGGGGAGTGGGAAATCACCTACGTGACTTTCCGTGATATGGGCGCAGCCTTTGGTGTCGCGATCTTGGCGATTTATTTGTTGGTCGTGGGACAATTCGGCAGCTTTAAACTGCCCTTGGTAATTTTGGTTCCTGTGCCTTTAACCTTGATCGGGATTATGATCGGGCATTGGTTGTTCTCAGCACCATTTACCGCGACATCTATGATCGGGTTTATTGCGTTGGCAGGTATTATTGTCAGAAATTCCATCTTGTTGGTAGATTTTATACGTCGTCGTCAAGGTGAGGGTAGGCCTATGCGTGATGTGGTGCTTGAGGCTGGTATGATCCGTTTCAAACCAATCTTTTTAACAGCCGCAGCTGCGATTATCGGGGCGATGTTTATTTTGGCAGACCCGATATTTCAAGGGCTTGCGATTTCATTGGTGTTTGGCTTATTCTCATCAACAGCCCTGACACTGCTGGTTATTCCAGCGATCTATGTGGTCTTGCGTGATGATGGTAAGGATATGTCTTAGTCTATGGAGCCAAAGCGGCCTTTATACTCGTATTTCTCAAACAAAGATCTTCCGTCTGGTGTGTCTTGAAAGGTCACGATGGCATCATGAATTTTTTGAACCATTTGTTGAGCATTAGGGATACGTTTATTTAAGCAAAGGTGCGCTTTGAATTCCTTGAGTTTGTAATAACGATAAGATGGTATGTCTTTGCGAGAAGTAAATAAAATTTCTAAGCGGTCTTTAAATCCAAGGACATAATTAATATGTCTTGTGACTAAGACGCCTGCAATCGATTTTGTAGGAACTTCAATAAACTTGTTTGAAGGGTCAAGCAGTCGTTTTAACCCGCTGAAACCTTGCTGTTTTAGAATTGGGGTATCTTGTAGAGTTCTGGGGTTATCTAACACGGGAAGCGTTGTTTTTTGTAATAGGTTTATAGAAAGTGATAAAAAAGCTGGGCCGAATGCATAAAAAGGGCGTTTACCCAATGAGTGATCTCCACAAAGGTAGAGATCAACCTTTGTGCCATTTTCCATTAGTTTGACAATGCGCGCAGGTGGGAGCTGTAAGTAATTAATGGAAAAGCCAAGTTTCGGTAGGACAGCGTTATAGATTTCAAGCATAAGGCCAATGTCATCAACATGCCCGTTAATTAATTTCCCACCGGTAAAAGGTGGGAAATTTGAATATGTGACATTTAATGTTTCTGCTTTTGCTTGGCTGAGTATTGCTAAACAAAATACGAGGCTTAGACAAAAGCAGATGACATAATGTTTTTTATGATCCATAGATTAATGTCTCTAAATGCATTTTTCTCAATAATACGCCTTTTTGTTTTTTATACAATTCAGAGAAATTACGTAAGTTGAAATATTTCTATTCCTCAAACACATAAGTGCCGGGTGCAGCACAGATGGGATCATAATCACCTTTTTCTGTTCGGCAACACTCCTATTTTTAGGAGGTAATAAAAGTAGAATTTCTAAGCGGCCTAACCATCCTAAAATTTACCGTAAGGACCTTACCTTTATTGCCACATCTGGGCGGATAAACGTGCGGGTGGGACACTCTATTTGCATTTGCGCCAACGTGATAAAAAATGCAATAAGCGCGGTGGCGTAATGGCGGGGCGTGGTTTGATCCCAAGGCGTTTTGACATTACGCCCCGGGATTGTAGATGAAAAATTGCGTCTCGGTGATTGGATCTTCTCAAGAAAGATGTGCTAATACTGACTTCAGATAACGGAAAAGAGTTTGCGGTTCATGTAGAAATAAGTAAAAGGTTAGACTCATTTTTTTTAGATACATCTCTATAAGTTTGAACCTCTATTAAAATTGGAATCTTTCCTTTTATAATTTAGGTTCTAAATCTAATTACATGTAACACTTAAGGGAACATAGGTTGTTGGGTTAGGCCTTCGCTTTCGTTAAAACCAAACATGATATTCATGTTTTGCACAGCTTGACCAGAAGCCCCTTTAACGACGTTATCTTCAACACAAATGATGATCGCACGTCCTGGAACACGATCTGCAAAAACACCGATCAAGCAATAGTTTGATCCGCGCACATGGCGAGTTGCTGGGCTGTTGCCTTCTTCCACAACACGTACGAATGGGTCGTTTGCATATTGCGTATCCAGCGTTTCGCGTAAATTATCAACACTGATACCCTTTTCTAGGGTGACGTAAATGGTTGATAAAATACCCCGGTTCATGGGCATGAGGTGAGGGGTGAAGCTGATTAAAACATCTTTACCAGCGGCTTCGCTTAACCCTTGTTCAATTTCTGGGCCATGACGGTGGGTGCCGATGGCATAGGCATTGATGGCGTCAGAAACTTCACAGAACAACGTTCCTTCTTTTGGGGCGCGTCCTGCACCTGTAGTGCCTGATTTTGAATCTATGATAATGCCATCTGTGCGGATTTTCTTTTGTTTAATCAAAGGGATCAGTGGCAATTGTGCTGAGGTTGGGTAACAGCCGGGGTTTGCCACAAGACGCGCATTGGCAATCTCATCACGTTTTAATTCACAAAGACCGTAGACGGCTTCTTTTTGAAGTTCAGGTGCACGGTGTTTGTCGCCATACCATTTGGCATATTCTTCGATGTCTGAAAGTCTGAAATCGGCTGATAGATCAACGATGCGCACGCTTTGTGGTAAGGAGGCAATAAAGTTCTGTGTGGTGCCATGGGGCAGGCAGCAAAAACAAATATCTATTGCAGACCAATCGACCTCATCCATCTTGATCAGATCGGGTAAGTTGAGCCCGCCCAAGTGAGGGAAAACATCTGCCATGCGCATTCCAGCCTTACGATCAGCAGTAAGGGCTGTGATTTTTACATTTTGATGGTTGATCAAAAGCCTGACAAGTTCAGCCCCTGTATATCCACTAGCTCCTACGATCGCTGCTTTAATTTTACTCATAATTTTTCTCGATATTTTACATAAAAAAAGACCCGAACGGGCCCAAAAAAGTAGAGTCCATATACACCCGTTCAGTAATTAAATAACTGTGGTTGTGTATCGTCGCATGGATCAATCTTTCAAAATATTATTATCACTTGAAGATTGTTTTATCAGCTTTATTGAAGAAATCCAGTTTTTTATAAAAAGGACTTTGGGTTTTGAAAAAAAATATATGCCAATCCTATATTTTAACGGGCGTACTAAGATGGGTAATAAGCCCCTTAGCAACTATAATTTGTTCTTCCACATTGTCATTTTGATTGGGCACAGAGATACTCAGGTAATAGGTATTCTGTTCCCCAAGGTATAATTGTATGAGAGAAAATTGGGACTCTTTCATGTCTATGATAATCTCGCATTTTTCTTCGTTTGAACTTGTTCTTATGGAGAAGGTATGTTCTGTGTTATCAAAGGTTTTGAAAGTTGAGAAGAGAGTATTCTTTGCAATTTCATAAGTATTTATACTTTCAAGCTTATGGCTTACCTTTTCATAGAGCCTTTCCATCAAACAATTTTTGATTTTAACTTTGTCTTCTGCCATTTGACACGTTCAATCACTCTAAAGATGGTTTGCTTTATAGATAATAGCGATGTGTATCTGATTGTAATGACTAATATCCGTATTTTTTTAGGATTTTCTTAAGGCTGGCATTGTTACGCGCTTTACGAATTGCATCATCAATATCACCATTTAATTCAACAGACCCATTAACCAGCATGAAATGTCTCTCATAGGTTTGGTGAGGTCGATTGGAAAAATGAATGGTGTCGTTTAACTTGAGTTGGTCAACGTAGTAGCGGACAATGGGATAAGGGATGACAGCCATTTTTATTTTGCTTTGTGCTACCATCTTGATAAGTGCGGGGATACTTGCAACATCCTGCCTGTTCGCTTTTCCTTTTTTGACCAAATCATCCAACAGGTAAATCTGGTAACCTCTTGGGACACCGACTTTTTGAAAGGCAAAACTGTATTGCCCTTTGAAATCAATAGGTTTCAATTCATTTGAGATCAGAACATTATGATCCGAGAAAAGGGGGCGGCTCCAAAGATACTTGATGCGTTCTTTATCTTGAAACCATGTGGGATGGGCGAAGGCAACGATAAAAGGATTTTTCTCAGTCTTTAGTATTTCAGTTAAGGCTGGTCGAGAAATAATGCGAAGATCTAATGACAGGTTTTTAGCATTTTGATCGATTGTTTCAACAACTTCTTGGATAAGCCCTCCCTTATTGGCGCCCATAGAAAAGGGGGGAGAAGAATAGTAACTATATACGGTAATTGTGTCTTTTGCATCAACAAGTTGAATCATGCTAATCAAACATGACATTGACAACAAGATGATGGATCGAAATTTAGAATGAATGTTACTCATCATTTTAAGATAACAGAGAATTTAAAATAAAAAAATACACCCAAAGCATAGGTATTAAAAAATATGATGGTGCTTAAATTTAATTGCTTGCGAGTAATCTGTAGCATTCTCAACGCGTAATACTTTCAAAGTAACCTTGAACAACATGTCTAAATAGAGTTTGATTATAGCATGACGAAATCTATCGGCTTTATAAGCCCCCCAAATTGGTTTGACCCAGCCCCGTGTGAGTTTCCTAACATTGTGGAAGAAAAAATCGTAACCCAGCAGGCTCCTATATTGTCGCCTAAATTTGATTATTCTTTTGAAGCGATAGCATCATCACTTGACGATCTTCAGTTATGTGGGGAAAGTCTGAAAGGGGCGGGTTGTGATTTGATCGCACAAGTAGGTAGTCCCTTTTCATGGGCCCTTGTAAAATCCGAAGATGAAGCGCGTGCAAGGTGCGAGATGCTTGCGCGAAATATAGGCGTACGCGTCGTGATGACGGGGCTTGCAATGATCGATGCATTAAGAGCTTATAAGGTGAAAAAGATTGCCCTAAATTGTACTTATTATGACCCGTTGTGGTGCGAACGTTTTGCTGCATTTATGGTAATGTGTGGTTTTGAGGTTGTTCATGTCTCTAATCTTGCTCAGCAAGGGCTTGTAGATAAGGCTTTGCGTTTTGAGGAGCTTGGCTGGTCTATGACTGATGATTTAACACGCAAATCGATAATCAAAGTAGCGGAGCGAGCAGAGAATGCTGAGGCGATTGTGGTCACAGGGGCAGGAACCAGAACATTAAATATTCTATCTGATTTAGAGAAAAGAGTTGGCCTTCAGATTGTAGCCGCCGACACATCTCTTTATTGGGCAATCGCAAAAGAATTAAGTTTGAACCTTAAACCTGAAATTGGAATGTTGGCAAAATTGAGTTGATCCGGAGTTTTAAGGTATCAAGGGTCAACTACCTATAATAATTAGATAGATGACCCCAGAATACTATAGAAACTTGACAAGTGACGTGTCAGTTCATTCAAGTCGATTTTTGTTTTTAACCACATATGGATGAAACTCGCTATGTTTTAGGCGAGTTTTATTTAAAGCTTTTTTTAATTCATCTCCCATTGTTTTTAAAATTTCCCGATTGGCTTCTGTTTCTCGTTTGTCAACTTTCTTCAAATGATAATTCAATTCGTGAGCTTCAGAAAAGTTTACATAATCGTGGTCACTGATGGACATTTAGGTTTCTCCAAATTAGTGAGGTTTTAAAAGGCGCATATCCGAACATGTCGAAATACAACTATAAAATATATTATTAAAATATCAACACTAATAAAGAGAAAAGTGAAAAGGAATAAAATAGGAATCTCGTAGCTTCGTGGTTTTACGATGAAAGGAATGATAGTTTAGTTCAGACAACAAAAAATCCGCCTCCCAATGAAGAGAAGCGGATTTTCTTGTATCCGTATATTCTGTAGACGAAAAATCTGTGAAGATTTAGCGTTTTGAGAATTGGAACGAACGACGTGCTTTTGCTTTACCGTATTTCTTACGTTCAACAACGCGTGAATCACGAGTAAGGAAGCCAGCTTTTTTCAAGGCTGGGCGCAAAGCTGGTTCGAAATTTTGCAACGCACGAGACAGGCCGTGGCGAACTGCACCAGCTTGACCAGAAAGGCCACCGCCTTTAACAGTTGCAACAACGTCAAATGCACCTTCGCGTTCTGTAACTTCGAACGTTTGGTTCAAGATCATGCGCAAAACAGGACGTACGAAGTAAACTTCGATATCGCGTCCGTTGATTGTAACCTTACCAGAACCTGGTTTGATCCAAACACGTGCGATAGCGTTTTTACGACGACCTGTTGCATAAGCACGGCCTTGAGCATCAATTTTTGGTTCAAGAGGCGCAGCAACCGCTTCAGGCGAAGCAGAAGCAACAACACCGGTTACCTCTTGAAGGTCTTCTAATGTTTTCTTTTCTTCAGACATTATTTTGCGCCCCGTTTATTTTTCTCGTTCATAGAAGCGATGTCGAGTACTTCTGGTTTTTGAGCTGCGTGTGGGTGATCTGTACCCGCATAGATGTGCAACTTTTTCAACTGAGTACGACCCAATGGGCTGCTAGTAACCATACGCTTAACAGCTTTCTCGATTACGCGAGTAGGATGATCGCCATCCAAAAGTTGTTCAGCAGTACGTTGCTTGATGCCACCTGGGTGACCTGTATGCCAATAGTAAATTTTGTCTGTGCGCTTACGGCCAGTCAATTTTACTTTTTCAGCATTGATAACGATGATGTTATCGCCAGTGTCGATGTTAGGAGTATAAGTTGGCTTATGTTTGCCACGCAGATATTGCGAGATGATAGCAGCCATACGACCAAGAACAACGTCTTCGGCGTCAACTACGAACCATTTAGATTCGATATCACTCGGCTTTGCAATGTAAGTCTTCATGTTAGTCCACTTGCATACGGATGAAAAATTCAGGTTCTCAAAAGCCACAAATAGAGCCCTTGAAAAGGAAGCCGCATTATGTTGATTTCTAAACAGAAGTCAACACCTAAAAAGCGTTTAAAAACAGCACTTTAAAAACACGGTATCATGTTACCGTTTCTGAGTGGGGCGGTTACCCTATGTGTTCAGCCTGTTCTTAAAACTGTTTAATTTCAAAAGGATAAGGTTTATCAGAGCCGGCTGCCTTAGGCTTATGGTGCCGGAAAAAGAAGTAAGAATGCACTTAATGAAAAAAGCCCGAGCCCAGTTGTGATGAGAATCGCATTGCCTGCGACCCGATCTGATGTCTGATAGCGCGTTGCCAAGATAAAGGGGTTTGCGCCTGTCGGCATGCCAGCAGCTAGGGTTGCGATCATGGTCCATAATGGGGAGGCTTGAATAATATAAGTACAGACCAGCCAGACCAAAAATGGCATGATTATGAGCTTAACAGTTGAGGCAATAAGAACGGGACTGCGGGTTTCTTCTAGCCTGAAAGAATAACGTGCCATACCTGCGCCAACTGCGAACAGAGCGCAAGGAGCTGCTGCTTGACTGAGCAGCTCGGTAATTCGATCTAAGATGATAGGCATCTCGATAGTAAACTGGGCAAACAACCAGCCAGAAACTAGAGCAATGACCAAGGGGTTGCTTAGCGCACTAATGACGCCGTTCTTAATGATGTTGAATAAATTGGCATTTGGATTGCGCCCGCTCTCAATCAAGATGCAGGGTAGGGTGAAAAGTATCATCGCGTTAAACGTGATGAGGGTCATCAGCGGAACGAGGGCTGCAGGTTCGTAAGCTGTCTGCACGATTGGTAAGCCAATAAGAGCAAGGTTGGAAAAGCAACCGCTCATGGCGCCAACGACAGCTTGTTCATGGCCTTTAGACTTGAGAATAAAATAGGCCGCAAAGAAAACTAAAATTCCCACTCCGTAATAGGCCAAAACAATACCCAGCTCCAAACGTTCTGCCATAACGCCACTGGCTGATGTGCGAAACAATAAGGATGGAACGGCCAAATAAAAGATAAAACGGATTAAGTCATCGACACCGCTTTGGCTAAACAGCCCACGTTTGACCATCACAAAGCCAAGGCCGATTAAGGCAAATACAGGAAAGATGATGGTAACAACTTGGCTCAATTTATATTTTACTCTCGGTTCGGTGGTATAGAATAAGTCCCTGTTGCATGTGCCACAGGCTCGCTATGCCCTTCTGAATGAAGGGTGACATCCATAACAGCAAGACGTTTACCCAATTTAAGGATGTGACCTTCACATAGCAAGTCTCCCGGTGCCGGGCGATGCAGGAAGTTTATATTGAAACTGGTCGTAACGGCCAATTTCACCTGACCGATTGCCGATAATATGACCGCATACATGCAGGCATCAGCCAAGGCCATCATAGTCGGGCCGGAAACAGTCCCACCGGGGCGCAACATGTTATCATTAAAAGGCAGGCGTAAGGTTGCTTCACCAGCACCGATGTTTTCAGTACACATCCCAATGTCATTGGCCCAAGGAAGTTCTGTTTTGATTATATGATCGAAATCTGCAATCGTGATCTTTGGCATAGGCTTCCCAGTTTAGGGTGTTACAATATAAATTAAGTACAATCGTATCTAACGTTTACGTAAACGTCAATTTAAGATATGGTGCGTGCCAAGATGATTTAAAGCTATAAACAGGAGTATCGATCCATGACTGCAGTAACTGAAATTCAAAGTGAAGCCTTGGTCTTGCGCGAAGATAAAGACGGCATTGCGACTGTAACCTTGAACCGTGGTAAAAAATTTAATGCCCTTTCAATGGCTGTGTTGGACGAACTTTTAGAAACGCTAATTCAAGTAGGTGAAGATAAATCTGTGCGTGTTGTGATCTTAAAAGGTGACGGTAAAGCATTTTGTGCAGGTCATGATCTCAAAGAAATGCGCGAAGATACTTCACGCATTGCCATGCAAGCTTTGTTTGGGCGTTGTTCCGAAGTTATGCTGAAAATCACTTCGATCCCACAACCCGTTATTGCCAGCATTCATGGTATTGCGACAGCAGCTGGTTGTCAGTTGGTTGCGACTTGTGATTTGGCTGTGGCAGTGGAAGAGGCGCGCTTTGCCACATCGGGTATTAATGTTGGGCTGTTTTGTTCAACCCCCATGGTTGCTTTAACGCGCAATATGACACCGAAAAAAGCGTTTGAATTGCTGGTAACAGGTGATTTTATAGATGCGGCTACGGCCCTACAATACGGTCTAATTAATAAAGTGGTAGCAGCTGACCAATTGGACACAGCTGTGTTGGAAATGGCAACTAAGATCGCATCAAAGCCTGCCATCTCTATCGCTTTTGGGAAAGAACTTTTCTACAAGCAACTCGAAGCCGCAAAAGATGTTGCTTATGAAATGGCGGCTGACACCATGACATGTAATATGCTGACCGAAGATGCTCAAGCTGGTGTTGATGCGTTCATTGCAAAGAAACATATGCCTGAATGGAAAGGGAAATAAGCGGCTTTATGCCCCTTCTCCTTCTTTTCTATCGTCAAAGCTACGAAGATGGCCCATATCTAGCACGGTGATCTGGTTGATGACATGAAGCCAAAAATCGGTTTCTTCAAGATCTTTGGCTTTTTGCATTTTATCAAAGGCAATAAAGTTGGCTTTTTTTAAACCATGTGTACGATAGAGTTCTTGAGCAGTTGCTGTTACATCAGACATTTATTATCCATTCTTATTGGGTCCGATAGTTATAGGTTAGAATGAGTATGATGCGCATCACCTATTTGGGTAGTGAAAAATGTAAATATCATCTGAATAAGTGTATTTTGCATAAAGCTTGACGCTTAAACGGTTTTTTTGCATCTTTTAGATGATGTTCCTTGAGGTGAGTTTATGATTGATTTGATTTATTGTGATGACTGGTTGCGATCGATTTTAAAAGATGTGCATACGATTGCTATGGTCGGCGCTTCTCCTAAGTGGAACCGACCGAGTAATTTCGTCATGAAGTATTTACAGGGTAAAGGCTTTCGCATCATCCCAGTTAACCCGGGTTGTGTCGGGCAGGTGATTTTGGGTGAAGAAGTCTATGGGTCCCTAAAAGATATTCCCGTACCCTTTCAAATGGTCGATATTTTCCGAAATTCAGATGCAGCTGGCGCTTTAAGTGATGAGGCCATATCTCTAAAAGAAGAAAAAGGTATCGAGGTTGTTTGGATGCAATTAACTGTGCGTCATGATGAGGCCTTGGCTCGAGCTGAGACGGCTGGACTTAAGGTTGTTATGGATCGCTGCCCTAAAATCGAATATGGGCGTTTATTTGGCGAACTCAGTTGGGCTGGGATTAATTCCGGTATTATTTCATCTAAAAGATTAAAGGTTTGAAGTGATGAGCGATAAACCAAAAGAATACGGGTTTGAAACCCGCTCTATTCATGCAGGTGCACGTCCTGATGCTACGACAGGGGCACGTAATACACCGATTTACCAAACTACATCTTATGTTTTCGATGATGTGGATCATGCAGCCGATTTATTTAATTTACAGACGTTTGGTTTCATTTATTCACGCATAACCAATCCGACTGTGGCTGTTCTTGAAGAACGCATTGCGAATTTAGAAGGGGGGCGCGCAGGTGTATGCTGTGCATCAGGCCATTCGGCGCAATTTTTGGCCTTCTTTTCATTGTTAGAGCCAGGTGACCGGTTCTTGGCATCAAAGAATTTATATGGTGGGTCCATCACACAATTTGGTGTTAGCTTCAAACGCTTAGGCTGGGTAGTTGATTTTGTAGATGCAACGGATTTGGATGCAGTAAAAGCAGCCTTAAAGCCAGAACATAAAGCCATTTTTATTGAACCATTGGCAAACCCCGGTGGGATAATTCTGGATACGCAAGCCATTGCCGACATCGCCCATAACGTGGCGATCCCACTGGTTGTTGATAACACCATGGCGACACCTTATTTATTTCGCCCCTTTGAACATGGCGCAGATATTATTACCCATTCGACGACCAAATTTTTAGGCGGACATGGAACCTCGATGGGCGGGGCGATTATTGAATCAGGTAAATTTGATTGGAAAAAATCCGGCAAGTTTCCCAATTTAACCGAACCCGACCCAGCATATCATGGGCTTAGTTTTTACGAGACCTTTGGTGATTTTGGCTTTTCCATGAAAACACGTTGTGTGGGCTTGCGAGATTTCGGCCCTGCTATGAGCCCAACAAACGCCTTTAATACCATCACTGGTATTGAAACTTTGCATTTGCGCATGGATCGCCATGTGGCAAACGCTCAAAAAGTTGCAGAGTTTCTTGAAAGCCATAAAGCGGTTAGCTGGGTATCCTATGCAGGACTTAAGTCGAGCCCCTATCATGACTTGGCACAGAAATATATGCCCAAAGGTCCGGGTTCTGTCTTCACTTTCGGTGTGAAGGGGGGCTTTGATGCGGGTGTGAAAGTGGTTGAAGGCGTTAATTTGATATCGCATCTAGCCAATATTGGAGATACGCGCTCACTCGTCATTCACCCGGCAAGCACAACACATCGCCAATTGAGTGTTGAGCAACAGATGTCTTGTGGTGCAGGACCCGACGTCGTGCGCTTGTCTGTTGGCTTGGAAAATGTGGACGATATCATTCGAGATTTGGATGATGCATTAGCATAATCAAATTTAATTGTTTTAGTCCTTAAATTTGATTTTTACGATTTCTATTTACAGTTTACATCTCACGGTCTTTAATAGCTGGGCAAAAAAACTATTGGAGTTCTAAAGTTGGATGTAAGCATCATAGAGACCGTTGACTTTGGTCACTATCATAAAATTAAACCTGCTGAAGAGACAACACCTGAAGAATATATTGAATTGTATATGACTCAATTTGAAAAGCATTGCTGTTCGGACTGGGTGTGTTTTCTCATTGATATTATAGACTTGCCAAGTGTTTTGGGCGTTGATGCTTTTTCTGCCATCTTATCTGATGCTGATCGTTTTAATATCAAACATATTGATATGGTTCTTGCAACGAACGATAATGCCCGCCCGATCATTGGCGCGATGGTCAAGAACCTTTCCAAAAACTTCAACGTCACCATAGACATTGCCTTTCTTCCAGACTTGAAGAAAGCACAGGAATATACTGAAAATTGTATTTTGAAAAACAAACTTCAAAACTAATAATTTTCTTGCTGTCCTTGGGAAATCCTAAAATTTACAATATTATTCAATAGGTTACAGCTTTTTATTCCTGAGTGTATTTGTTTTTACCGCGAAAACCACTGGCGACGACGTACATTTCAGCAGAGTCTTTACGGCTGGCTGGCGGTTTGGCGTGGCGTACAGATTTGAAGTTGCGTTTCATGGTTTGTAGAAGTTCACCTTCTGCACCACCTTGCAGGACTTTCGCGACAAACCATCCGCCGGGTTTTAAGACTTCTTCGGCAAACAAAATGGCAATTTCAACAAGACCAATGATGCGCATATGATCTGTTTGTGTGTGACCACTGGCAGCAGCAGCCATATCACTTAAGACGATATCTGCAGACCCACCTAAAACTTCTTTTAAGCGATCTGGTGCTTCGTCTTCCATGAAATCGCCTTGCAGGATGGTTGCGCCGGGAATATCTTCGACTTCTTGAAGATCAATTCCGATGACATGCCCGTTAGGGTTTTTCTCAGCTTCGATGCGTTCTGCTGCGACTTGTGTCCAACCGCCTGGTGCACAGCCTAAATCGACAACTTTCATACCAGGCTTTAAGAACGTAAAGCGGTCATCAAGCTCGATTAGTTTGAAAGCTGCGCGCGAACGAAAGCCGCGTTTGTTGGCTTCTTGTACATATGGATCATTTAACTGGCGTTGTAGCCAGCGGGTAGAGGAGTTTTTACGACCTTTTGCGGATTTAACCTTGATGGTTTTATCGCGGCCCGTAAGGCTATTTTTCCATTTATTATTATGGGACATAATGACACATATATACTTATAAGGGGGTTCAACGTTGCCTTTACATAGGCTTCTTTAGATCAAAAATAAAGCTTTAAGCACTTTCTTTTGCTCTTTCTTGTGCGCGCATCATTTTTAAAAGGATGCCTTCACGAATTCCACGATCAGCAATCGTCAGTTCACCAACAGGCCAAAGTTGGCACAACGCACCTAAAATTCCACAGCCTGCAATCACCAAATC
>Ga0209345_10004279_pt1 | contig 13911 bp, 19 predicted proteins | sample Cruoilmetagenom7_FD_187294 | JGI IMG/M metagenome (GOLD analysis project Ga0209345, IMG submission 187294) | Oil polluted marine microbial communities from Coal Oil Point, Santa Barbara, California, USA - Sample 7 (SPAdes) (version 2) | ecosystem: Environmental > Aquatic > Marine > Oil seeps ... | reverse complement strand
AGAAACAACGCCAATGTGATTGATGGTTTTGAGGCGCGAGCCCCGTGCGGGGAAACTCGCACGCGGGGTTCCTAAAAGAGGAAGAGGATAGCAATATCCTCTCCTTATTTAACTGTGAGAAGAGGCTAATTTACTGGCATACTTTAAGACTTGTTTAACTACTACTTTCGCACATTCTACTACCGTTGAGTGAAGAGAAATTTTCGATATAATTTTTCGAGAGTTTGCAAGAAAATGTTTTAAAGATTTTTTTGATCCCACTTGGGATCAATTTATATATAACAAATGAAAAATAACCCGATAAATTGATTTTTATTTCGATTTCGCACATCTAAACCCTAAAAATAGCAATTTTTTACATTAACACAAAAATACCCCATAAAATTGTGAACAAAAAGCCCCCTAGTAAAATGAAAGTAGAAGGTGTGAAATTACCAATTTGACAAGTCTCAAATTTTATCCATAAATCCCTCTGAAACTACATTTTTTGTTTAAATATATGTACAGTATTTAAAGTCTAAACGCAAAATTTGAGGTGATTTTTAACGTGAGATTTCATAAGATATTTAGAATTAAGATTGAAAAGCTAAGATATATGCACAAGAATCGATTGTTTGAAGAAATTAAAGCTATTATTTTTAACTTACTTAGATATCTTGTAATATACTATAAAGCAGAAGATGAAGGGACAACTATTTTTACATTAGGGACAATAACAGGATTAGATGTAAATATCTTAGAATTCGTTATTTCTGACTTAATTGTAGAGAAAAGAGTATACGAGTCCAAATTACATGAATATCGGAGTTATTAATTTATGAGGTGTAAAATTGAGAATCTAAAAAGGGATGTTTTTCAGCGTAATTTAAAAGCCCCTTTTTGCTAATAGATGCTCTGGGTACAATAGTCATTCTGGTTGCATCATCGTAAAGTAACAAAACCTCTCCTACAACATTCACTTTTATTTTTTACCATCACTTTTAATTTTGTTAAATTACAAATCCTCTTAGAGTGTTTAGACAAAAAATAAACTTAGGGACACACACATCACAAAAATCAAGAGCTTAAAAAATCTATATTGATTTCTAATTGGGTAAAAATAAAATCCACATAAACCTTACGAGCCATTAAAATCATGAAACCCAGTTTAAATATGCGCACAAAAAAATCAAAAAAAAAAAACAAGTTGCTAACTATTATATACTCGTTACCTAGGTGCCTTAGGAGCGAGATCTCTTAAGAACTCGTTCACAGCGTCTGGAGATACTCTCAAGATCTCGTTCACGGCGTCTGCAGTCCCTCCTCTAAATATACAACGGAAATGAAAACAAATGTAATGCGTATTATCTTTTGTCCATAAAAGAAAATGATCAAAACAGGAAGGCTTTTCAATTATCGTTTCACACAGAGCGCACTTCAACAGGTTTTTTTTAAGATAATCCTCGGCGAGGCGGTAATTTGACAAGTCCCGAATTAATTTCCAAATATGCGAATTAAATAAGTCGTATATATCTGCATGATCATCCTCTTGGATTTTATCGCCTTTAATTAATAATTGTTTCATAATTTTTGTCTAATATTATTTTTGAAAGTATCGTATTTAAGTCTATTGAAACCGAAACATGGGGTTCTAAACGCCCTAATTGAACATTTATAAAGTTTCATACCATCTCGCTTAAATCGTGCTTGAAATATGGTTTAAAGAAAAGTATAAAAATCCCACTAATTCTGATGTAATATAATAAGTAAATTGAGGAATTTTGAATTCAATTGATAATACTAATCAGTAGTGTTAATATTTTCATCTCAATTTCAAATATACTCTCTTATACAACAAACCTGACATTAAAACAGTACTTAAAACAAACTTAAGAGATTGTTTTGACCTTCAGATATAGGGTAAAATAAAGGGGATGTTTAAGGATGTCCAGATTCTAAGTAACTATTAATCTAAAATAAGTATAAAAATATGTTAGTTATCATTCTGTTTTTGTTCTTGTAATATTCTCTTAATCTCATTTCTGATTAATTCATTTAAGTATTGGCTCACATTAGAATATCCAAGCTTTTTTTTCTCTTCTATATATTTTTTGATTACCTTATAAAATTCATATGGTATTTTCAAGTCGTATTTTCGAGGGTCTTGTTTAGTTTCGGACTCCTTTTTTGCCATTCTTAATAACACACAGTTAGAATTTTTATATTTTTATCAATATCAAAAGGATCTATTAAATTATATGAATATCTTCTTAGATAACATTACTAACATTATTTTTTATTTAAAATTATTTGGATCAAATTTAAAAAAACTATTTAGCTAATTATAGTACAAAGAGACGACTTAAAAACTTTAATGATGATGTTTACATTCTTACATCCGTTAGACTATCAAAACAAGTAAAAATATACTCATCTTATTTCAAATAATATTATCAACGATGTTTTGTTGAATTATTTGTGGCATTAGTCCGAATGCCTCTATCCCATCAACCGAAATGGCGTTTGGGAATGCTTTTTTCATGATATTATAAGCCCCATTTACATCAGCATTGATTGTTTTTCCTTTAGAAGTTTTAAACATACCTCTGGAGGTTCTTTTACCTAAGTATTTATCGTGATGTTCGATTACTTCATTATCGAGAAAACTACACTTAGAGGTATGAGCTTCATCAATAGTTAAAACTTTAATTCCTTTTAATTGAGATTTATATTCGATTTGTTTTACTAATTTCAGAAAAGGGATTTGCACAAATTTCTGATTATTCCTTTTTCCTATATTTATTTTCTGCTTCCAACCATGATTATAACCTATTACAATTGTCCCAATGTTATTTAAAGTACAAAATTCAATTATACTCTTAGAGATTCGGTGAAATAAGGTATTTATCTTGTTATTACGAGTTAAATGTAGTTTTTTAATTGTCTTGGTATCGGTCAAATTTCCTTTTTTATTTTCAATGCTCCTATAATACGCTAATTGCTTGTTATAATATTGATTAATGGATTTTATCATCCCACCTTTAATAATAAATGGTCTGCATCCATTATTATTTACAGCAGTTATGAGATTATTTAATCCTAAATCAATGCTTAACACATGATCTTTATCTAATCCTAAATCCTTCTCTTCTTTCTCATACACGATTTCTATTTTGTATTTTATTCCTAAAGGGATTATCCTTACTTGATTTAATTTTTCTTTAATTCTTGTTTTAATTGGTTCGAGATTAACCTTTTTTGGAAAATAAAGATAACCCTCTTTTATTTTACATTGTTGATTAGTAAAGATAACGATAGATTCTCCGTTTTTCTTTTTGTATCTTGGTATCTTAGGTTTTTTCTTAAATTTCTTAAAATCTCGTTTGTATTCCTTTAACGCTCTAAAATACGATTTCCAATTTCTAACCACTAGTTTTAAGATTTATTGAGAAGTTTGAGAAGGCAAAATTTTATAAGCTTCATTATGCTTGAGAATAAAATCTAAATCGTAATACGATAAAAAATTATTTAAATTAAAAAAGTCCTTTCTGAAATACCAATTAGCTAAATTGTAAAGGTTTTTAGCTAAATGACATACCTTTGATAATTCTTTTGATTCTTTTACCTGAATTATTTCAGTTAATCTCATTTTATTGATTTATTTGAATTTAAATATAAAAACTAAATGAGTAAAATAATTTTTAATAAAATTCAGGCTCATTATTTATTATTGAAAAATATAGACAAAAGAAAGTTCTATGACTACCTATTTTTTATATCTATTGCAAAATAAATCCAATATTTTACTTTCTTATGAGGATCTAGAAGATTATTTTTTATAATAGCATTAGGGATATTAATTCTGTATTGTACTAGATTAGATTATAATTTTGCTTAATTTCTCCAGATTTGAAAAGTCTTTAACTTGATATGAATTTGATCCAAATCAGTATTACATTAAAATTACAATAATATTTTTAAAATCATTTTACATTATTTAGTAGAATTTTGCATACTCTAATTGATTTAATTTAAATAGAATATTTGTTATTCATATATAGAATAAACTAGCAATATCATCATTTAATGGAGTTAATCAATTAAGATTCTTTAAATGTTTAAAAAAACCAAATCAATAAGGATGATGTATTTTCAAGTTTTTGATAAATATAAAGAATTTATCGATTTACTGTTGGATCTAAAAAAAGATACAAGAAAAGAAGATATATCTAATGAAATTCAAAAATATGATTTAAAATCTCAATTATTTTTAATCCGAGATTTTTCGGTTAAAGAAGATATCTTAAAGAATAATTCTAATTCAACAAAAGATTATAATTTTGAATGGAAAATTAATAAAAAATTGGGAAAAAATATACATGAGTTAAATCTAAAGATAAAATCACATTTTGGAAGTTATCAAATTAAAAGTTTTTACATTATATTATCTAAAGAGGATAGATTTATTTTAGCTATTGGTTATTTGAGTTCAAAGAATTTAAAAAGAATTGAAGCATTTTTAGAGAGTTTTTTTCCAAAAATTTCAAATACTTTTCTAACTCAAAATGAAATTAAACAAATGATATTCAGTCTTACCAGAAAAAAGAAATATTCATTAGAATATAAAATGATTATCTATAGTAAAAAAGCTTTAGATGGTAAAATTCCAAGAAAAGCTGTAGATTATATATTGGAAGATTTAAAGACAAAAATCTTAGAGTTAGAAAATGAACATAAATTCATTGATACTATTGAGCTCCTTGTTTCTGAAATTGAAGAAAACAATATATTTCGCTTTAGATATAATAGATTGAATAAATTAATTTGGTATAAAGGAAAAGCAGATGAAGTTATTAAAATATTAAATAACATATACAACATCATTATTAAAAAATTTGATTATTTAGATAAACGAGAAAGAAAGGATACAAGTAATAATGAAACCAAACCTTTTATATTAAAATTCAATGAATCAATATTTTCAACTAAAGACCAAATATCTTTTTTTATAAATAGTTTTAAAAATTTTCCAAAATGTACTTATGCTGTAATACATTCAGGGAATCCATATTTACATTTGATTATGAGAGATATAAAAGATAATTCCTCATATACTTTGAAAACTGTTAGTCATAAGGATTTGATGATATGCCCACAGATTATTAGTTCTAATTCTTCTTTAATTAGAATATTAGATTTTATCTCAAATAATATTTTTGAGTATAAAATCTTAGATTATGATATATATTTAGATGAGATTCAAAGTATTAAAGAGAACTAGAAATAATTTTGATTAGAATGCCAAGCAATTCTATTGAACAAATTAAGAGTAAATTATTAGAAGATATTACTCGTTATCAAATGAATTTGGAAATTATCTTAGCAATTAAGTCTATAGTAAATGAAAAATATCCAGAGATTAATGTTTTATCTCCAGAAAGAAAAGTAATAATCGATAACCCTATTAGAAAAAAAACTCCTGACTTGATTATTCATAATGAGGAATTAGATTTTCTTATAAATGAGAATAAAACATCAATAGCACCTGAAGAGAATAATTTAAATAAAATTTCAGAACAATTATCGGAATATATGAACCTTTCGGCTGTTTTAGACGAAAATGGAAACCATATAAATGTAAATGATTTTTCTATTAATCTTTTAGTCAATATAGAAAGTTATAATGAGACTAAAGACTTTTTTTTAGGTTATTTTTCTGATAGTGATAATTTTTCTATTATGACTTTTTCAAGTTTGGAAAGCGTTCGCAAAGAAGGAATGAGGTATTATTTATTCGAATTAAGAGATAATTTTACTGTTATAGAAGAAATTAATGAATTATTTTCTTCACGACCTATGAAGTATTTAATTGAATTCCAAAAACACGGTGAAGAGATTTATTTTACTAGCGATCCTCCCTCTCAGTATACGATAGTTATATTATGGCTGTATGTATTCCCAGTTATAATCAATGAAAATGGGAATTTCTCTGTTACCTCTATTGAAACTATTATTAGGAAATATTATGGTAAATGGGATAGAAGTAGAACATATTTTAAAATATCTTGGTTAAAAGAAGCTTTACTAACTCTATGTGATATAGAATGGATTAAAAAAGTTTCTACTGATAATTATCAAATAATTAAAACTTTAAATTTAAGTGGAGATGTGCAAGATATTATATGTTCCAAATTAGCAAAAGTAATTTATGAAAACAAGGTAGAAGAATTGAAAGAAATAAAAAAGGATAAAGGAGTCCAAGCTCAGCTTACTGATTTTATGAATTAGTGATTTTGTCAAATATAATATATAGTAAATATTTATTAAGAAAAATGTCATCAAAAAAGCGTAATCTCTCTTTAAATAGACCAATTAACAATTAAAATTTAACATTTTTTAACGTAAAGCGAAAAGAATCAATGGAGTTTAAAAGATTCTAACTTAAAATTAATGTAATGTTAACTTTTATCAATTATTTTGTTTTAACTTCAATTCTTTTAGTAATATCGCTGATTTTCTACTTTTTAAGGTCAAGAGAAGCAAATAAGAAAATAATAGATAGCGTAAGAAAGTATAATTTATTTAAGTACGCTACAGGATTTCTATCGTTGATTTCAATTACTATTTATTGTTTGAACCTAAATTTATTCGCAATAAAAAACCTCTCTTTTTTAAATTTAACGCTCATAAATCTTTCTATGTCATTTTTAGTAATTTCTATCGTAATATTTCTTCATTCTCTTACTTATAAGAACGATTACATGATAGACTTAGATTATCCCTCTAATAGAACGTCTAAAAGAGGTATAATAAAATTAGGTAAAGTGATGCATAAAGACAAGAAAAAACACAACTTTTATCTTTCAATAATGGGTTTAGAAGCCCACATGTTCGTGTGTGGTATTACAGGAACTGGGAAGAGTAACTTTATTCAGTCATTTTTACTAAACTTCGTAAAGCAATACGAAATCCCTTTTTTAATTACTGAGTTTAAGGGAGAATACCATTTCTTGCAAAATAGAATAAAGGATTTATTAATAATTAAACCCGGCGAGAACTTCGCAATTAACATTTTTGATCCAGAAGGGGCGAATCCCGAAGTACACGCAGAAAGAGTCTTTCAGATATTTGAAAGCGGGGGTTTATTAGAAGGGGTAGAATATTCTCCTCAAATGAAAAGGGTTTTTGTCGATATTCTTAACGAAGTCTGTAAAAAGGAAGAAAAAAGAAATTGGGAGTCTTTTTACGATATTAGCGAGCATTATTTATCAGAAAATAAAGGAAAGTTAAGTTTTTTAGAACAATCGATAGTAGCGATTCAGAACCAGATAAGACGCTATAGTATAGGAACTCTTAAACACATTTTCGTAGAAAAATCAGGTTTAAACGTAAAGGATCTGTTTAAGCACAAAGTAGTTTTAGATTTGAGTTCGATAATAAGACTAGGGGGCGAAAAAGAAGACGCCCTTTTTTTCTTAAACATGATAATGAAATATTTATGGGACAAAAATATATCGTCAGGTAGTAGGGATTACAAAGGAATTAAACACATAACAGTTATCGAAGACGCTCAATACTTTACTCCAGAGAGATTGAGCAATAGAACTAAGTTAACGTCCTATATCGAAGACATTGCGTTGCTTTTAAGAGGCACAGGCGAGTGCTTAATTTCGTTAGCTACGCGCCCCAATATAAGTAAAGAAATACTTGCTAATTGCGGAGTTCTCGTATCGTTTCAAAACCACATGCAAAAAGACATAATGCAAGAGCTACTAAATCTTGACGAGAACCAGAAAAAAAATTTAGCAATGCTTAAGAAAGGTCAAAGCATTATAAGGGTTAATTCGATAGAAAAACCTTTCGTTATGAAAATACCATTTATTAAAAGAAAATGGTTGACAGACGAAGAGATAACCGAAAATAACCAGATTATCATTGACAGGATTTTGAACTAGCAGAAAAATAACAAAAAATTTATAGCTTTTAAGCACTTTTCATTAAAACTTCCAAAACCCCCGCTTAATAAGATAATTGGTAACAGAGTTCTATGGGAATATAAATTAACGATAAAGATTATTATCTCTTTTTATATTTTATTATAATTTATATTGATGATGTATAATACACCAAAACAAATAATCTATTACCCTCAGAAGATTAAAATATTGTTAAATACCAGAAAAGTGGTATTTCCTCCATATCGTTTATAATTGAATCTATGCCTGAATAAACAAATTTTAAACATTAAAGTAAGATATAAAAAAATAGATTAATAATTTTTATTAATTTTGTTAACAAAAAATTATACCCTAATTCCCTTTTAGGATAATCTTTAAATTAAAAAAAGAAGTAACTATATTAATTAAAGAAATCCTAATCGGATGTGAAGAATTAATGAGTAATATTTATCTTAAAGAGGAAGTTGTCAAAAATATATTAGAATTAATTAAAGACCAATGTGAAAGGATTTGTGGACATTTTACAGGTGAACATAAGAAGGATTGCATAAGGGAATGCCGAAAATCTATTATAAATATTATTAATGAAAAGATTAGTATGGATAATAAAAGGTGAATGCTATGAGTGTTGAGGATTCTATCTTAAAAAAAATGTTTCAGCATAAAGAGAAAGATATCATAGCAATTATTTTATTTTCTGTTATAATGTGGATATTGATTGTATGGTTATCTTTATTTTACTTTGTTATAGATATCAATTTTATTATAACCCTCTTATCAGTTGAGGGTACTCTTTTTTCAATAATTACTGCTGCATATATTTTCTATGTGGAGTTCTTAGATAAAACATTTACTAGGACTTTTCAGACAAGAGATAAGTTACTTGGAATATTTGGTAATGATGAAGAAAATAAGAATAAGGTAAAGAAAGGTCTCTCTGATGAATTTTTAAATATAGTATTTCTTCAATACCTTCTTGCTTTTGCTTTATTAATAATTGGTCTATCTCTACTTTTTTCAGTTAGTACAATTCTTATTGACCAAGTGATGAACACAGCAATTCCTAGAATGGTAAACCTTTGCCTTTTTATATGGGGTATTTCTCTTATGCTAATTTGGTTATTGTTTTTTGGTTTTGGTAATTTACCAAGTAAAGAAAGCTATAAAGCATTAATTGAAGATTAATTGATTCAGAATGACAACACCTACAGTTTAAGCAGAATGTTGTGATAATTAATATATAAGGAAGTTATTGACCATAAAATCAAAAGAAAAAGAATCAAGTATTTAGATTCTCATTTATATTATACTCATATGAAAGTAAAAAATAAAGTTAAAAAATTACATCATCTACAAAAATGAGACGTTTGAATATGAATCAATCTGCCTTAGAATTCTTCAAAATTGTTGAAGAAATGATAGATTCGGGATCTACATGCTCTGAAATATTAAAAAAAATTAATAAACAACCTTACGAAATAAAGTCCTTATTCGAAGGAATGCCTTTAATAGCTCTAAAGTTAGGAAGAGATAAAGTTTTGAAGGATCAATTTACTGAAGTAAAAATAGGAATGGGAAAAAGTTTAGAAGAAGCAATAAAAGCAGCACCCCCATATAAGCCTAATGATTTCGATTTTCTTAAAATTTTTATTGAGAATGCAGTAAAAAAATTAAAACAAGAATAAATATTCTCAGATCGAATCCACTAAAATTGAAATCAGATTATAATTTTATATATTCTAGATTCTATTAGTAGAATATTAAAATGTAATAAAATTACGGTCTCCTGTATTATTAAAAAAAAATACTATTTTTATCTCTTTATATAATTGCTTTTACGATTTTTAAAAGCGTAATGCAAAGAATCTTTATTTTGTAATACAAAAACGTTCTAATGTAATACGAAATTAGCTCAATCGTAATTTTGGTGTATATTATATATCAGATTTTAAATTAGTTAATAATGAATTATAGAATTAATCAAAATATTTTTTCACCAGAAGATATTTTGGATCAATTTTTGGCTAGCTTGAATAGTTTTTGCAAATTAATTAACGATTTTGCAGTTATTTTCTTCTTTAATGTGAGATTTATCTTTGCATTTGTGTTGTTAGTAATAGGAGCGTTAACGCTTGTAAAATTAAGGGGAATTTATAAAATGGAGCGAACGGGAATAAAAAGCGAAAATAAAAGCGAAAGCCAACTAAGAAAACCACGCTTGGTTTTAGGTATTATCTACATAATAATGGGCATAGGTGTATTAACGGGATATTTCACATCGTTTTTAATTTAGATTTTAGAACCTATCCCTGATAGATTTCTTTTTAGTTTTATAAATTTTCAAGGAGAATTTAATCCTAACGCACTTAATCGAATTGTGGATATAAATAAAGCGATTTACGAGTAAGAAAAGACCATTTATTATGCTGTAGCCGTAGTATCGTTAGTTGCTATAATGAACGTCGTTTTAAGCGTTTGGTATTTAATTAACGACAACAATCGCGATCCTAAGAAAAAAATAACTTGTCTATTTGGCGGTATTGTTATAGGTATGTTAGTGGGATGGACGCCTTGTCTCCCTTTATTGTTGTGATTTTTTTTGAATTATTTTCTTAAAATTAATAGGTTATCGAAAAAATTAAAAATGTTAAGTAAAAGATCAAAATTGATCATTATATAATAGAGATTAAGATCTAAAAAAACTATCACTCACTTCTAATTTTTTTCTTATACCATTCTTCAAGACCTTGTTTGAAAATCATTTTCCCTACATAGTTTTTATCCATTTTAAAAAATTCTAGCGCTTCCTCGAATATTTTATACGATTCATCATCTCTATCGTATATCAATGCAAATCTGATTTCTATAGGTTGTTTCTTTTTTGACATATTTAAAGTTAAACTTAATTATTTATTAAATTATATACTACAAGGTAAATAACATTAATCCTTCAAAATTGACAAAGATTTATATATTTGTATATTATATTAATTTTTATAAGAAAGTATATAAATCTCTATTAATGATAATTTTGACGGATTTGACTTTTACTGATAAATTTATCCATTTTATGCAATTAGTAAAAGTTGATTCTTAAACGAGGATAAAAGGAGGAAATAAACTGAAATGATCAACCAAAATGAAAGCTTAAATTCTAACGCTCTAACAACAATAGAAAGTAAAAAAAGAGATTTTGATGGAAATACAGATAAAAATTCAGAGATGTTAAAACTCTTGCTAAAACTACCTAAGTCCCTAACCCAATCAATAGAATTTATAATTTTTATAACAAATAGAACGCAAAACGACCTTTTAGCCGAATTTTTAATATACAAGTTAAACGCCTATTTGTACGATCATAGCTCAGTGTTCTTATCCATTGTTGAGAAAAACGGGGTTTTAGAGCTTATAAAAGGCGGATTAAAACAGTATTTTGGAGAAGAAATTCAAGCAATACAAGAAAACGATATAGAACCTAAGATTAAACCACTAAAATGGAAGTCTATGAACCTTGAATTAACGCTAAATAAGAAAATAACTAGATTTATCGAAAAGTATTGCAAACTCTCCAATATTTCTAAAGCAGAATTTATAACCCTCTTAATAACAGCTCGTTTAGATTGCATCCATGCGTGCCCGGAGATAGTATTTGAATTAAGTTTTAAAAATACCATCCAAAAGAGTGAACAACAAAATAAAAACGATAAAATAAATTGGAAGTGAGATATAAATGGGGGAAAATAATATAAAATCTTCCCTTATGGAAGATTTAGACGAGAAATTTAAAGTAGTTACCGTTGAAGTAGATTACGATTCGGTAGCAATCATCGAGGAATTAATAAAGCGACAACCCGAATTAGGGTGTTCTAGCGTGAAACAATATTTAGAACGACTATTTCATATAAAGGCGAATGAGACCTCAGAGGAATTAACAAAATGAAATTTAAATTATTAAACCAACAAGAGACTCTTGTTAAAAGTAAGATTTTGTGTATATCTCGGTTTATTTTGCATCAACCCTTTTTTTTTCCGACCATACATTCAAGTCTTCGGCAGGAGTCTTTTGACGCTTTATTAATTAAATTGAAGCTATCAAAATTAATATAAATTGGAAGAATAAAATGAAAGATAAAAAAGAAAAGCGGAAAAAATTAGAAAATAGAAGATTTTTAGCTATCTTTGTTTTGGTTTTATCGTCAACGCTTTTACTAATTACATGGGTGTTATTCTTAGTATTGTCCTTCGTAAAGATTCTAGCAAAGATAAGTCCGTTCAAAAGAAAAATTAGAAAAGGAAAAAATAAACCTAATAAAAACGAGTAATAAGAGAAGGAGTAAAATATGACGATAGAACCAAAAGAAATTGAAGATTCTAACATTTTGCCAACGATAGAAAACGAAAAAAGATATAAACTGCGTTTTAGCAAAGATATAATGGCAAAAGTTAGAGTATTTTGCGAATCCTTTCACATCGAATTAAATAAATTTATTGTAAACACAGTTGGTAACTTTTTATTCGATATTGAAGATGATATAGGATCTAAAAGATTTAGTTTGATAGGAGGATACTTTAATGTATCGAAATTGGTTGAAGTCCAATCAAGTAATAATACACATGAAGCGAACGAAAAGATTAACGAAATTGAAGCCGAATTTCCTCTTTTGATCTCAAAGGCAATTGATTACTTTTGCGATAAAATTCCATTAACACCTGAAGAGTTTATTGTAGATACTATAAACGAGGAAATAGATCTTTCAATAGACAATGTTAAAGAAGGCTGTTATAACTTCCTTGGAAGATATAAAGACTTTTCTAAAATAACTGAATCGATCGATCAAATCTATAAAAAAAACTTACTATAGAAAAATGTAAAAAGGTATGAAGCTATGGACGAAAGAAAGAGTATCGAAAAAAATAATCTTATTCATTATAAAGAAGAAATTAATATATTTTTAGAGCAAATAAAGCAAGTTAAAGGCGTAGAAAACGTTGTGTTTGCTCAGAGCGACGAGAATATAATTGAATCGGCGGGAGTATGGTTTTCCACGGACGAAATCATTAACTTTAGTATAGCAACAAGTGCAATATTCAATGTGGGAAAATACCTTTATCCTAAAGATTTGAAATATATCTTGGTAGAAGGAAAAAAGGCAAAATTTTTAATCGCCCCTATAGACAATGCCATCGACGCAACAAACGATAGGATTTTAGACGAGAACGGCGTTTTAGACGATAAACCCGAATTCTTTATAGCAATTACGACGCAACCAAATATCAAATTAAAAAACTTATTTTTCCGAATTGAAGAATGGCGAAAAAAGATTAAAATACCTTTAGAACCCTCCGAAGGATTTTTTAAACCGCTTCCAATTCGCTTCAATAATCCCAAATTTAGAGATTTAATAGAAGGAATAAATACTGAAGAAAACGAAGGAGCTGTGTTTAAATTATCTAATTATTCGATAAATGTCCCAAAGACAATATTTATTGAGATAAAGAAAATCATGTTAAATATATCTCGTGAAATTCCTGAGTTAGAGTATGCTTTTATCACAATTGAGGGCGGTTTTATTGCTTCCAACCTATTGAAAAGTGTTGATATCACTATAGAAAAACTCGATAACATATCCGTAATAAGCTATTCTTTTTTTGGAAAGGCGAATAGATGTGCTTGGTTAACGAAACAAATGGGCGTTGATTGTATTTCTTGCTTAGGAGCTAAGTTTTACGATTTTTTTTTTAAAATGGGAAAAGGAATTTTTTCCGTTCGCGTTAAAAAAATTGAAGATGGTAGAGAAAATCAAAAAAGGGCACTGAAAAAATTTGAATTTATGAGAGTCGCATTGACAGGGTTCTCAAGGAAAATTAATTTAATCTTTCAAGAGAACATCAAAGTAGAAGATAATAATTAGATAATAGTCAAATAATTAGATAATAGTCAAATGATTAGATAATGGTTAAACTAACTTGGGAA
>Ga0209345_10004278_pt1 | contig 13912 bp, 9 predicted proteins | sample Cruoilmetagenom7_FD_187294 | JGI IMG/M metagenome (GOLD analysis project Ga0209345, IMG submission 187294) | Oil polluted marine microbial communities from Coal Oil Point, Santa Barbara, California, USA - Sample 7 (SPAdes) (version 2) | ecosystem: Environmental > Aquatic > Marine > Oil seeps ... | reverse complement strand
ATGCTGCAACGACTGCCTGTTAGCGCATTACAATTCATCTCAGACGATCAAATTATTAACTTGGTTGGTAATTACCAGGACCAAAATAGTGAGTACTCGGTCATGCTTTACGCTGATAACGAATACTTAGGACAAATGGTCTATCAATTTAAACGCACCCCTTCCTACGTTAATAAACTGCGACTGGAACAAATGCATAAACACCTGACCTTCCCGCTGAGAAATGCAATACACTTCTCTCGTTTACGGAAAGTTGCGGTGCGCGATCATTTAACCGGCTTAGGCAACAGAGCTCTTTTAGACGAGACATTAGAGCACCTCAGTGCTCGCCTAAAACGGGACAACAGCCAGTCTCATATTGTCATGCTATTGGACATGGACGGCTTCAAAGCGGTTAATGACCGACATGGCCACCAACAAGGTGACGAAGTACTTAAGCAGTTTGGTCAATTATTACAACAGCAGCTGCGAGATACCGACCGGGTGTTTCGTTACGGTGGTGACGAGTTCGTACTCATTCTCGAAAACACTCAACCGGAACAAGCCGAGGAAGTGTTCCTACGCATACGTAATGCGCTTAATAACGACATTAAACTTGCCACTTTTAACATTGGTGTCAGTGCCGGCAGTCTGGCCATGGAAAGCTTTCACAGCGCACAAGACATTATTGATGAAGCCGACAGACGTCTTTACGCCGCTAAAGTAGCGGGAAAAGGTCAGCATCTGAGTTAAACCACACCGGCTCCGGCAAACTGAGAGTGTCCTCAGTCTGAAAACTGAACCAACCCATACCGGCAACCCAAAGGTATTTTTCATTGAGTTCAAGTATGGGTCGTCTTTGTCTTAACCAGGGTGGGACACCGGCCTGCTTCAGCCAGCCAATAAGTTTTTTCCGTCCCTGACGTCCGGGCTTTGCCAGTTTTTCCGCGGGCAATGAAAAAGTCAGTTTAAGCTGATTACTGCCGTCGACAAGCTCTGTCGGGACAGTCAGTTTACCCCACTTGCCCAAGTCGACGTTCGTTTCAGTTACTAAAGAATCACCGGGTAATTCGGCTACTTTAACGTCACACCAAAGCGCATGCTGAAAATACCGTATAACGTAACCGTCACACTGTATTTGTAGCTGACTGTCATCGCTTGCTGTAAGTGCCTGACGGCGAATTTGTTCTAGCTGCTCGTAACTTGGTAACGGCTTTTTCTGCTCTTGCAGCCAAGTGCGTAGCAAGGCACGTTGCATTGCTTCTGAGCGCTGATTTAGTAACAAGATAGGAAAGTGACGGGTATGGCTCTGTTGGTTATGTAATTTTTCTAACAACAGTTCATCCATAACCTGCTGTTGTTCAGCACAAAGCTTTGCGGCGCGCAAAACACTTTGACCAAACTGAGGCCAACGCTGTTCCAGTACAGGAACGACATCATGTCGGAGAAAATTTCGCTCAATGCTTGTATCGTAATTGGTATCGTCTTCTATCCAGGTCAAATTACGCTGCGTTGCGTAATCTAAAATTTGTTCTTTACTGACACTCAGCAAAGGTCGACATAATCGACGTTTTCCTGTCCACGCCTGAATACGTGCCATAGAAGATAAGCCCTTAGGACCACTACCACGCTTTAACTGCAGAAAAAAGGTTTCAATTTGATCGTTACGATGCTGACCAAGCAGCAGCACGGCGTCATTTTGAGTCAGTTCAGCCATCCGTTGGTAGCGCCCTTCACGACCTGCGGCTTCTTTGCTCTGCCTGTTTGCAACAGGAACGTCGAGTGACTCAAAAATAGTGGGAATACCGTAAGCCTTTGCTGCTTCCTCTATGGTCGAGGACCAGTCAGCAGAGCTTGGGTGGAAACTGTGATCTAAATGAATCGCCAGATAGTCATACTGAGGATGCTGCCGGCGATAACGCATCAGCAAATCAAGAACGGTTTGCGAATCAGCCCCACCGCCCAGAGCAGCAACCAATTGCTGCCCCGGCTGTAAAGCGAGAGATTCTAAAGCGTCACAAAATAGGTCATATAGACCGTCAACCGTCATTGGAAATTAGCAGTAACCGAAAGACATCAGTTTACGATAACGCTGGTCCAGCAACTCTTCGTGGCTTAGGTCTTTTAGGCTTTCTAAGTCTGACACCAACTGCTGCTTCAGTCGCGTTGCCATTTCTTCCTGATGGCGATGCGCACCGCCCAGAGGTTCAGGAATGATAGCGTCGATTAAACCGAGCTCTTTACTACGCTGCGCAGTTACCCCCATAGCTTCTGCTGCTAAAGGTGCTTTACTGGCACTTTTCCATAAAATTGAGGCACAACCTTCGGGAGAAATAACCGAATAGGTACTGTACTGCAGCATATTAACCCGGTCGCCAACACCAATAGCCAGTGCTCCACCAGAGCCGCCTTCGCCTATAACAGTGCAAACAATCGGAACAGTTAAACGAGCCATAACTTTTAAGTTACGAGCAATTGCTTCACTTTGCCCGCGCTCTTCAGCGCCAATTCCAGGATACGCTCCGGGCGTATCAATAAAAGTTACTACCGGCATATTGAAACGTTCAGCTGTCTCCATAAGCCGCAATGCCTTCCGATAACCTTCCGGTTTTGGCATACCAAAATTACGGCGGATTTTTTCTTTCGTTTCACGCCCTTTCTGCTGACCAATAACCATCACCGGCTTGCCATCCAAACGTGCAATACCACCGACAATTGCTTCGTCATTCGCAAAAGAGCGATCACCCGCCATTTCATCAAACTCGGTGAAGATCATACGGATATAGTCTAGCGTGTATGGACGTAGCGGATGACGCGCCAGTTGTGCTACCTGCCACGCACCGAGATCAGAGAAGATTTTCTCTGTCAGCTCCTGACTTTTTGTGGTCAGCCGCTGGACTTCTTCTTCTAAGTTGAGATCCAGTTGCCCGCGGTCACCAACAGATTTCAGTTCTTCAATCTGCGCTTCAAGTTCTGCAATCGGCTGTTCAAAATCCAGAAAATTAAGGCTCATTCGCTGTCATTTCCTTTAAAATTCGAGTGAAACTTGCTGAGTTCCCAACAAGTTCTGTAATTCGTATAGTAGTTCATCAGACGGATTCACATACCATTGTGCGCCAACATTTAAAGTGGCTTCAACACGTTCCGACTGATACCGCATTTTTATCGGGCAAGTCCCTTCAGCAAAGGGTTTTAATAGCTTTTCCAGTTTGCTGGCAAGGCCATTAGTGAGCTGCTCATCGGTGACTGTAATTGCTATGTGTCTGAGATACGTTTCCCGAGCCTGCTCAATTGCCATCACTTCTCTGGCTGTCATTGTATTGCTATTACTGAAGTTATCAAATCTGACCTCACCTTTTACCCACAAAATTCGGTCTTTTTCTAGCAATTCTTGATAACTTTCGTACTCATTGCTGAATAAACGCACATCTATGCGCGCTGTTTTATCATCTAAAGTAACTATAGCAAAACGCTGACCACGTTTATTGGTCAATACGCGAATATCGATGACCAGCCCCGCAATTGCGATACTTTCATCTTTGCGCGTAGGAGTCACACTGGACAGCGTGCTATTAATGTAGTGCTTGAGCTCTTTACGAAAGCGATTGATCGGGTGTCCGGTTAAATATAACCCCAGAGTATCACGCTCACCCTCTAACCATACCGCTTCTGACCATTTGCGCACGCTGACAAACTCTTGTTCAACCGCTTCGGGTTCGGTCGTCAGAACCCCAAACATGTCAGACTGACCAATTTTCTCAGCATTAAGGTGCTGCTCTGCCTGGCGAATCGCTTTTTCCAACGTTGCCATCAGCGCTGCACGGTGCGGTCCAAGGTTGTCCATTGCGCCGGCGCGAATTAAGCGTTCGAGAATACGCTTATTCATGCGCTTCAGGTCAACCCGACAACAAAAATCGAATAAATCCCGAAACGGACCACCCTCTTGTCTCGCCTGAATGATCGATTCAATAGGACCTTCACCGACACCTTTAATGGCCCCAATCCCGTACACAACTCGCTGCTGCTCGTCGACAGTAAACTTGTACTCACCTTTATTCACATCGGGTGGTAATAAATCAAGCCCCATGCGTTCGCATTCATCAGCTAAAGTGACAATTTTATCGGTATTGTCCATGTCTGCTGACATCACCGCAGCCATAAACTCTGCGGGGTAATGGGTCTTCATCCATAAAGTCTGGTAAGAAACCAACGCATAAGCGGCAGAGTGCGACTTGTTAAAGCCATAACCGGCAAACTTCTCAACCAAATCAAAGATTTTCATGGCCAGTTCAGGGTCGATGTTATTTTTAGCGGCCCCTTCACGGAAAATCTCGCGCTGTTTGGCCATTTCCTCTGGCTTTTTCTTGCCCATTGCGCGACGTAATAAATCTGCACCACCAAGCGTGTAACCTGCCAGAACCTGCGCTATCTGCATTACCTGCTCTTGATACAGAATAACCCCGTAGGTAGGCTCCAGTATCGATTGCAAGCTATCATGCTGATACTTAACATCCGGGTAAGAGATCTCTTCACGACCGTGCTTTCGGTCGATAAAGTTATCAACCATTCCCGATTGCAATGGCCCCGGACGAAACAGCGCAACCAAAGCGATAATGTCTTCAAAAGAGTCCGGCAGAAGCTTTTTAATCAGCTCTTTCATGCCACGAGACTCTAACTGGAAGACCGCCGTTGTTTCGGCCTTCTTCAATAATTTAAAACAAGCCGGATCGGTTAAATCAATTGCGGTAATATCTATAGGGTCTTTGCCACTTTTAGCGTGGCGCCGGTTTACCATGTCCACAGCCCATTGGATAATGGTCAACGTTCTGAGGCCTAAGAAGTCAAACTTAACCAGGCCCGCTGATTCAACATCGTCTTTATCAAATTGAGTAACCGGGTTGTTGCCTTCGTCGTCACAATACAGTGGCGAAAAGTCAGTTATTTTGGTTGGAGAAATAACCACACCACCAGCATGTTTACCGGCATTACGGGTCACACCTTCCAGAATACGGGCCATATCTATAATGGCCTTAACTTCTTCGTCTTGCTCGTACGCAGCACCAAGTTGAGGCTCTACCTCAAAGGCTTTAGCCAGAGTCATGCCCGGGTCACCCGGTACCAGCTTTGAAATTCTGTCGACAAAACCGTAAGGATGGCCCAGCACCCGGCCAACGTCACGGATGGCCGCTTTAGCCGCCATGGTGCCAAAAGTAATAATCTGCGAGACCGCTCCACGCCCGTAAAGATCGGCTACGTGGTCAATAACCTCGTCACGGCGATCCATACAGAAGTCGACATCGAAATCGGGCATGGAAACCCGTTCTGGGTTTAAAAATCGTTCAAAAAGCAGGTCAAACTCAAGCGGATCAAGATCGGTAATTTTAAGCGCATAAGCCACTAAAGAGCCCGCACCCGAGCCCCGGCCCGGTCCTACGGGTATACCGTTATCTTTACTCCACTGAATAAACTCCATAACGATAAGAAAATAACCGGGAAAGCCCATATCGTTAATAACGCCCAGCTCGCGTTTCAGCCGTTCATCGTATTCAGGACGCTTTTGTTGCCGCTCCTCCGGGTCTGGAAATAAAAACTCTAAACGCTCTTCCAGACCTTCTTCTGAAGCTTTGATGAGAAATGCTTCAGTAGTCAGGTCGCCCGTTGGAAACTTGGGAAGAAAATACTCCCCTAAACGCACAGTAACATTACAGCGTTTGGCTATCTCAACCGTGTTTTCTATTGCTTCAGGAATATCAGAAAACAGCTCTATCATTTCTTCGCTGGAACGAAGGTACTGCTGCGGAGAATATTTTTTAGGACGGCGCTTGTCTTCTAGCTGGTAACCGTCATGAATGGCTACTCGAATTTCGTGCGGGTCGAAGTCTTCTTCTTTAAGAAAAACAACTTCGTTAGTCGCAACGACAGGGAGTTCCGTTTGACCAGCTAAGGCAACCGCTTTATGCAGGTAATCTTCTTCCTGAGGACGCCCTGTACGCACCAACTCAAGATAATAGCGATTTGGAAAGTACTGCTGATAAAAATCCAGAGCAAGATCAAGTTGACTGTCATGCCCTTTAATCAGAGCCTGTCCAACATCACCTTGTCGACTGCCCGACAGAAGGATAATGCCTTCGTTATGCTCTTTGAGCCAGTCTTTGTCGATAACTGGCTTACCTTTAATATTACCTCTTAAATACGCCTTTGAAATCAGCTGTGTAATTTGCTGATAGCCTTCATTGTCCATCGCCAGGGCGGTTAACCGAAAAAGCTCGGACTCAGGATAATCTGCCTGAACCCAAAAGTCGCAGCCAATTAAAGGTTTTAACCCTAACTTATGCGCCGCGCCATAGTAGCGGACTAAACCACAAAAGTTCATTTGGTCAGTAATGGCCAACGCCGGCATACCGGCATCAGCAACCGCTTCACAAATGGGCCCAACTTTCGCCAGGCCATCTATCATGGAAAAGTCACTATGAATTCTTAGGTGAACAAAATTTGGTGCAGTCATTTTACGAATACAGTCTGGCTTTTTTCGTTATCATTTTATGGCCTTTATTGTGCCTTAAGCGGCTTTCGAAGTATATCGTCAGTGTAACTTCAGGCGCGGTTTTACCACATGGTTCAGTTTATCAACCATCAACAACAGCAACATTTTCCACCAGCCATGTAGGGCTCTCTGGTGCATCCGGTATAAACTGGCGTAAGCCCAACGCGCCAGCGTGCCTTCAAGCGACATTGATAAACTTTTACTTTGCATCAGGTTGCCAACAGCAGAAAAACGACTTAACGAAACTAACGAGCCGCGATCTTTATACTTAAATGCTTTGGCTGACTTGCCTTTGTATTCACGAACAATATTGTCATACAAGCACTCTGCCATTTGATGCGCAGACTGTGCTCTGGGCGGCACCCAGCGCTCATCATCGATTTTGCAGCCCGCACAGTCGCCTATGGCATAAATACTTTGATCAGATACCGACTGAAGGTACTCGTTAACTTCAATCTGATTATTTTTTCTAACAGTCAGGCCCCATTCCTTAACCACATCCGGCGCCCTGACTCCTGCCGCCCAAACCATTAGGTTTGCCTGAATCGGTTCGCCTTCCGACAGAACCAGTGTGTTTTCTTTAACCTCTGTCACTGGGTTATCCAGAATAACTTCGACGCCAAGCGACTTTAGTTTTTTCTCCACTGACTTCGACAGGCGTTCAGGCAAAGCAGGCAATAATCTTTTACCGGCTTCAATTAAACGTACTTCAAAATGCTTTTGGTCCAGATAAGACAAACCATAAATCGATAGCAACGAAACCGAGTGAATTAACTCCGCTGCCAATTCAACTCCAGTAGCGCCGCCGCCAACGATAGACAACGATAATTTCGTTTCCTTACCATCTTCAATTGACTGATTTACCCGTAAGAATTCATTGAGCAGGTGCTCGTGAAACTCATCTGCCTGGCGCAATGAATCCAGGAAATAACAGTGCTCGCCAACCCCGGGGGTTCCAAAGTCCGCGGTAACACTGCCTATCGCAAGAATTAATCTATCGTAGTGAATGCTTCGCGGCGCTAACACTTCATGACCCTGTTCATCTTTTATCGCCGCTAATTGAATCGACTTTTCATCTTTATCCACCGACTCTAAAGTGCCAACCAGAAACTGGAAGCCTTCGCGAGCGCTTTGCCCGCGATAATCCAGCTCAGCCAGGCGCGAATCTAGCGCACCTGAAGCAACTTCGTGTAATAGCGGTTTCCATAAATGAGTGCTATTACGATCAATTAAGGTAATCTTTGCTTTCTTTTTACGACCCAGCTTTCTCCCCAGCATGGTCGCTAATTCCAGTCCACCTGCACCACCACCAACAATGACAATCCGTTCTTGCATTTGTGCCTCGCCTATCTGCAGATAATAAAAAAGCCACTGACGATGATAACGCCAGTGGCTTTAGATAACGACTGTTCAGTCGAAATTATTTCAGTATGACTTAGTCGATACTTGGGTCTGTCAATCCGCGACGTTCAAGCAGAGCTTCAACAGTCGGTTCCTGACCGCGCCAGTCGATGTACTGTTGCATTGGGTCTTTGCTGCTGCCCTGTGACAGAATTTCCTTACGGAAAGCCTGACCATTTTCAAGACTCAGACCACCATTATTTCCCATATGCTTAAACGCATCGGCAGCCAATACTTCACTCCACATATATGCGTAGTAGCCTGCTGAATAACCGCCGGCAAATACGTGAGCAAAGTAAGTCGAACGGTAGCGTGGTGGTACAGCTTCAACGGCTACACCGTTTTTCTCCAGTGCCTCTTGCTCAAATGCCGCAACGTCGTCAATCTCAGTTCCTGGCTCCACAGTGTGGTATTCAAGGTCTAGTAATGCAGCAGAGAGATACTCTAAGGTATCAAAGCCCTGATTGAAGTTACGTGCATCCAGTACTTTTTGCAGCAGTTCGTCAGGTATCTGCTCACCGGTTTCGTAATGCTTCGCATACTTCGCGATAACTTTTTCGTTCAGTGTCCAGTCTTCCTGGAAAGTGGATGGAAACTCTACGTAGTCACGAGGTACTGAAGTACCAGCCTGAGACGGGTATTTAACGTCAGAGAACATACCATGCAAGGCATGTCCCATTTCGTGGAACATAGTTGATACTTCATCAAAGCTGATTAAGGTTGGTTCACCTTCCGGCGCTTTAGTGATGTTCATGTTGTTCAGGATAACCGGCTTCTGGTTCATCAGCTCAGACTGAGTACGGAATGAGCTCATCCAGGCACCGCCACGCTTGCTGTCGCGAGTAAAGTAATCGGCATAGAACAAGCCAATACTTGAGCCGTCAACGTCTTTTACTTCATACACAACCACTTCGTCATGATAAACCGGAATGTCGTTGCGCTCTTCAAAGGTTATACCAAACAATTGGTTCATTGCGTAGAAGACACCGTCTTCTAATACGCGGTTAAATTCGAAGTATTGTTTTACTTCGTCTGCGTCAATTGCGTATTTCTCTTCACGCACTTTCTCAGCGTAATAGAACCAGTCCCAAGGCTTCAATTCGAAATCTTCGCCTTCTGCTTCAATCATTGCCTGAATTTCTTGCGCTTCTTTCTCTACGTTGCTGACAACAGCCGGAACCAGGTCACGCAGCATTGACTGAGCAGCTTCTGGAGTACCCGCCATGTTATCGGCTAGTACGTAGTCACCCCAGCTGTCATAGCCTAATAGTTTTGCTTTATCGGCACGAAGCTTAGTTAAACGCTGAACCATAGGACGAGTATCAGTCGCGGTATTACCTGAGCCACGATTCGCTGAGGTTTCCCAGATTTTCTGACGTAATTCGCGATTTTCCAGATCAGTAAGAATTGACTGACGAGTGGTGTTTGTCAGAGTAATTGCATACTTGCCTTCCATATCACGACTTTCTGCCGCACTTGCCAAAGAAGCAATCTGGCTGTCGCTTAATCCGGCCAACTCTTCTTTAGTATCTACGACAATAACGTTTTCCTGCGTCAACGCCATCAAGCTCTTCTGGAACTCAGTGGTTAAACTTGAAAGTTCCTTGTTGATATCCCGGATTTGCTGCTTTTGCTCATCGTTCAGTTCCGCACCAGCACGAACAAAGCCTTTATAAGTATCTTCCAGCAAACGCTCAGATTCAGAGTCCAGTTCCAATGATTCACGGTTATCAAATAACTGCTTAACCCGCGCAAATAAGTCTGCGTTTAGCATGATATTGTCACGGTGCGACGCCATCTTAGGTGCTAACTTACCTTGTAAGTCACGAATTTCATCGCTGCTGTTAGAAGATGAAAGGTTATAAAATACTGAGCTTACGCGGCTAAGAATTTCTCCCGCTTTTTCCATCTCAACAATGGTGTTTTGGAACGTAGGATCTTCTGAGTTTGTCGCAATAGCCTCAATCTCGGCCATGTGCTCTTCCATACCACGCTCAAATGCAGGTTCAAAATGTTTGAACTCAATGGCATCAAAATTAGGAGCTTGATAAAGCAATGAGCTTGCCTCGAAGAAAGGGTTTGATGCTGTTGCTTGTTGACTGCTGTCAGCAGATGCAGCTTGGTTTTCAGTAGTTGATGAGTTATTTGCATCACTGCAAGCTCCCAACGATACTGCTGCGCCCACAGCTACAGCCAGTAAAGTTTTACGCATGGGTATCTCCCGTTGTCTTTGTTATGTCATTGTGATTTTGGTGACAATACTCTAGCCCCAGGAAAGCTTTGGCTCAAGAGTTAAACGGCAAAAAGCATGATCTGCAGGGTAAAAATGTGAAACAAACTGTGATCACGGAAATACAGGCGTACTGTAATGGACAAAATGGGAAAGCAAAGCTATAAGACAGGGAGATTAAACAGAATAATGGCGGAGTGGACGGGACTCGAACCCGCGACCTCCGGCGTGACAGGCCGGCATTCTAACCAACTGAACTACCACTCCGCAAAATTCTTGGGGGCGTACTAAATGGCGGAGTGGACGGGACTCGAACCCGCGACCTCCGGCGTGACAGGCCGGCATTCTAACCAACTGAACTACCACTCCGCATTAGTACTACACGTTGAAGTCTCCCTCAACGCGGCGTGCATATTACGAGTGAGGGGCAAATGAGTCAACACTTTTTTTAAAGATTTTTGCCGACTGTCTGATTTATATTCAGATCTGCGCTTTTTTAACCACAAAGGTCATTTTTTACCACTTTTCTCTGCATTTCCTGTTTCAGGATTAGCCGCTTCAGTGGATACTTTCTTTTGTCTGAATTTAAACCACCACAGCGCAAACAAAGCCAGTCCAATCAAAACAAAATTTACGACAACAATGATGATCAGGTTCGTCATTGCCTGCTTTTCTTTTATTGCTCGTTCCTGACGAGCCTGCTCCCGCTGTCGCTCTAATTCTCTTTGCTGCTGCTCAGCAAGTTCGGCTGCGGTAGGCTCAGGTGGTGGAGGCTCTTTTGCAATAAAGCTGAAGTCGTCAATTCTGGCCTCAAACTCCCTACCATCGGCAGTCGTCGCAAAAATATCCAAGTCGACTAAATGCTTACCAAAGGCCAGGTTTGCAATCTCAACATGGTGCGGAAACCCTTCGGTTTCGCTGACAGTGAATTTACGTACTTCACCATTAGGAAAAGCTGTTTCACCATTAATAACCAAACTGTTTGGGTCTATCCAGTTGTCATTCACTTCAATCTGCAACCGGTGATTCTCGTCGACAGATTCAGACTGGATAACTTCAAATTCAACAGGCAGGGGCTCAACTTCAAGCGGGCCAAACTCAAACACTCGTTGATACAGCGGTGTTGTCATTTCATAAGTCGCCATCCACTCACCGGGTTCAACACTCAGGTTAAAAAAGCCGGTAAAAACACCGTCACCAGCTTGCTCATCGTGTCCCCGTCCATTATCTTCAAATTGGGCAACCCGCGCTGGATTAGCACCAAAATTATCAAAATCCGGGTTATTCGTGCTGACAAAAAGCACATCTAATATGACTGTTTGGCGAAAACGTGCAGTTTCGACTGTTTCATCGCCATTATAGAGCTTACCCTCAACTTTTAGCTCTTCATGCTGAAATAAAGGATTCGGCAACGGTTCGGCTTCAAAACGAATATCAGAAATTACCAATGCTTTATTATCTTCATCGATACGACCCGCAGCCTGCCATGGACCTGGCTGAGGTTCTTTAATTCGAATAATGTCAAAATTAGGATCGGTATACCACGTAACTTTATTTTCTGGGTAGCGTGAGTCATACCATTTACTGCCATCCGGTTTTATCAAAACCAGAGGTTTACTGCCCGGCTCCCGAAAAAACAGTAAGGTAATTTCCTCGACATTGTCGTCGATACGAAAGCGTTGGCCTTTAATTGGCAACTTATTGGTAATATCGCCCTCTATCAGGCTCATCGCCTGCTTTTCAACTTCCTCTTTAGAGTCAACATCACTAAAACTCTGTATCGCGAGTGCTTTTGAGCTAGTCGCCAGAACCAGTAATAAAGCTAAGAGTCTTGCCACAGACAGCGCCCACCTTCTTCTTTAACTCGCGCTAAACGCGCCTCATGTAATGCTTCTTCATCGGCCGTTGCGCGTAAAACCTTTAATGCCGGAGGGTTAGTCACTCGCTGGTGCTCAACTTTTTGCGAACCATCCTGATGATTTTTTCCGTGGCTAGCCAGGTTCAAATCTGTCTGACCGCCTGTCATCATTAAATAAACATCAGCCAGAATTTCAGCATCCAACAATGCGCCGTGCAGTTCACGAGACGAGTTATCAACACCAAAGGCACGGCACAAAGCATCCAAATTATTTTTTTGCCCTGGCCGCATTTCGCGCGCTAACTGCAAAGTATCCAGTACCGTACAGTAGTCATTCGTTAAGCCGACATTCGGTCTTATACGGCTAAACTCAGCGTCCATAAAACCCACATCAAAAGGTGCGTTGTGAATCACTAACTGCGAACCTTTAATGAACTCGATGAAATCGTGAACAACCTGAGCAAATACAGGCTTGTCGGTCAGAAAGTCGTTCGTTATTCCATGAACCTCAATGGCCTCCTGCTCAACCACCCGCTCAGGATTAATATAAACATGGAAATGATTACCGGTTAATTTGCGGTTAATAAGCTCCACACAGCCAATTTCGATAATTCGATGGCCCTTGGCAGGGTCAATCCCGGTAGTTTCTGTATCTAATACGACCTGACGCATGCTGAAATCCTGATATACTCGCTGAAAACAATGGATATAGTAGCAAGTAACATGTCGAACTCAAAAACTGTTCATTTATATACCGACGGCTCTTGTCTGGGGAATCCCGGTCCGGGCGGTTATGGTGCCGTGCTGGAATATGGCAAACATCACAAAGAGCTAAGCCAGGGGTATCAGCTAACAACCAATAATCGAATGGAGATGCTGGCTACTATTGAAGGTTTACGTGCTCTAAAACGTTCATGTCACGTTATTCTTACAACGGACAGTCAATATGTAAAACAAGGCATTGAACAATGGATGCAACGCTGGAAACAAAATGGTTGGCGTACGTCGGCACGTAAAGCGGTAAAAAATAAAGATCTTTGGCAACAACTGGATCAGGAAGTTAGTCGTCATAAGGTCGAGTGGAAATGGATTAAAGGCCACTCCGGACATAAACAAAATGAGCGTTGTGATGAACTGGCCCGCACCGCCGCAACGCGCGAGCCACTATTAGAAGATAAAGGGTTTGAAGGCGAGTAAATTACTCGCCGGCAACTACCGGCAGTTTTTTCTCCTGCCAGGCACTCATCCCTCCATCGACGCTATAAACGTCGTCGAATCCCATGCGTTGCAGACTTTCCGCTGCCAGAGCTGAACGCCCACCGGTACGACAAATAAGATACAGAGGCTTCTCAGCAATGCGCTCAAGTGCATTATCATAACCTGCCACATCGGGGTGTTGATTCAATTGCATTTCCAGCACACCCCTGGGCATATTCACTGCTTCGCGAATATGACCCTGACCGTATTCCGCAGGTTCTCTCACGTCGATGACACGAGCGCCCTGCTCTATCGCCTTTTGTAAGTCATCGGTTGTTACTTCTTTTACATTAGATTTCGCTTTGCCACATAACTCTTGTGCTGTAATCATAAATTCAATACCTCTTTAATTGCGTTTAGATTTTGAAAACTGTTTTGTCGTCATTGCCGCTGCCGTTTGTCTTCCATTTACGGCAAGCTGTTTGCGCTGAACCGAGGGTTTCAATCGAGTTATTAAAGTTTGTTTCCTGGCCACAATAAAGTAAGCGGCGCGCATTCCCGGTATCACTTCGCTCAGCTTTGTTGACCAGTCGCTTCCTCTGTGTTCGCTGTGGTGTAAAAAGTGTGAAACATAAAATTCAGACTCAAGCACCTCAAACCCTAAAACTTCCAGCCAGTCTTTTACTCTTATCAACGTAAAATA
>Ga0209345_10004277_pt1 | contig 13912 bp, 8 predicted proteins | sample Cruoilmetagenom7_FD_187294 | JGI IMG/M metagenome (GOLD analysis project Ga0209345, IMG submission 187294) | Oil polluted marine microbial communities from Coal Oil Point, Santa Barbara, California, USA - Sample 7 (SPAdes) (version 2) | ecosystem: Environmental > Aquatic > Marine > Oil seeps ... | reverse complement strand
CATCTAATACTTTTATTTTATTTTCATCATAACCTAAGTATTTTAGTATTGTAAGCCCTCGTGGTGACTTTAAAGTAAATTTATCCTCATAAAAAACAACTATTTCATCTTTTGAAATGCCTGCATTAGAAAAAATATTTTCAAAAAAATCTACAAAATCTTTTTTCTCTTCTAGGGTGGTTAATCCATTTGGTAAATATGTAAATATTTCTGGGATATTAATGGCACCATCTATATGCCCTTTTAGATACTCTTCTGGAGTTCGTACATCTATAATAACAATATTTACATTCTTCAATAATAAACTATGTAGCTTTTTAGGAACTATCATAAAGTTAATATTTTTTATCATTATTCACCTTTTAAAGGTGAGCATTATATAATAAATTAGTCTTAAAAAAGTCTCTATCTTCACTAACATTTGTAAATTATTGTATTCTAGTATTAGAATAAAAAATAGTTTTTATTCTAAATTTCTTTTTATTTTGGGTAATTTTGATACAATTAATTATCTTATAAATTTTATTTCTTATATATTTGGAGCCCCTTATGAAAAAACAATTTATCTTTTATTATTTTTTCATAATAATTTTATTATTTATTTTTTTAAATGTATTTTCAAATTCAAAAGTTGAAAAATTAATGGATGAAAAATACCTTAACATTGCAACTCAAATACAACAAGAAACTCAAACATTACTTGAACAAAAACAAGAAACAACTCTTATTCTTGCTTTAGCATTATCAAAAGATACCCTTGTACAAAATGCTTTATTAAAAAATGATTACACTTTGCTCTCACTTGAGGATATCTCAAAAATGTATGCAACTGATTCCTCTTTAAAATATGTGTGGTTACATATTATCAAAAGTGATGGTATTAGTTTTATAAAAAGTTGGTCAAAGCAAAAAGGTGAAAGTGTTTTAGGTTTTAGAAAAGATGTTGTCAAGTTTTTAAAAAAACCAAAAATCACACAAACTATAAGTGTAGGCAAATTTGACATAACTATAAAAGCCCAAGTACCAATTTATAAAGATAAACAATTCTTAGGAATTTTTGAGGTCATTACAAAATTAAATTCTATAGCAAATAAATTAGAAAAAGAAAACTCAATCCCTATTATCCTAGCAGATAAATCATATAAAAAGCAATTAAAATTTCCTTTTACAAAAATGTTTATTGAAGACTATTATGTTGCAAATATAGATGCTGATAAAAAAATATTAGAATTATTAAAAAAGCACAATATTGAAGAAATTATAAAAACAACGAAAAATTATCGATTTATAGAAAATTATTTTTTAACAATTTACCATTTAAATAATACTCAAAATAAAAATTTAGGCTACATCTTTCTTTTTAAAGATTTAAATAAAATTGATTTAAGTGAAATAAATACTACAAGTAGAAATTTTATTTTTAAGTGGATGAGTATTATTATTGTCATGGTGTTATTGTTTTTTATACTATTAAATAGAGAATATACAAAAAAACTCAAGAATGATGTTTTATCAAAAACACATGAAAATATGAAACAGATGGAAGTAATTCAACAACAAGATAAACTAGCTTCAATGGGTGAAATGATAGGAAATATTGCCCATCAATGGAGACAACCATTATCGATTATATCTACGAGTGCAACAGGGATGAAGTTTCAAAAAAAGTATGGTCAATTAACAGATGAAGACTTTGATACAACATGTGAACTTATTAATACTAATGCCCAATATCTTTCAAAAACAATTGATGATTTTAGAAATTTTATAAAAAATGAACATAATAAAACTACTTTTATGCTACAAAATGAAATAGATAGTTTTTTACATTTGATTGAAGGTTCTACGAAAAATCATAATATAAAAGTAATTTTAGATTTTCAAAAAGATATTCTCATTACTGGATATGAACATGCTTTAACGCAATCTTTTATAAATATATTCAACAATTCCAAAGATGCTTTTCAAGAAAAAAAGATTCAAGATAAATATATTTTCATATCAACATCAGTAAAAAATAATAATGCTATTATCACAATAAAAGATAACGGTGGCGGTATCCCATTAGATGTATTACCAAAAATATTTGAACCATATTTTACTACAAAACATCAAGGTCAAGGTACGGGACTTGGGCTTCATATGACATATAAACTCATAGTTGAAGGTATGGATGGAACAATTAAAGCTACTAATGTGAAGTATAGATACAATAAAACCAACTATACTGGTTCTGAATTTCTTATAACATTACCTCTTGCAACAAATAATAATTGACAATATCTTTTATTGTAAATTTAGCTCCATTAGGAATATTTGAAATCTTCTAAAAAGTTTATTAAGTAATCTATATTTATTTTCAAGGATAGACTTAATGATTATTGTAGTAGAATATTTTATAACACTTTACCACGAAAGATTTATATATGTCTAAAAAGAATAAAACATACAATCAAATTACAGCGAGAATGATTATTGTCATTTTATTACTAACTTTGGGACTGGCATTTGCATATACTGAATATATCAAAAGAGATGTTATTGTAAATCTTGCAAAAGTAGATGCTAAAAAAACAAGTAGGTTAGTATTTGAATCAATGTATTCTGCCATGCAAAAAGGGTGGAATAAAGATGATATTCAAGAGATTATTCATAGACTTAATAAAGTAGATAAAAATCTTGAAATTCATGTCTACAGAGGTGAAAAAGTTGCTAAAGTTTTTGGAGATATTGAAAATGACAAACTAGTAAGAACAACAAATGAACGGGTTAAAAATACTTTTAAAGGGGAAGAAAATTTAGATATAGTTAATTCTGATATTATTAAATATTATTTTCCAGTAATTGCTAATAACAAATGTAAATCTTGCCACACAAACGCCGTTCTTGGTGATGTTTTAGGTGTTATAAATATAAACTATCCAATAACTGATTTGAAAATCTCGCTTAATGATATGATTAATCTATTTTTAATTTTTATAGTTTGTTTTTCAATAGTAATTTTTATATTGCTATTTTTAAATTTTAATAAATATCTCCTTGCCCCTATTAATAACTTTATCAAAACAGCAAATATAATCAAAAAAAGTACTGATATCAAACAAAGAGTATTTGTCAATCATGATATCAATGAGATACAATCTATGCAAGTTATTTTTAATGAAATGCTTGATTCAATAGAGCATCAATTTTATTATGACCATTTAACAGGTTTAAAAAATAGAAGAGCTTTACTAGAAGATTTAGATGATACAAAAGATCTATTATTTATGATAATCAATATAGATAAATTTGAACAGATAAACAATCTTTATGGTGATGAAATTGGGGATAAAATACTTTTAGAATACAAAAACAAATTTAAAGAACTTCTCCCTACAACTACAATTTTATACAAAATGCATGCAGATGAATTTGGTGTAATATCTCATGGAACAATAGATTTAGAAGAGTTTGAGAATATTGCTTCTTATATCATAAGTCATCTTGGTAAATATGAATTTAGAATATCAGAAGAAAAAACTATTTTTATCAATCTTACCATTGGTATTTCTCATGGATCTACTCTTTTACTACCAAATGCTGATATGGCACTTAAACTTGCTAAAAAAAACAAAAAACATTTCCTCACTTACACTGAAGATATGAGAACATTAAAAGAGTATGAAAATAGATTAAGTTGGACACAAAGACTTATGAGAGCTATAGAAGATGACAACATAGTGCCACTTTTTCAACCTATTGTTGATTGTAAAACAATGGAAATAATAAAATATGAAGCACTCATGAGAATTCAAAGTGGAGAAGATGATTATATTGTTCCTATCCATTTTTTAGATATCTCAAAAGAGAATAAAATTTATTCTAAATTAACTTTAATAATGCTTCAAAAAACTTTTGCTTTTTGTAAAGATACAAACCATAAGTTTTCTATTAATTTAACAAAAGAAGATATGGTAAATGATGAAATTATTAAATTTATTGAAGATGAATTTCAAGCATCTCAGTTTGCTAATAATATTACATTTGAAATACTTGAATCTGAAGGTATTGAAAACTATAACGAGATAATACATTTTATAACAACTGTAAAAAAATACGGTGCTACAATATCTATAGATGATTTTGGTACAGGCTATTCTAACTTTGAATATCTTATAAAACTAAATTTTGACTATCTAAAAATAGACGCAAGTATGATAAAAAATATTGATAAAGATGAAAAATCACAAATGGTGACAAAAACTATAGTTGAGTTTGCCAAAAAAATTGGTGTAAAAACAATAGCTGAATTTGTTTCTAGTAAAGATATATTATCAAAAGTTCAAGAACTAGATATTGACTATGCCCAAGGATATTATTTAGGGGAACCAACTTCTGTGATAAAACAAATTACAGACTAGGCAATATGATTATAAATTCCGCTCCTATATAATTTTCACCTTTATATTCATAGTTTAAATTATTAGCTTCTATAGTTCCATTCATACCATCTACTATAAATTTATAAGTCATATGCAGTCCAAGTCCTGTCCCTTGACTTTGATGTTTTGTAGTAAAATATGGTTCAAATATTTTAGATATTATATCTTCCTCTATTCCACCACCATTATCTTTGAGTTTTATAATTATCTTATTATTATTTTTATAGGCTTTTATGAAAAAATATCTCTCTTTAGCATTACAAGTTTGAAACACATCTTTAGTATTATTAAAGATATTTAAATAACATTGAATTAACTCATTTTCATAGCCATATAGCTTTAAATTATCTTCAAATTCTAAAATAACATTAATATTATGAGCTTTTATAGGTCCATCAACCAGTGATAAAAAACTATTTATATTATCACTAAAACTAAATAATTCTTTTTTTCTATCACCTTTAATAAAGTTTCTAAAGTCATCAATAGTTTTTGATAAATATTGTACATTTTCATTGATTACATCACAAGTTTTATTAAAACTCTCATCAGTTAAAGCATTAAACTCTTTTTGTACTTTCATCCCTGTGGCACCTGTTGAAATTATAGACAATGGTTGTCTCCATTGGTGAGCAATATTTCCTATCATCTCACCCATTGATACAAGTTTTGATTGTTTTTCTAGTTGTTTTAAATTTGTAATATCTTTAGTACTTATGAGAATTCTTTTTTTATCTGGTAATAGAGCTAAGCTCATATTAATATCAATCCTTTTCCCATTTTTTACAACATATGTTTTTTCATAATTTTTTACATGCCCTTTTTCTATAACCTCTAAAATAAGTTTTTTCGATTTTTCTATCTCTTCTGGTGCAGATAATTCAATGGAAGATTTTTGTAACAACTCTTCTCTTGTAAAATCTGTCATTTCAAGATAGGCACTATTAAATTCTAAAAAGTTTGCTTCTAAATCAAGTATTGCTATACCATCTTTACTATATTGAAAAATAGATTCAAATTCTTGTTGTTTTTCTACTTTTTGAGTTATATCAATACCAATTGTTGCTATATAATCCATACTTCCATCAGCTTTTTGAACTAAAGTATTTGACCACTCAAACATCCGCGACTCACCCGTTTTTGAAACCCAAGAGTTTTGGTAGCTTTTTATAATATTTCCTTTTTTTGCATTTTCAACGATACCTACAACTTTTTCTTGAATATCTTCAGGTAGAAAACATCGCCATTTAAAAGGTTCTGAGGATATCTCTTCTTCAGTATATCCTGTAAATTTTTGCCCATAACTATTGAGCTTAATCATTGTTCCATTACTATCAATAACAGCTATAATGGCATTTGAACTTTCAATAATTGTAGAGACAAAATTCTTTTCATATAAAATTTGATTTTGAAGTTTAGTTAAGTCTGTAATATCTCTTGCTGAAGCATAAAGATGTTTTTTCCCATCAAGTTCAATACCTTTTGCATTTATCTCTACTTCAATGATTGAACCATCTTTTCTTTTATGTTTTGTATAAAACTTATCTGGTTTCTTTATTAACTTTTCTATCATATATATAATTTTTTCTTTTGAAAGATTATCATCCCAATCATGTACACTAAGGGAACCTAGCTCATCCTTACTATATCCCAACATATTTGCAAATGATTGACTGAACTCTATTAGATTGCCCTGGGGGCTTAATATATGGATACCATCAGAAGCGAAATCCATTAAGTGTTTATAACGATCTCTTTCATTATTTATTTTAATATCTAGTAGTTTTAATTCTGTAATATCTTGTATGGTACCATGAGATTCAACTGCTTCACCTTTTAAATTAAAATATGTATCACATTGTTCACGCACAAATTTTATTTTTCCATCTTCTAACATAACCCTATGTACAATCTCATAAGGTTCTTTGGTAATTAATGAATTATAATATGCATTATTAACCCTTTCTCTATCCTCAGGGTGAATATACTGCATGAACAATTCATATGTAGGGGTATTTTTATCCTTATCTATTTCAAGTATCTTAAAAATCTCATCAGACCATATAAGCTTATCTGTTGCAATATCAAGTTCCCAAATACCTAATTTTGCTACTTTTTGTGCTCTTTGTAATTGTTCTAAAACTTGTTTTAGTTGTTTCTCATTTTTTTGTTCAATTGATACATCTTTAAGTATTGAAAATAAAATCGTACCTTTATCTGTTTCTATAGGGGAAGAATGTGCTTCTACATACACAATTTCTCCATTCTTTTTTTTATGCTTGACCACAAAACTATTGTTTTTATTATGGAGTGCATCCTCTCTTAACTGTTCTATCTTCTCTTTACTTAAGGTATTAATATCAGACACATTTAAACTACAAAACTCTTCAAGTGAATATCCATAAAATTTTTGTGCACTTACATTTGCATCAATTATTTTTCCACTTTGTGGTTCAACTAAAAGCATTAATGCATCATGATTTTTAAACATATTGCTAAATCGTTCATTGAGTATTTTCAATTTATTTTCAATCTCATTTTGATATGAGACATCTATGTGTGACCCAACTATACGCTCTAATTTATTATTACTATCATAAAAAGCTTTTCCTCTTGATAATATCCATTTATATTCACCATCTTTGCAGCGAAGTCTTACTTTGACTTCATAAAGATTATTAGTATTTAAAAAATGCTTTTCTAAGGCATCTTGCACTTTTTGTTCATCTTCTGGATGTATGAGATTAAAAAATGCTTTACCATTATTTTCTATATCATTCTCATCATATCCCAACATCTCTTTCCATTGCTTAGAAAAAAATGCTTCATCTGTATCAAAATTCCATTCCCATATACCATCATTGATATTTTCAAAAACTAAATTGACTCTCTTTTCTAATTCCTGGTTTTTTTCATTTAAACTCATTAGTTCTGTTATATCATTGATATAGCCAATATAGTGTATGATATTTCCATCTTCATCTCTATTGATTGCTGTTTGATCTAATATCCACTTTTCTTGTTTATCTTTAGTAATTATTTTATACGGTTTATGCTCGAAAAATTCACTACCATTTTGTGAAAAATGTGTAACTTCATTCTTTATTTGATCTATATAATCTTTATGCACACATTGAGTATAAGTGATATTATTTTGTAAAAAATCAGAACTTGAATATCCTAATAGTTTTGATACATTATGAGAAACATAATTGACACTCCAAGAATCATCATTATTCCAAATAAATAAAGTTGAAGTTCCATTATCAAATAATTTTTGAATACTATTTTGCACAAGAGGCGAATTGACCATATTTTTCCAATCATATACATTAATATAAACATTATACAAGATATATATTTATAATCTGATAATATTTTTACTTATTAATGTGATTAGTTTTTTATCTTAAGAGAAAATATTCAATATGTCATATTTATAAAATATTCTACATCTTTTTGCTATAATATTTCCCATGACACCATTTAAAGTACATACAAAATATTCTCCAGCAGGAGATCAACCACAAGCGATAGATAAACTCACAGCAAGTATTGTTCAAGGGAACAAATACAACACTCTTCTTGGAGTTACAGGGAGTGGAAAAACCTATACAATGGCTAAAGTTATTGAAGCTACTCAAATGCCAACTTTGATAATGACTCACAATAAAACTTTAGCAGCTCAATTATACTCAGAGTTTAGAGGATTTTTTCCTGATAATCATGTGGAGTATTTCATCTCTTATTATGATTACTATCAACCAGAAGCGTATATTCCTAGATCCGATTTATTTATTGAAAAAGATAGTAGTATCAATAGTGAACTTGAACGATTAAGATTGAGTGCAACTGCTTCAATGCTAAGTTTTGATGATATTATTTGTGTGGCATCTGTATCAGCAAATTATGGATTAGGAAATCCAGAAGAGTACAAAGCAAATGTACAAAAAGTAGAAACTGGACAAGAATACTCTCAAAGACAAATGTTACTTAAACTTGTAGAGATGGGATATAAAAGAAATGACAAGTTTTTTGATAGAGCTGATTTTAGAGTCAATGGAGATGTAATTGATATTTTTCCAGCTTATTGGGAAGATGAATATATCCGAATTGAGTTTTTTGGTGATGAAGTAGAATCTATTTTAAAAATGGAATATCTTACAAATAATACAGTCAATGAACTTGATGATGTGACTATTTATAGTGTGAATCCCTTTGTTGTATCACAAAGTAGATTAGCAAAGGCTATTGAGAGTATTGAAAAAGAACTTGCTGAAAGATTAGCCTACTATAAAGAGAATGAAAAACATGTAGAGTATCAAAGACTTAAACAAAGAGTTGAGTTCGATTTAGAGATGCTTGAAGCTACAGGTATGTGTAAAGGGATTGAAAACTATGCACGACTTTTAACAGATAAAAAACCTGGAGAAACACCTTATTCACTTATAGATTATTTTGAAGCTATGAATCGTCCATATTTACTTATAGTTGATGAGTCTCATGTATCACTTTCACAATTTCGAGGGATGTATGCAGCGGATAAAAGTAGAAAAGAAGTACTTGTAGATTATGGTTTTAGACTACCAAGTGCTTTAGATAATAGACCTTTAAAATTTGATGAATATATCAATAAAAAAGCAAATTTTTTATTTGTAAGTGCAACACCAAATGAGTTAGAATTAGACTTAAGTAGTGTTGTAGCTGAACAAATTATACGACCAACAGGACTTCTTGATCCAGTAGTAGAAGTACTTGATAGTGAGTTCCAAGTGGAAAAACTTCATGATGAGATAAAAAAAGTGGTTGCTAAGAATGAAAGAGTGCTAGTTACTGTTCTTACAAAAAAAATGGCAGAAGAGTTAGCTACATATTATGCTGATTTGGGTATAAAAGTAAAATATATGCATAGTGAGATAGATGCTATAGAGAGAAATCAAATCATACGACAACTTCGACTTGGAAAATTTGATGTACTAATTGGAATTAACCTTTTAAGAGAAGGATTAGACATACCAGAAGCAAGTATGGTTGCTATACTTGATGCTGATAAAGAGGGTTTTTTAAGAAGTAAAACTTCACTGATTCAAACGATGGGAAGAGCTGCTAGAAACTCAAATGGAAGAGTGCTTCTCTTTGCTAAAAGAATGACAGAATCAATGAAGTTTGCAATTGAAACAACAAATAAAAGAAGAGAAATACAACAAGCCTATAATGAAAAACATGGTATTATTCCTACTACAACTATAAGACGACTTGATGAAGACTTAAAAATGGAAGAGTATGACGATACAGCATTAAAGTTAGAAAAGCTTAATAAAATGCCTGCATCTGAGAGAAAAAAAATACTTATAGAACTCAACAAACAGATGAATAAAGCGGCAAAAGATTTGAATTTTGAAGAGGCAATTCGACTTAGAGATGAGATAGAAAAAATTAAAAAAGCTTAGGAGAAAATATGGTAGATAATTCAGCACTAGAGCAACTAATTCGAGCTAAAAACAAAATAAATTTTTTTAAAGACTTGACAGATTATCAAATACAAACACTTATAAAAGATATTGTATTTAAAAAATTAAATCGTCATGAAACCATATTTCGACAAGGGGAGACACGAGACCCTTATATATACTATGTATTAGCAGGAAGTGTAAAAGTAAACCTAAGAGACGATTATGGTGTTACAAAAACAGTTACAACTTTACCTGTGGGATCAATTATAGGGGAGATGCAAATAGTTCTAAATCAAGAAAGAACAGCTAGCTGTGTTGCAAATAATGAAGAAAATATCCTTATAGGATTTACAATTAATGAATACCAACTAGGACAACATGGAAATATATATGCTGTTTTTTATAGAAATATTGCTGAAGTCTTAGCTAGAAAAATTGAAGATACAAATAAGAAAATAAAATAATTTTAAAATACTGGTAAAGTGATAGTAAATTTAGCACCTCTATTCTCTTTTTTTTCATAAGTATAAAATTCGTTATTTACCTCTATTTTACCATCTAGTTTTGACAAAATCTGATGAGTCATATAAAGCCCTAATCCCGTACCTTGAGCTTGATGTTTTGTTGTAAAATATGGTTCAAATATTTTATCTATAACAGCTTCACTAATTCCACCTGCAGAATCTAAAAGGGATATATAAACTATATCTTTTTTTTGGTAAACATCAATAAATAAAAATTTATCTTTTATTGTTTTATCTTTAAATGCATCTACTGCATTATTTATAATATTCAATAAAATTTGTACTAAGTCATTTTGAATAGTTGTAATTTCTATATCTTCTTCATAATTTTGAACTATTTTTATATTTTCAAATTTTAAATTCGCATCAAGAATCATTAAAGTACTTCGTAAAACATCTTGTATAAAAAAAGTAGAACTTTCTCTATCGTTTCTTAGGAAGTTTTGAAAATCTTCTATAGTTGCAGATAAAAACTTTGTATTTTTTACAATATTATCTAGACTATCTATAGTTTCTATTTTATCTTCAATATCGCACTCCTGCATAAGCTTTATCCCACTTGCAGCTATAGAGATTGCAGTAAGTGGTTGTCTCCATTGATGTGCAATATTTCCTATCATCTCTCCCATTGAGGCTAATTTTGACTTTTGTGCTAATATTTTTTCATTTCTTTTAATATCAGTAATATCCATAGCTGATATAATTTTCAAATTATCTGTATCAAAAGGAATATTTCTCTCTTTTATTTGTACTTCATATACATTACCTTGTTGCCCTGTAACTGTTGTTTGAAAATTATGGTCAACTTCATTATCCACAAGTAGGTTTTTATGTTTTGTTGATACATTATAAAATATATTAAAAATATGTTTATCAATTATCTCCTCTTTTGTATTGAAACCTAAGAGTAAAGAAGCTTCTTTGTTACACTCTATGCAAATATTATCTTTAAAAATATACATAGCGTTTATAGAGGAATCAATTAGAGCTTTAAATTTTTTAAGTGTATTTTCTATCTCTTTTTTTTGTTCTTCTATAAGTTTTTTATCAAGTAGTTTTTTAATCAAGAGTTCTATTTTCAAAATAAATTCATCATTAATAAAAGGTTTTTTTAGAAAGTCAGCAGCCCCACTTTTTAAAATGTTTTTCAATAGCTTTGGATTTTCTATTGTTGATAATACTAATACTAAACAATTATTTAATAATCTTTTTTCTGTAAGCTCTTCTATAATACCTGTAAAATTAAAGCCCTCTAACTCCATATCTAATATTGCCAGTGATATATCATTTTTTTCCAAAGCTTCAGTAATCTCAGTATAATTTTTTACTACTATAAATTTATAATTTTCATTTCTTTGAATAATTTCATTTCTGTCAAAACTATCAGCTAAAATAAGGATATTGTATACTGTGTCATTGTTAATCATAGGGTAGAGTATATCAAAATAGTATTTAAACAAGAGCTATTTAACTTTCATTACTATATACTTTAGGGTTATAAAACTACAAAGGAATCTTCATGAAAAAAATAATTATACTTTTTTTTATACTTTTTTACAATCTTCAAGCCTTAGATATTTCAAAACAAAAAACTTTCTCTACTACAATACCACCTACAATTCAAACAACATCTTTTTCTTTAAATCATATTGCAAAAACTAGTGATGAGATAGAAGATATATTTAATAAGGCTATCAAAATAGTAACGAAAAGTGAAATATGTAGTGGCGGACAATATAGAATATATCCAGACTATAAATATGTAGAAAATAGAAAAATAGAGATTGGTTACAATTCTAACTTACACTTTTCATGCGAATTTAATGATAATAGAAAATATGAAAAAACCTTAAATAAAATAAAAGAGCTTAATATTAAACTAACTCAAAACAGTATTAACTACAAAGTACCAGATGAAAAAATTGAACAAGAGAAATCTAAATTAGAATTTTTAGCTTTTAATTATGCAAAACAATATATAGAAAAAATAGATGCTATTTTTAATAATTGTAAAATAAAATCAATAACATTCAATAATTATAATAATCCAATTCAATATAAAACATTAGCAAGACAAGAAAATTCTACTGTAACTTCCCCAATTGCAAAAGATATACAAATATCACTTAATGTAAATTATATTTTTGATTGTAAAAACTAATTATTATATAGTTTTTTTTCCTTGAAATAACAGTAAACTAATATAAGCTGCAAAAGCCATAAAAGATGAATATAGAAAAAGATATTCACCATAAAACCATCCAGAGGTAAATGCACCAACAAAACCACCTAAGCCATAAGCAAATCCTAGCATAAACTGTTGTGCTAGTTTTTTGTTTGAATAAAGAGTATAAAGATACAGTATAACAGCACTATGATAAAGTCCAAAACTAAAAGCATGAATACTTTGTGTAAAATAAGAGATCGTTAAACTATCAGGGAAAAGATACAATAAGAACCATCTCACTATTGTAATTGCAATAGAAAACTTTATAATATTTAGTAAATTATGTTGTAAAATAGGTGCTTGATAATAAAACATCACAATCTCGCAAATAACACCAAATGCCCAAAGATAACTAGTAACTTCCAAACTAATTCCATGTGCAGTTTCGTAAATAGTAAAAAAGTTATAAAATCCACCGAAGCTTACTTGCATTAAAAATAAACTTGCCCAAAAAGGCCAGTATTTTATAAGCGAAAATCGTTTATCATCTTCTACTACTTCATCGTGTTCATCAGTATCATATTTTAATAAACTATATGCAGCGATTGAGGTAAAAAGGATAGTTCCTAGATAAAAATTTAGTACCACATCTGTTGAAGTTAATACCCTTGCAACAACTAAGCTTATTAGCATAAAACCAATAGAGCCATAAAGACGCGATTTACCATATCTATTACCTAACTCTTTAATAGAGATAACTTCCATATATGGTAATAATATACTTATACATACCCCTAAAAAAGCATTATTTATCATAAATGCATAAAAATTATGAATAGTAAAATAGAAACATATCGCATTTAAAGTAGAAAATCCAAGTGTGAGTTTAAAAACTGTTTGATTTAGACTAATATGTTTTAAAAATAAAAAAGGAGTTGCAAATCGCATCAAAGGTGCAAGGGCTAGAACAACACCTATTTGAGCAGGAGTATACCCTATATCTAAAAGGGCTTTTGGTAAAAAGATAACATAAACACCAACAGCAGCAAAATAAAAAAAATAAAATGCTGAAAGTTTAAAAAACAGCATCTATTTATTAGTGTCTTCTTCAATCCTAATAACTGAAGTTTGCATCACTAAATCTTGAAATGTTTTTTTATCTTTTCTAAAAAATGGGATAAGAAATCCTAAAATACTTACAGCGCTAACAAGAAACAAAAAATATCTCAATGTTGCTTTTATAACTGGTAAAGTTTTTTGAGTTTTATCATCTATAAGTATTAAATCATAAGCTTTAAAACCAGGAGTTTGACCTTTTTTTACCCAAAATGCTACAGTAATGGC